>Ga0209533_1000044_pt1 | contig 104923 bp, 89 predicted proteins | sample COG_04_FD_184748 | JGI IMG/M metagenome (GOLD analysis project Ga0209533, IMG submission 184748) | Pelagic Microbial community sample from North Sea - COGITO 998_met_04 (SPAdes) (version 2) | ecosystem: Environmental > Aquatic > Marine > Neritic zone/Coastal water | place: Helgoland, sampling...
GAAAAAAACAAAAAAAAAACAAAAAAAAGAGGGCCACAATATAGTCTTTAACGAGACTATATTGTGGCCCTTTTTACGTTACTATTACATGTATTAATTCAATATGGCTCTTAGAGTATTGCTATAGATATATTACCTTAGTTGACAACTTATCCCTCATGTGTGCAAAACATTTTGCCGTGGCATTAACATCGGCAAGTGCATCGTGAGCATTGTCGAATTCTTCGTTGAAGAACTCTTTGTACATGTCGATTAGTTTCTTAGGACGATGTTTTTTCATCTTCATAGTACAAGTCTTATCGACAGATGCAAATATTAATACTTCCTTATTCATATTTCGTCTATATAACTCAGCTAGAATGACATTATAGTCGAATGGAATATTATGAGCAACAAGAAGTTCACATGTTCTAACATCATCGAGAAAAAGATTGATTACTTCTTCGAATGATCGTCCATGTTCTTTGCACTTCTCCTTCGTAATTCCATGGATAGCGATAGATCCTGGAGAGATTTTGTATGATTTTTCATAGATATAATACGAATTTTCTTTCAACATTTCATTAGTTTTACTGTCGTGAACACTCCATGCGAGTTGAATTACTCTCGATGAATCATACTTACTCGTGTCCGTTTTAGTACTATAGTACTTTGCAAACCCATATGTTTTCGGTAATCCTGTAGTTTCAGTATCAAATACAATATAAGTCATTATAGTTGTTGGTTGTTGTTGTCTTTAGTGGTCGTGATTTGAGGAGTTTTTTATTTTAAAATCAAATCTATATATTAATATTCTTTTTTAACAATATTCAAATTATATAATAAAGACAATGATAGATTATCTATCAAAATGTTATCAGAATATTAAAGTTGGAGTCGCAGGAGTATCAGCTGTATTATCAATAGTTACAACTGTAGTCGGATTTAACATAGGTGTATTACCTCTTGCTATAACAGGCGGACTCTCGTTGGTTACATCTTTCTTTGTTGTTTTCGATACCGTTGCATCATGGAGTGTGATCAAGGCAGATGTAGATAGACTCCAAGCGTCAACAATGGTGTATGCAAGTGAAAACAAATCACTTAGAAGTAATATAGAGACACTTAACGCGACTAATAATAATATTAATCAAGAGAATAAAAGGCTACATGAAATATCTAAAAAAAATGAAGAAGATGTAAATCGACTCATGACTAATAATAATGTATATTTATCTCTCCTTAAAAATCACGAAGAAATGTTGGTTAGTGAACAAGAAAAGAACAACGAGTTGTCTAATATCCTTACAAATATGAGAAAGGAAATTACAGAGACTAAGGATAATATAAAGATACTTGAAAATGTGAAAGAAGGGTTTTTGAAGGAAAATGAACGACTCATGATTATGAACAACACAAATGAAGAGTTGATCATTCAGTTCAAAGAACAACTAGAGAACATTTTAATCGAGACACAGGAAGTTTCTATCGATATAAACGAGTCTTCAGACGATATTAACGAAAATTATGAGAATACGTTGTCAACATTAATGAAGATTGTGTCGACGGTCAAAGAACAGGCCTTTTGTTCACTTGATAGCGATGGGAATGGTATTATAACTAGAAAAGAATTCAACGAATACGTAAAAAAATAAGTATAATATTATGATATTATATTATTACATAACAAACATTAACTACATCAGAGACCTGTTAAATGAATAAAGTCGAACAACAAATCCAGGTGTTTATCCATCCAAGATTTATAAACAACGACTTCGAATTTCATGTAAGGAAAAAAGCAGAGGATCTACTTATTGGTGAGTATTTCAATGGATACGGGTATGTCACAAAATTGTGCAAAGTCGTAAGTATAAAGGGAGGAAAGGCCGGATTATATTCCACGGAAATCTCATTTGATGTTAGAGTCTTGTTAGAATTTCTCAATCCTCTTAATGGGAATACATATGATATGACTCTAGGGAGCCTATCATCTGGAGGTGCATTTATGGAATATGAAAATCTTTTCAGAGTCTTTGTTTCATTGACTAGGATGCATAAAGGATCTAATATCGATTTGGAAAGGAATGAACTGAGATTAACTAGACCCATAGGCGATTATACTATACATACAAGAGGAGCTAAGATGAAAGTTATAATATTAAGTAGTAAAACTATGAATAACGTACAATATTATGTCGGTGATATTGTTGGGTAGTAAATGTTTTTGAACTATTGTTATTTTATAGATATAGTCTTATAAAATAATATATCACATTGAGAATGATTATATGTACTATTGATCCTGGTATAAGAAACTTTGCTATATATGTAGAAGAGTTTGATGAAGATATTCTAAAGAGAGGAGCCTCTAGGATCAAGTCAGCTACGAAAAGATGCGAACAAGGAAAGAAAGGAAAGAAAGGAAAGAAAAAACGAAAGGGGAGGATTATTTCACACGAATTCCTCGATGTGATATACGCTGAAGGTAAAACGCTACTCTCAGAGGTAGTCGATCTTATACCTAACATGCCAGTTAAGAAAAATCTTCACCTTGCTAAATGTAGACTGATGATATTCTTGAATGATAATAGAGATATATTAGATAGGTGTGATGCATTCTTCTGCGAAAGACAACTCAGACTAAATCCGAGCGCACAATCGATCGAACAATGCTGCTACGCATTCTTTGCGATGACATATCTAGACAACAGAGTAGTATCATCTGTAGGGGCAAATCGTAAATATCAATTTCTTGATTGTAAAAAGGGAATGACAAAGATACAGAGAAAGAAATGGTCCCCTCTAATAGCAGAAGAGATTATGGAAAAAAGGGATGAACAGTATATGATAGAAAAACTAAATTGTCTATCCAAGAGAGATGATATAGGAGATACTATTATTATAGCACAGTCAATCAAATACTCGATATTTTTCGAAGGTACAATATAAACCAGTATTGATTTATGTAAAAAAAAATGAAAGCATACAGTGACACGCGGCTAACAACCACGAGGAGGAACAGAAGAGGAAGTAATGTTCCAATAGTATACAGTTTCAATCTTCTCGTTATGTAATAATCAAACAATAAAAACTTTTACAGACAAACATGAATGTATTTTATTAACAATTCTATACCTATTTCCATAATTTTATTTTATAGCCTTATTATAAAATAAAGATGGTGTGTACTATATGTCGAAAAAGGTCGTTATATACCACTGACATGTGCTGGTCCTGCTATAATCGCCCGAATTACTGCATTAACTGTTCTAGACGGATCGAGCCACATTATGTTCGCTGTCGTAATTGCAAATAATTTCTCAACAGCATAATTTCTCAAATAACTCTTGACTTCATATTCAACCAATGTTAACTTATTTTTATCGAACTCATAATTAATAACGATGGATATTCTAAAAACGTAATTTTGATTTTTGGTTTAATGAAAGTTCGAGTACAACAAAAAATTTGAAGTAAATCCGATACGAACATTATGATGACTACCAAAAATAACAACCAAAGTGAAATCTACTTAGGTGTCTCGAATGTAAGTTGGGACCCCGAAGACGTAAAGGGTACTCTGACTGTTTATGGAATTGAGGCATCCTCTGAAAGAGACGCTATTGAAAAATTTGACGCGATAACGGGTTGGATTGATATTGATAATGATTCTATGGATGAGAGGGAGATGCAAACAGATGAAATATTCGTCCGTCCATTGACTTGGACCCGCGCGGGTCCAAGTGGCTATGTGAGGCTGAAGGATTTAAGCGTGAAAAAGTTGAGAAATATCTTATCGTTCCTTACCGACTATACTCTAGGAGAGATATACGAGGATGAAATATTGGACTATAATGGGCCAGACGAGGACATTCCTCCATTCAAAGATTGGTCAAAGGACAGAGAGGCCAAGATAGAACATGATATTAAGTTCATCAATTTCATCAAGAATGTAGCATATAGCACCAATAAGATTGAGGTTGAAGATAACGGCGATTCATTGACACTTATGTTAGAGGATATGAATAAATGCCCTGAACCGCCTCATGGTATGTTAGAGGAGATCAATTCATTACTAGAAGTACAATGGAATAGTTCAAAGAATGATGAAGCAGTGAACAGAGTTTGGGAAAATATCATCATAGAGGAAGAAGAAGAGGTGACGATTGTCGAGGTAAAGAAGGCCAAAATCGAAATCATTGATTTGACGGGAGAGGATGAAGAAGAGGTGGTAGTGAAGAAGGCGAAGAAGGAGACGGCGAAGTCAAAAAGTGTGCAATGTTCGTATGTATTCACTAGAGGGAAAAAAAAAGATAAAAGGTGTATGACGAAGACGAAGAAAGAAAACGGGATGTGTGCGAAGCATAGTGTTGTATGCAAGACATAGAGGAAGTGAGTGTATGTGTGCGATACTAATCTTTTCAATCAACTTATTAATTAAACAAAAATTCGCAAAGGCCACTAGCTTTAGACTCATCACGAGTCTTGAGTTAGTGGCCTTTTTTGCGTTAGTGTAAAATCGTGTATGATTTTACACTAGTGTACATATAGTATATTTTCAATCAAGTCAATGTTAAACAAAAAAAGTAATTTCGATTTTTGGTTTAATGAAAGTTTGGGTACATAACAAAAATTACTTACAAACACCGAAAACTATGTCCACTACTTTCAGTAAACAATGCGAGCAAACGTATGTTTTAGTAGCAACGTCTTATTGTATGAGGGGTGCTAGGGGGTTCGGTGGACAGGAATGGAGGGTGTTTTTTTTCAAGGCAGCTAATGAGAATAGTGCCAAAATGAAGATAGCCGGGTTGAAAAAGTATTTCGAGTCCTTGAATGAGGACAGTGATAGTCGAAAGTTTAATCTCGAGTATTCATTGTCTCAATATGACATTGTTGCTCTCGATGGTCCAGCGGGATACAATCGGCTTAAAAATCTCGATTTCGGGGAAGTGGACGCATTCATGACAATTGACGACCCTGAGGTACTGGAAGATGAGGCCTATGACAAAATGGACGAAGTGGGAGAGATGAATGAGGAGGAATTGGAGGAATTGTATAATGCGCAGGATGCAGAGATCAGGCGGGATGTTTATGCTCTAACATTTCGTAAAGGCGAGTGTGTAGGGGTTCACGAAGTAGAAGTAAAGAGAGAAGAAGAGAAGAAGATCAGATTCATGTTCGATAAAATGACAGTCGATAATGAGATGGTCGGATTTACTTCGGATCAGATAGTGTGGTACATAAATGAAGGTATCGCTGAGTGGAAAGATGAAGATGAAAATGATTATGATGATAATGAGAAAGAGGAAGAATGGAAAGATATCACTGTGGAAGAAGGAGAGAAAGAGGAAGAAGAGGAAGAGGAAGAAGTGATGATCGTCGAGGTAAAGAAGGCCAAAATCGAAATCATTGATTTGACGGGAGAGGATGAAGAAGAGGTGGTAGTGAAGAAGGAGAAGGTGAAGTCAAAAAGTGTGCAATGTTCGCATGTATTCACTAGAGGAAAAAAAAAGGATAAAAGATGTAAGACGAAGACGAAGAAAGAAAACGGACTGTGTGCGAAGCATAGTAAGAACTGAGTGTGTGTATATATGTGTGTATGTGCGTGATACATTTTGAAACAATTATTCAATAAACAAAAAAATCGCAAAGGCCACTAGCTTGGGACTCATCACGAGTCTTAAGTTAGTGGCCTTTTTTGCGTTAGTGTAAAATTGTATATTTTCAATCAAGTTAATGTTAAACCAAAAAGTAATTTCTATTTTTGGTTTAATGAAAGTTTGGGTACATAACAAAAATTACTTACAAACACCGACAACTATGTCCACTACTTTCAGTGAACAAGGCGACCAAACATATGTTGTAGTAGCAACGTCTGATTCCACGATGGCTTCTATGGGGTTCAATAGACAGGAATGGATGGTGTTTTTTTTCAAGGCAGCTAATGAGAATATTGTCAAGATGAAGCTAGCCGGGTTGGAAAGGTATTTCGAGTGCTTGAATGAGGACAAACCTTGGCGAAAGTTTAATCTCGAGTATTCCTTGTCTCAATATGACATTGTTGCTCTCGATGGTCCAGCTGGGCACAATTGGCTTAAAAAGCTCTATTTCAAGGAAGTGGACGCATTCATGACAATTGAAGATGGCATACGGGAAAATGAGGCCTCTGAAAAGATAGACGAAGTGGGAGAGATGAAAGAGGAGGAATTGTATAATAAGCAAGATGCAGAGATCAGGCGGGATGTGTATGCTCTAACATTTCATGAAGGCGAGTGTGTAGAGGTACACGAAGTAGAAGTAAGGAGAGAAGGAGAGAAGAAGATCAGATTCATGTTCAATGAAATGACAGTCGATGGTGAGATGGTCGGATTTACTGCGGATAAGATAGTCGATAAGATCAATGAAGGTATCGGTGAGTGGAAAGATAAGAATGGTTATCTCGATGAAGATGGTTATGAGGAGGAAGAGGAAGAATGGAAAGATATCACTGTGGAAGAGGAAGAGGTGGTAGTAAAGAAGAAGGAGAAGGTAAAGAAGGAGAAGGTGAAGTCAAAAAGTGTGCAATGTTCGCATGTATTCACTAGAGGGGGAAAAAAGGATAAAAGATGTAAGACGAAGACAAAGAAAGAAAACGGACTGTGCGCGAAGCATAGTAGGAAGTGATTGCATATGCGTATATGTACATGTGTGATACCTTTTTCAACCAAATTATTCAATAAACAAAAAAACGCAAAGGCCACTTAGCTTGAGACTCATCACGAGTCTTGAGTTAGTGGCCTTTTTTGCGTTAGTGTAAAATCATAAGTATACAAAATTAATATCCGTTCAGAAAAAATAATACTGATTTTCTGTTTTAATATTTTGAAGTACAATAACAATTATTAACTAATTCCAATATCAAAACCAACAATGATCGCCACTATCGTCAAGAACATCAAGAATATCTTTGGATATGGTGTCCGAGAACAACTCAAGAAAGCCACGGAGACCATTCACGAAAGCATCACCGACTGTTCCAACGATAATGGTGTCGGAAACCGTCTTCTCGTAGAAGCTTTCTGTGGGTGGGGGAAGGGAATGGCAGTGTACCAAAGTCTTCTCGATAACCTCATTGTCGAGGACATTTCGGTGGCACTATTCCCATCTCTTTCTCTCGTGGATCAATTCTACAATGATTACATCAGTGAGGGAGAGGGAGAGGGAGAGTCATTCAATGTTCTGTTTGTTTGTAGTTCGACTGAGAGGAGAGAGAGGGGCGGTGTGAGAGATGAAAATGCTAAAACCAAAAACAAAAAAACAACAACAAATTCAAAGGAAGTAAAGAAATTCATCAACAAGGAAGGAAAGAAAATTATCGCGACTACCTATCACAGCATCGGCACCGTGGTGGAGGCTCTCGAAGGACGTATCGTGAATTACGCTACCTTTGACGAGGCTCATAACGCTACAAGGGACACTTCAGTGGAGTATGTCCTGGGCGATAAACCATTCTTCCGTACAGGTGCTTTCTTCACGGCCACGCCTCAAAAGATCACTAAGTACCCAATGAAGAGGATAGCGAGACTTTCGTTCTTCCAAGGTGTAGAGGACAGCGTTCTGAGTAATATCGACTTACGCGTTGATATCGGGAAGAAGGAGGATGGGGACAGTGTGGGACATATCACAAAGATCTACGAGTCAATCGCTCGTGCCACCTTAGAAACCGAGAACAACAAGATCCTCTCCTTTCACGCTTATAGTACGACTGAAGTGGAAGACTCCAAGACCACTGCCAAAGCGTTCGCCGATGTAAGGAAACTCAAAGCCGCGTTCAAGAAGGTCGCAGCAAATGAGTTCCCCGATAAAGTAGGATACTACAAGAAATTCAAGGTTCTTTGTATCACGGCAGAAACGAAGGGACGAACAAAGATCCTCAACAATTTCGATTCTACCAAAGATGATGAAGTTGTCTTGTTGTGCAGTTGTAAGACTATTGGTGAAGGTGTCGATACGAAAAACGCTAACATGTGTGTCTTTGTCGATCCCAAGACATCAACCGCTGAGATCATTCAGAACATCGGACGTATCACGAGGTTCTCAGAGGGGAGAATAGGCACGGTCCTGATGCCCCTTCGCATCGACTACACACCGTATCGCGAAGCTGGTAGCGACAAAGAACGCGACGAAGTGATTCGAATGAACTGCGCTAGCAACGAGGGAAATTACTCTATTATCATGAATGTGTTCGCGGCTATAAACCAAGACGCCGAGGATGCGTACTACTACTGTCTCTATTACCCCAACCACTACAGTCCCGATTCAGTGAAGAAGGGCGTGGAGAACAAGAAACAGAAAGAGATCGAGGGTTCTGCCAGTACTGATATCCTCCATACACTGAAGACTGCGGATATGAAAGTAAGGGAGGAGTACAAGGAAGATCCTCTGAGCAACTTGGCGAATATCGCCAATGATAACAAGTGTACTCTTGTCATCGAAAGCGACGAGAAGGACAGTGAGTGTCGCATTAAGGAGTATGGCGAGGGAGGCGACAAGGTATACATGACGAGGACGGGAGAGGAGATGATCTTTACTGCCTTTGAGGAAAGGAAGGAAAACGATCCTCCCTCGACGAATGAAGCATGTCCTCCCGGATGCGAATGTGATAAGTGTAAGAAGGAGAACGAAGAGATCGAGAAGAAGGCAAGGGCTAGTGCCGAGAATTCTAGGAAGAAGGCAAGTAAGAATAACATGACCACCTCAGTGCATACTGATGCTGAATTCGAGCTCTTGTGGGACATTAAAGGTGATGGGTTCAAGAACATGATGACGAATAGCATTAAGTCGTGTGCTATCGAATGTGCCGGTGTTGGGATGCTTATGGAGAGGTGGAAACAGAAGTTGAAGAAGCTAGAGGAGTATATCAAGAAGGAAAGGAAAACTCCGTCGCATCATAGTAAGGATAAGGCGGTGGGAACTCTTGGTGCGTTCATCGGCAATCAGAAAAAGAATTACAAGAAGAAGATATACGCCATGTCCGAAGGGGATCCACGGAGGGAGATATGGGAGGCGTTCATGGAGAAGTACCCACAATACTTCATCGCGGACGAAGAGAAGTTCAGGGCGAAGCTAGCTGAGGTAGAGGCGTATATCAAGAAGGAAGGGAAACGCCCGTTGGGTAAGAGTAAGGACACGACGGTGGCATTTTTTGGTACTTTCATCACCAATCAGAAAATGAATTATAAGAATAATGAGCGTGCAGTGTCTGAAGGGGATCCGCGGAGGGAGATGTGGGAGGCGTTCATGGCGAGATATCCAGAACTCTTCCTCGATGACGAAGAAAAGTTCAGGACGAGGCTAGACGAGGTAGAGGAGTATATCAAGAAGGAAGGGAAAACTCCGTCGAGTACGAGTAAGGACAAGGCGGTGAAATCTCTTGGTGCGTTCATCGGCAATCAGAAAAAGAATTACAAGAAGAAGAAGAGGGGTATGTCCGAAGGGGATCCGCGGAGGGAGATATGGGAGGCATTCATGGAGAAGTACCCTCGATACTTCATCTCGGACGAAGAGGCTTATAAGATAAAGCTAGCTGAGGTAGAGGAGTATATCAAGAAGGAAGGGAAAACTCCGTCGGCCGGGAGTAAGGACAAGGCGGTTAAAACTCTTGGTAAGTTCATCGGCACTCAGAAAGGGAATTACAAGAATAGGAAGAGAGCCATGTCCGAAGGGGATCCGCGGAGGGAGATGTGGGAGGCGTTCATGGAGAAGTACCCTCAATACTTCATCGCGGACAAAGAGGAGTACAGTGCGAAGCTAGCTGAGCTAGAGGAGTACATCAAGAAGGAAGGGAAAACTCCATCGCATCATAGTAAGGATAAGGCGGTGAGAACTCTTGGTGCGTTCATCGGCAATCAGAAAAAGAATTACAAGAAGAAGATATACGCCATGTCCGAAGGGGATCCACGGAGGAAGATGTGGGAGGCGTTCATGGAGAGATACCCACAATTCTTCGTCTCGGACGAAGAGGAGTACACGTCGAAGCTAGCTGAGGTAGAGGATTATATCAACAAGGAAGGAAAAACTCCGTCGGGTAAGAGTAAGGACAAGGCGGTGAAAACTCTTGGTACGTTCATCTACAATCAGAAAAAGAATTACAAGAAGAAGAAGGAAGCCATGTCCGAAGGTGATCCACGGAGGGAGATGTGGGAGGCGTTCATGGAGAAGTACCCTCAATACTTCATCGCGGACGAAGAGGCGTACACGTCGAAGCTAGCTGAGCTAGAGGAGTATATCAAGAAGGAAGGGAAATTTCCGTCGACTGAGAGTAAGGACAAGGCGGTGAAATCTCTTGGTAAGTTCATCAGCCATCAGAAAGGGAATTACAAGAAGAAGAAGCACAACATGTCCGAAGGGAATCCGCGGAGGGAGATGTTCGAAAAGTTCGTCCTAGATCCCGTGCACCTGTTAGACGATTGGGCAGCGAAACATGTCGATGTATGTCCCAAACCGGAGGAAAAAACACCTTCCCCTCGTTCACTTCCCAAAACTACTAAGAAGAAGACTCTCTCCAAGACCAAGGTGAAGAAGGGTAATAATGAGATCATCGATTTGACGAGTGATGACGATGAAGATATCCTTCCTCTGTCTCTGTCATCACGATCTCCTTCCCCTAAGCCCTCTGAGAGTAAGCACAATTGTTCTCACGAATGGATTGATCTCACCTGTACGAAATGTGGTCGTAAGGCGAAACTCTCCGAAATTGAGACCCCTGGATACGTTCCCTCTAACCCCGAGGTGAAGATGTCTATCAATAATTCTCTGACGAATGAAACCTTTATTCCAGGAGAGGCTCTCATTCTCGACGATCAGTTCAAGACTACACGGGCTCTCGTTGACAGTAAACAGTTCTCGAAGAACAACATCACGTGTGTTGAGAACGACAAGGAGAGGTACAATGAGGCAAAGGGAGACTCTAAGTTTGGTGTGTGTATGGTGTATGATGATTTTCTCATCGCATTGAAGGAGAAGGAGGATCTTGGAAATCTGTCTCTCATCTATGCTGACTTCACAGTGTCTGTCAAGAATGGCGTGTTGCCATTATTGATTGTATTGAAGTTCCGCGAAGATGAGATCAAGAAAGGGACGATTGTGGGGTTGACATGGTCGAATAGGAACGGAGGCAACCCAGTGAAGAACGCAATGAAGATTGAGCGTTTCTTCACACTGAACAATTACGAGGCTATGGAGGATATGCATATCATGAGTTATGGTAAAAGGAAGAATATGAATGTCTGTTTCTACAGGAAGTTATAAGTATAATTATTCGCACACAACGCACTATAAACCAAAAAAGGGGGAGCCAATCACTATCGCTAAAAGGTGATTGGTTCCCCTTTTTTGCGTTACCGTCTAGTATTACTTACAAGATCATTGTGTTTATATCCTGTAATACGCATCATCATCATTCTGATACGGCACAGCTTCTATAATCTGTGCATCGAGTGGATTGGGAGTATTATTCTTTGGTTTTGTGATATTAATCGATGCATCTTCCTTATAATTGTTTACATTGATATGTATCCCGTCCGGTGAGCCGCCCATGGTAGAGGGTGTAGTTTGATAGCTCATCTCTCTCCGGAGTTTTTCGTTTCCTGCCGAGTCAAATACGAATATTGGCTCAGGATGAGCTAAATTCGTAAGACTTTGATAGAAGGGCTCGCTATTATTTGAACACAATATTATAGCAACATACACACAGAGAGATAAAAGTGCTAATATGGAAACTGTAGCACACACCTTTGACATTTTTAAGTATAAGAAAAAAATAATTTCGTTGATGTACATGTGGTAATATATATCAGAATAAACTACGATCAAAGACAATATGTCAGTTAAATGGTCAGACAATACGAATTATTCGGATGATAGTTTAGTATCAGCTACTGCTATATCGAATTCTATGACAGGAGACCATTTCGCAGATTACCTAAAGATCCATGGTACTGGAACTCCATCTAAGCTCCAAGATAATTTGATGAACGAAGGAATAACTTTTGAGGCTGAAGTGGTAAAGGATATCGAACAGAGAGGGTTCAATATCGTTTCAATATCCGAGACATACTCAACTGAGGCGGTAAGGAAAACCGCCGATGCTATTTTAGATGGAACTGAAATCATTCATTCTGGCTCTCTTTTTAACGTCACAAACAGGACATACGGCATTGCTGATCTAATCGTGCGATCCGACGTAATAAACCGATTGTTCAAGCGTAATGTAATCCCCGAGGACATGATGTATATAAGAGCGCCTCTTCTTCCTAAAGGTTCCAACTACCATTATGTTATCATTGATATTAAATTCACAACGTTGATGATGCTTTCCGACGGGGTATCATTAAGTAATTCAAAAAGATTCAAGGCTTACAAAGGTCAGGTTTACATTTATAATGAAGCCTTATATTGTATCCAGGGATATTCAAGTCCTTGGGCTTTTATAGTAGGTAGTGGATACAAGTTCAAGGACGTGAAAGGTAAAGGATACGAGAAGAGTATCGCTACTGTATCATTTGACAACAAGGATAAAGACATTCCCGAAATGGTATATTATTCTATTGATTGGGTTCGTATTGTTAGAATTAACAAGGATAGATGGAAAGACCGCGATCCATCTGAATGTCACCCTTTATTGAAACCTAATATGAATATCAACTCTGGGATGTATCATAAGGAAAAATATAATCATGCTGAGAAGATGAAGGATATAACACTTGTATGGCAGTGTGGTCCCAAGCAGCGCGAAAAGGCGCGCCTGAACGGTATAACTAGGTACGATGACGCAAGATTGACAGCCCAAATGATGGGGTTTACAGGTTCTAGGAAGGAAAGCGTTGATGCGATACTGAAGATTAATCGGGATAGTACTGGTATGTTATGGTCTCCTCCGGTACTAGAAACTGATATGTTTAACTGGACCAATCTCAATAATAGATTCTATGTTGATTTCGAAGCTAACCAGTTAAGCGGGGTCCCTGTGAAGCTATTTATGATAGGTGTTTTACATGAGACTAGTTCAGGATGGGTTTACAAATCATTCATTGCAGATGATTCTACGGTCGGTGAGCTATTTAGGATAATGGTTGAGTTCAAAGAATACATCTATAGTAATGTAGGATACAAAGAAACACCCAGGATCTATCACTATGGAAATTACGAACCAACTATGTGGAAAGCTCAATGTAGGGTGATCGCCGATTACTATGATACTAAGATAGAATCAAATGTAGTATGTGACACACTAGTTAAATCTATCACAATTGATGAAGGTTGTTGGGTGAATATCTTACTTGTATTAAGAGACCAAAGGTTTACTGTGAAAGGTGCGATGGGTTTTTCTATCAAAGACATTGGTAAGTCTCTTTTCAAACACGGATTGATCAAGTCTTGTTGGGCGGTAGATGACCTGTGTATGAATGGGGAAGATGCAATGGTATATGCTAAAGAGTATTATGAGACCTCTCCTATTGAAAGAACAAATGAACAGGAGGAAATCATGGTAAATATAACAAAATATAACGAGATGGATGTCTTAGTTATGAGGGATATTGTTAAGTTTATGGACAAATTATATGTATAAACATTTTTAAATAAACGAATAAATTCAAGACTATCAATGATTTTATTCGTTTATTTAAAAAATTGATTAAATGAAATGGTATATACGATATATTCTATTTAGCTTCGATGGCTTTTTCACCTGGGTTCTGTCTGAGAGTGTAGACATGACTGAGACATTCAGTCAAGATATAATCATGTTGTAACGTCATACACCTCTCGATATTAAGAAGCAAGTCGATCCTTAAAGCCAATCACCCAATCCATGCTCTAAACCAAAACATGCCACCGTACCATAGTCTGGTCGACAATTTGTGTCTCTAACAGTCATCAATAGCTGTCCAAGCCAATCCCCTCCCCTCTTGCTGGGATCTGCATGTGGCTTATAAGACCACGAATTAGGATTCCCCCGTAAAGGTCGTTCATGTATTTTCACGCCACTCGTTGCGTCGAGAATCTTTCTGTATCTATTATCTCGGAATTTATTACGCAAACACTTTATCATCAATTTTTTCTTGATTGCAGGTGTAAGCTCATCATTTATCTTAATGGATTTAAGTCCAAGCTCTTTGGCAACTATCCGCCGACGTTTCAATGCTACATCAGTGTTACGAACCATAGTACCCAACATCTGGGCTAGAATACCGCGGATCGGCTCGTCGTCGAGAAACCAATACCTTTCTTTCTTCTCAGTCCATGTCTTCGAAGGCTGTAGCTTCTTAAGCCATTTGAGGAAGGTGCACTCGTCGCAATTCTCCAACAAATCAAACAGAGCCCGTACCTTTGATTGTTTGAATCGATTCCTCATATAATCAAATTCTACACCACCGAATAAATTCGATAGATAGCAAATACGATCATATTCACAATCTGCAACTTTGATATATTCAGTCGATTTACTGTTAAAATAAAGATCTTTACCTCGTGGAACTATTTTAAAACCCTTCTCTAGTCATTTCGTCTTCTTCTTATTCTTATTTGTTTTCTTCTCAGTCTTTTTCTTAGTCTTCTTCTTCTTCGCCTTCTTAGGAGGAGAACTTTTATCAGCATCTTCCAATCGTTCGATAAGGTCTTTCTTCTTCCCAGAGACCTTCATATCCTTATCTCTTAACGCTTGCTTAAGCATTTCAACGGTACACTTACTCCAGTTTGGACCTGGACATGGCTCGACTTTTCCACCTTTCTTCTTAGGTGTTTTCTTCTTAGGTTTCTTAGGTGTTTTCTTCTTAGTTGTCTTAGGTGTTTTCTTCTTAGTTGTCTTAGTTGGTTTCTTCTTGGTTGTCCTCAACTTAAGGGGAGAACATGACGTCTGACCAGATTCCTCCCAAAGATCTTTCATTTGTTTGATAAGGTCAGCCTTTAACCCCTTTGGTTTAATACCTGTCCTATGATATATTTCCCCCTTAAGCACTGCAACAGTGCAATATTCAAAATTTGGACCTCGACATATCCTCTCTGGCTTCTTCTTATTCTTAGGTTTCTTAGTTGTCTTCTTCTCAGTCTTTTTATTAGTCTTCTTTTTCTTCGCTTTCTTAGGAGGAGAACGTTTATCAGCATCTTCCAATCGTTCGATAAGGTCTTTCTTCTTCCCAGAGACCTTCATATCCTTATCCCTTAACGCTTGCTTAAGCATTTCAACGGTACACTTACTCCAGTTTGGACCTGGACATGGCTCGACTTTTCCACCTTTCTTCTTAGGTGTTTTCTTCTTAGGTGTTTTCTTCTTAGGTTTCTTAGTTGTTTTCTTCTCATTCTTCTTCTTCTTCTTCTTGGAAGTTGTTGAGTGTTTGAAACTAGAATTACATTCCATGAATTCTGACAACCATTGCTGCCATGATTGTGAATCGCTCACGGGTTCCGCATTGTCAAAGTCAATAGTCATACCTTGTCCACCATAATCAAAACTTGTGTCGAGTCTATCAACGCTCACATCCCTTTTACCCCCGTATTTTATGAAGTAAGGCAATGCTGGCTCATATTGACCATACTTATATTCATTACGATGTCTATTTATTCTGTCCCATTTTAAAAATTCGGCCTCCCTTACCTCTTCGTCTCGATCTTCATCTATAAAATCATCATCCATATATATCTCTCTCCTGTAATCCTGATCCGCCAGCATGAACATATCTACTATAGGACCGGTATTGCAATTGTCCAATCTTACATAACCAGAGGGGTATCCATCATCTTTGAATTGTAACGGTTTTTTAAACGTGTCCTCATGGAAATAACCCCCCTCATCGTTATAGTGGAGAAATCTTTTCAAAACGAAGCTTATTGCTGACAAGTTCTTCTGTACGTCTTGCACAGTGGATATAAACATAAAAATATTCCATTTATGATGTTTACCATCCCTTGTCATTAAGCCGGAACTTAAGTATATGTGCTCGCCGTCGCGTATATCTAAATTTTTTTGACCCTTTGCTCTGATCATATACATCGAACGGAGGGTTTGTTATAATTTATGTATAGTGATCATAATTTATAAATATTTTTATTAAAAGTTGATTAATTGAAATGTTCATTGCATATACGATATATTATATTCTCACATGTTGGTAAGTAATTTTTTTTCTGATAGTCTATAAAATGAGTGTTTCATTCCTGGATGAAAACGGTACATTGATTCAGCCTTATCATAATAGATATGATCGGGGAAATAATATGGAAGTTATGAAAGAGTTGAAGACGTTAATGATGGAGAATAATAAGTTTCAGAGTATGTCAACGCCATCTAGAGGAGGCTGTAAGTGTGGCGGTTGTTCTTGTGGATCTAATAGGAATCGAAGTAATGAGTCTCTTCATCCAGCATTAATGGTTGCGCTTATTCTAGCTTGTATTTTAATGTTGAAAAAGATTATAGAGAAGTGATTAATAGTTTGGATCAATAGGTCTTTTCTCTAGTACGTTCTTTTCATATGCTAACTTCTTTACATTATCAAATACGACATAGAAGTCAGCAGAATGGGGGTTTGATTTACTAAAGTCGTTCACTTTACAAATTATATGAGATACTTCATGTAATAATACGTATTTCAATGTGTGTATATCGTAAAACTTCCCATCGGGACGTCTTACCTTGAGGAATATTATATTCTTGTTATAAGTTCTGGAATATCTCCCGGGGCGTATATAGAGACAATTGATCTGTGGTATAGCAGGACTTACAGATAACTGAAGATAACGTATCAGTTTCATATCCTCATGATATCTCACTGAATAGTTTATAAGACACAATGATATAATTATTGCACAGCTCCATAATACGAATACCCTTTCTGACATTTATAGAAATAATACAAAAAATATAATTTCGATTGTATCATTTCGTAATAAGGAAAAAAACTCTCTAAAGCACGACAGAATATTGTCATGAACCCTCCATCCGCTGTATTCAATAGCAATATCATGAATAATAAGAAGGAATTATGCGAAAAGATAATTAATGCAAGCCTTCAATCTACTGATATAGGCCATATCGATTTCGCTGAGATTCTTTACGTTTTAGATGACGAAAATTTTGTATATGATTTAACTACCAAGAATTGGTATTATCGTTCTAATGAATGCTGGGAAGTAGATTTAGAGAATTTAGTGATGCTTCGTCGTATATCGTCTGATGTCTTGGGCATCTATAGAGGTAAGTATAAGGAGCTGTGTGATAAGTCGTTATTAATAACGGACAACGAGGAAATTATGCAGGTAGCTGAATTACAACGACGTTGTCTTGAGATTATAGATAAACTCACGAAGAATGCATTCAAATCGGGTATTCTAGTATGTGCAAAGGAATATTATTCCAAACGCGTAGTCGAACCTCCATTGAAGACGTATTTTAGTGAAGGTAAATGTCCTGATTTAGTGAAGAAGGACGAAGACGCCGGGTATGATCTGAGGAGTTCAGTGGATTTCTGTCTCACTCCGCATACCCGTGCACTCGTTGATACGTCTCTTCATGTCTCTATTCCGGATGGTTATTATGGACAGATTTTCCCTAGGAGTGGCTTATCGTCGAAGAAAAGCATTGACGTGAGCGCAGGTGTAATTGATTCTGGTTATAGGGGTGAAATCAAAATTCTCCTCGTGAATAACTCATCAGAACCGTTTTGTATTTCAATAGGCGATAGGGTTGCTCAATTGGTATTGATTAAGATTCATACTGGAACTGTTCAGCGTGTTCCGTTTCTATCGTCTCTTGGTGAGTCCCAAAGGAATTCTAGGGGATTCGGTAGTTCGGGAGTGAATTAATTTTTGTTTGTTTATAATAAATTTAATCAGACAGATTGTTGATATAGAATACGATGGAACTGATCCCTATAATTGTCGAATTGAACTCAATACAAAATGAGATAAAAAAAAGAAATGCTGAGATGAAAAAACTCCGTGAACGTAAAAAAACTCTGGAAGGGAGTATACAGACATTTCTACAAAAGAATGGCAAGACAGCAATCAAATATCAAGGTATTACATATTCTTGTGAGCCGAAGAAGCGTCGTATAAGAAAGAAAGAAGCAGAGAAAAAGGAAGATACGATTGATGCTTTAACGTCTAGAGGTATAAGAAAAGCAGATGCAACAGAGTTATATAAGCTAATGAAAGACTCCATGAAGGGTCGCGAAGAAGTATCTAGTAAGCTAGAGCGAAAGAAGAGGTAAAAAATAATACTGAATATATGAAATGTATTTAAATGACAAATAACACCAGTGTGATATGTCATTAAAAAAGCCAATCGTAGGAGGTTTCTCTCAATTTTGGTTCGGAGAGAATAATACCGGTGTATATAAGGTATTCGGACTTACACACGAGAAGCATCAGAAGTCTCTATTACCAAAAGATCTAGTAGCTGAACTCAACGCATATACCATCCTCTCTTCGGTTAATGCTCCTGTTATGAGCTTTAGGGTGGTCCCTTTTTTTGATAAATTTGATATTGTGTGTCCAGCTCTACTCTTCCCTGTACTTGATTATACATTAGACACATATATACGTGATATGATGAGCGATAGTATAGATATTAGATTCGATACAGCAATGGATGTATTCACAGATATATGTATAATGCTCAAGTACTTGAAATATACAGGTTTAGTTCATAGAGATATAAACCAGCGAAATATAATGTATGATAGTAGTGAAGGTATCTTTCGATTAATAGATTTTGGATTAGCAATGTATGATTCTAGGTATCTGGGTATCAAAACGTATCTACACAAGACTTATAGAGACTATGCGACTACACGAGGTGAGCAATATGACGATATTGTGATGTCATATAAAGCTGCGCCTAATATTATGACATTCTGTGGAAATGATGTACCATTACGACCAGGTGATGATCGACTCTTTGATAACAGCGATGATTTATACATGCTAGCAGTAGTTTGTTTGCAGGTGTTATGGAAAGGGAGACTCAAAGTAAAGAATACTAGTATTGTAAAGGCATTATATTCCAAGAAAGGTCTCTATGATAAGTCTCAAAATGTATTTATCAACATTTTAGTTGATATTTTGAAGCCTCACAATTCTCGTATTACAGTAGAGTCGTGTCTTAGGAGGATGAGATATTTCAGTAAGTATGATAAGAAGATCTCAGAGGTAGATCATATCGAGCTACCAACTGTTAGGGTTAGTCTCAAAGTAGATGCTCCTCAATATATTAAAGATACTGACCTTTACAAGATGTCTTTCGAAGAGGCACCAAAATTAATGAGTCTTGTCTATCCGTTAGCTGATACAATAGATCATCTAACAAAAAAGAAATTTGATACTAAATTGGTACTTATTGCTGCTATGACATTCATTCATAATATATTCTATAATGCACCAGCGACAATTTGGGAGAGATATATTGATAATGATAAATGGGATGTTAAAGAGATCAGTTTTATACGTATGATCAGTTTTGCAAATGGACTTCATAGAATCATATAAAATAATACTGTTTTTTTGTTTTGTAATTAACTAAACAAGAAAAGTCTATACTGAAAGTATGAACAACGAAGATGTATTTGAGTTTATCGGTGATCTGGATAATGTTATTTCTTCTGTTGGATTATCGGGTGCTGCTCACTTGGATACTACGGAAACAGGTCTAGAACTCACAATAAATATAAGTATCCCTACAGTTAATCGTATCGTTTTGGATGGATCATTTAGAGATAAGCTCCTACAAAATGAGAGAGATATTGAAGATTCAAATATAGATATCATGACATGTGTCGAAGAGAGTAAACTAATTGTCAATGGAGCTAAGTTAGCGGTTAAGAATCTTACGGATTCATCAAGGGAACATATATTCTCTGAATTGATTTCACAGCATAATGATATTATTGCGAACTTTAGAACTGGTACATCTAACATTTCAAGGAGAGAATCATACGTTTCTATACTTACTCTTACAATGCTTCGAGCTGAACAGAATTAAAGTTCAGTATAATTAAAAGGTATATCTATTACTGAGTCTTTTTATTCTGGGATGTTTACCTTTCCATTTTGTTCTATAAGATCTATCCTTGTTGTATGATTCGCTTTTCCTTCTTTTTATGTATATTATTGCGATAATCGCAACAATAAACAGTAATATACCACCTATGATATACATTTTCCCTTGAAAAAAATCAGTGAACACACCGAAATCAAAACCTCTCTCTTGTGTTAGAATATCAACATCTGACTCTAAGTCTTTAACTACGCGCTCCAGTGTGTTTACATCCATTTTTTGATTATTATTAAAAAATAATATAGAATTTTGTTTACTTTTTATATTTTCAAAACAAACAAATGTCAAATATTCAGACTGATATCACCGCCGCCAGAGTTTTCGCTAGGAGAACATTGAACGAATTACTAGCCAAGAAGCTAGTTAAAAAGATCGACAATGCTGTGTTTGTATACACACGGGGAGACGTGCAACAATACAATAAGCAAATATATAATTTGTATGGTATCGTATCGGCAAGTTGCAACAATAAGACACAGTCGGACATTATCAGTTTGCTTGACGATTTAGAACGGGGATGTGTAGGTGTAGATATGTCACACTTTGAAAAGTTTAGGGAACAGCAACAGATTGACGATTCAAAGTATGATATTGATGTTGATGTGGCTGATGGTGCTGTATCTTGCTCAAAATGTGGTTCATCTAAAGTATTTCAACATCATAAGCAGACCAGGAGCGCAGATGAGGCCACGACTATCTTTTATACATGTGCTAACAAGGCCTGTACGAAGAGGTGGAGAGTAGGATAAAATAATAAGATAAATAATAAAATATAATGTTGAAATTATTGTATCATTTCTTTATACCAAATATCATTTTTACACTTAAGAACACGAATGACACAAAATACCGACTTTGAAAAATTAGCATTGGCTCTTAAGGAGGAGATTAAAATCAAGGATAGAAATAATGTTCCAGAGATAATGTCAAAGAACTCTAGGAGTAAAACAGAGATCTGTAATCATGAACAAACTAGACTTGATCCTGTTCTGAAGGTACCTATGTGTATTTCATGTTTCAAGGTTCTTCCGTTTAATCAATCTTTAGTGGATGCATCTGTGAATTACACAAGATGTTTTGCTAGGAAGCAAGCAGAGAAGAGTATCCTCAAGGATGTACAAGGTTGCAATATCCCATCAGAAATAGTTCATGAGGCAAATCAACTGTATACGAAAGTCACTGATGGTAAGACGTGTCGTGCCAAGAATCGTCAGGGATTGATCTTCGCTTGTGTCTTTTATGCCTATCAAATGGCGGGCAAGCCGTTGAGTTTGGACCAATTAAACGATAAATTTGACCTTCCAGCCAAGGTAATATCAAAAGGAGTGAAGCATGTAGGTCTTCAACTAGCTAACACTAAAATGTCATGTAGTTATATATCGGCAAAGGAATTGATTCCAGGTATAATGTCCCGTTTTAATGCCGATAGCAGACAAATTTCAGAAGTACAGCTGCTATTCGCGACAGTAGACGGTAAGTCTGTTATTTTGAATAGAAGTAAACCTCAGAGCGTTGCTTGTGGTGTAATATATTACTATATCGAGATCACACAGAGGGGGATTCCCCTATCAGAGTTCTCTAAGACAGTTGAGCTCTCTGAGTTAACAATTGAGAAGATAACAAGGGAGATAAAATTTATTCTAAAGAGGTAGGACTTGATAGTTTCTCTTTGGTGAATATACACTTGTGTTATTTTTTATATTATTTATAAAAAATGAGTAGAACATCATTAAGAATCTGGTCGAGTGTTTCAAGCACTAAGAGGTATATTGAGAAAAAATTAGAGAATGGTTATTGCCGGGTGAAAATATAGGCGATGGCGTTGGGGCAGATAGGGTAGTGAGTATAAATGATATCGGCAACATCGTCGATATGGAAACGCCGTTCGACAACGGCAACGGAGGCGCTGTTCGAGTATATGAACTGATTGCTGGGGTATGGACGCAACGTGGTTCTGAGATTAATGGAGAGACTATTGGCGATAAGGCAGGGAGGTCCGTGAGTCTTAATTCAACTGGAGACGTAGTCGCTATAGGAGCAACTAGTAATACCGGGGTCAACGGTGGAGGTTCTGGGCATGTTCGTGTATATGATTGGAATACTACTGCCTGAGTGAAACGTGGAGATGACATAGACGGTGAGGCTGCTGGTGATCTTTCTGGAAGTTCGGTTAGTATCAATTCAGCTGGAGACATTGTTGCTGCGGCAAGACTTGAATCCGTCGATGTTTATGGATTTTAAACGGATAATATTTTGATGTTTTCCTTTTTTGAATTATGATGTATAAAATGAGTTTATGTAATATTGATTCCATTAGGAATTAATATTACTTGATACTAAATTTTGAAGACACTGTAAAATTACGTATTTTTTTTTTTGATTATTTATACTAAATACATTATGTCATTATCGAGAGAAAACATTGTGTGTGTTATTGGTATGGTCGTACTAATTGGGGTAGCTGTCGTATGTTTCACTATGCAAGGTGAGGGTTTTTCTGCATTCGTTCAGACACCTGGACAAGTTAAGTCTGAGAGATTTAGTAAGTCGGCTAGAGATAATATTTATGTACGACATAAGAATGAACCTCTAACTGATTACTATAAGAACGTCGATACTGAGTTCAGTCACGGGAACTTCACGACTACTTATTCGCCATCTGCCGCACCTACAGGAAAGTCTAATGATAGGACGGCTATGGATGCCATGCGTTTGTCTGAGATAGATAACGATCTCGATTTGAATATTGCACGTGTTCATCGCGCGGAGAATCTAGGCAAGACAGGGATTTTGGCGTATTAAATGTTATATTAAGATTCTAGTCAGGTAATATTTCAATCGCGCATGTTTCATCTAGTGTATCGAGATCGATGTCATGTAAAGATTGACTCTCGATGATACTTGTCTTAGTGTAATTAGAGTCATCTATATACGAAATGATTTCAGGAGTTTCATTACCATCTATAATATCCATAAACTCTTCACTCCATGAATCAGTATTGACAGTAGTTTTCGTCATATATGACGTCGCAAGAATCCTTATCGCAGACAATATGATACCCATTTATATTTAGAGTTTATTCGTTCAAATATGATTTTTTTTTTATTTTTTTATTTTCGCCCGGTAGAATAAAAGGAACATGTCAATATCGTTCAATAGTTCAATTACCTTACCTAAAGTATCCACAGGACTTGCCGGAAATGTTCAAAGTGAACGCTCACAGAATACCCATTTGGTCATAAACCCGTCCAGAGGTGGACAGGACGCGTACGGTCGTCGCGTATCCAGAAATACTATCGTAACACTTACCGCTGGTGATAATCCCAATGAAAGGATCAATATCGAGAATGATCTGAGAGCTAACTACTCTTCCACCTTGAACGCTGGTGGTATTGCTGGAGAAAGCTACCAGAATCTTGATTCTTTTGGTCGTTATGATACTCTCGTCAATTCATCCCTCGGTCGCGGCCGTGCATTCGGTCTTAATGGTGAATTCAAGACCAAGGCTCCTCCTGCTTCTGCCGGCTATTCCGTAGCTGCCGAATCTGATCTCAACAACGTGGCAAAATTTATGCAGCGTAAGAATCAGGCCCAGAATTTCAGTTCTGCTAGCTACTATGGTTCTAGTCAGTTTGTGAGCAAGTAAACTAAATACTAATCGGCTATTAAATTCAAAGATATTACATTTGTGATATAATATCTTTACAAAATCAACGTATAATTTACAATATATTAGTAAATTTCCATTCAAGTTCTTTGAATATCGCTTCACATACTCTGTTATGATCAATCATTCTATCTATACTCTTTAGAAATACAAAATCATCCTTATTAAATGAAATGTTCCTTTTCAGGAGCAACTGCTGTAATACATATCTAGAATTGAGAAAGTTCTTTCTCGTCCCAACAATATTATCAGGAAGTTTCTTATATACTTCTAGCATTTTTCGATGATCATCCTGAATGTCTTGTTCCCATTTGGATAAATCAGGTGCTCTTTGACCTGTAATTGAACTATGTATATATATGTGATCATCGTAGTGTTTCTTTACTCTCATATCCTTCAGGAACGCCTTTATATGGGTTCTAGACACTTTACGATACTTCTGTTCCTTTGATGTAGCGTCTTTATCAACAAGACCATACATTTCTAGTAGTTCTTTGAGATTTTCGTAAATAGAATCATCCACTGATGCATTCTGTTTCCCTTGGTATTGTGCCATGACTTCTTTGAAATGAGATTTCCTGTCATATTCATATGTTGCTGTCGTATTGAGGCGCTGCGTGTCCCTATATGTAGCCGTAAGAGGTGTTGCTTCGTATTGAGCACCGCAGTCTCTGCATATTATCATATAGTCATCCGCATCATCTAGATCTGCACTTCCACAATTTGCACACGAATCGTATTTATCTACCGTATGGAGTAGTTCATGTTCAGTATAATCTAACTCTTCGTCAGTATATCTTTTTACTATAGATATAAACTTACTCACCAATTCGAGTCGTCTTTTGTTGTTCTCTATACTTTTAATACTACGAGGTATATTGAAGAATGATACAGGTTCTCGTATTTTTAATAGGTCCTTATATTCATCTAGGATCGATGTTGTCTCTTGTTCGTAAAATAGGATATCCTCATTCCTAACCACTTTATCTCTTAATTCCGAAATGCTTTTATCAATATCTTTGAGTTCTGTGGCGATTTCTGATGTTAATATAGTATTCCCAGAACGTAAAGGACGCGATGGCTTCGAATTACATAATAAGTTGTGTCTTTTCACCAATGTATCTATTTTTTTCTGAGTTATATTACACTCCTTTGTTTTTTTCTCAATTAATTTTCGAACTTTCTGATCTAATGCAAATATATCCTTCGTAGTTTGCATCACACATCCGCTGTTTAAAAAAATATGTCAACATGTTTATATTGATTTAGTTATTACCTTATGATAATTATGTTATAAAGAATCGTGATACTAAACAAAATACCAACTATGCCTTCTTCCCTTGAGCTTCTAGCATCCGGTAAGAAAATTATGCCTATACCATCTGACTCTTCGTCTAATAGTGGTTATAAAGTAAAGCAGGAGAAGATTGTTATCCCAGAGGAGCATATGCAAGACGCTTTTGATACTCTCAATAAGACCGGCTTCGTGAAGAAGTGGCCAAAGGTTGAACGTTTTGTAACTGACCCTAAATTTGAAAACCAGAAGTACTGTCTTCATAGTTTTGTCCCTTCTGTAGGCGCTAAGCCAGATAACAACGGTATCTATGGATTTTTCAAATGTAGAGGGACTTTTCACAATTTAGATTCCATGAATCAGCGCGCAGAGACTATAATTAGGGAAGTTGATTCTCATCATGAGCTATTTCACGGTCTTGTTGGAGCTCCTCTTCCATTCACTCTCAGCGTCGATTATTGTGAAGAGACTGAAGATATTGATATCAGAGACTCGGCTATCAAGTCTATCTCCAATTCTGTAGCTGAATCTCGTGAAAGGGATCGCCGCGTAATGAAAGATATTAAACAACGCGAGATGCAGCTTTTAGATGATACCAATATGGTTTTAGACAAGAAGACAAAGTCTACGCGTCCTATGAACGACGAGGAGCTTGCTGAGAAGAAGTCTAAGATGACTCCGGAAGAAACCAACGAGAAGGAACTCGATGACTATATCGCTGCTAGAGTCAAGCGTGCTACGTATTTGTACACATTGGTTGAGACTAAAAAGAAGACAGACAAGATTAAGAAGAATTTTGAAGAAGTTGATGCTGCCCTAAAGGACATTGACGCTCAAGATCCAGAACTCATGAAGAAGTATCTTGACAAATATAGAAAGGAACGCGAACGTGTAGGTCTTGAGGAGAATCACACTTTTATCGAGTATCTTGTTTCTGATCCGCCAGCTGACTTGTTCTAAGTAAATTTATTTTATAATCATTGATGCTAAAAAAATATAGTTTTAATAATTATATTTTGTAAATAAAATGCATAATCTCAAAAAGGGGATAATCTTGATACTTTTCGTCGCATTGATTATATTTTCTATAGTCTCTCTAAAGAAATCAGAAAATTTCGAGGGGGGGAGTAGTTATGCTCAACCCCGCGGGCAAGTCTTATCAGGGGATGGATGGACAGGAGAAACTAAAACAAGTTTAGTGTGTCCTAAAGGTAATTTCCTTACAATGTTGCGACCTACATCAAGCAATACCCAGGCATATGATATTATGTACAATTGTTCTATAGAAGCCCCAAACGACGAGACCCCCCGCTTGGATAAAGATGTAACTATTATTAGACAAGTACCCATCCTCTTAGGAAATAAAAATAAGTGGATGCTTTCGTTGGCACGTGTTCCATTTTGTAATGGAAATGTAACCGCTAGACAAAACACCGATTTTAATATGGAGTATACATGTACTTAACATCGTCATAATAAAGCAAAAAAAGAGTCCGTCAACCATTAATTAATGAGTTAACGGACTCTTTTTTAGCTTAGTTAGTATATATCATGCATTTATTATGCGTGTCATTTGGATTTAAGATAAGCAACTATAAATCTATTATTTTTAGCTACAATACTACCAGTGCCCTTTTTCCCAGCGAGTCTTACCCCTGCCAATAACAGCAATTTAACCTTACTCTCTTTAGTAAGTGTATCCAGTATCTTATCATTAATTGTATCCACCTCTAGATATGCCCTTATTCTCTTGGTGACTGCATCTGTGATTTTATATTTTTCAGTTAGGGGTTGACCTTTCAACAACATGTTTATAATACCCTCATTCTCTTTCGAAAGTTCGAGAGGTGGAACTGCATCTTCTTGCTTAAGGTCTTCTCGCTTAAGGAGGTCTTCCATGAATTCAACCTTCATATTAACTAATCCCATTCCCATCCGCAACAGTGGAATTATGTTTATAAACTCGATATCAATACCATTGTTATTTTCCTGAGTAATATACTTTAACTGTTTTCCATCAACTTTGAGTTCTAGATATATGTTTTGTTTTGAATTGCGACTAAACATGGATCTATGGAAGCTGTCCATGTCCATCCACCTATCATTATCGATGTTATAAAGTCTTTCCTCTGCCGTAAATGTACTTTTCCATAAATCTGATACCAGATAATGCTTAGATTCAATAAGTTGTTCCTTCGTTATACCGGTAATCGCCTCGACGATTGAGTAGATATTATCATCTAGAGCATTACGTTGTAATTTCTCAGCGATTCCTGTATATATTTCCTCTAATATAACCTGCTTGATGACTTTAGGGATAGAACAGAGTACATCCTGTATTTCTTTGACACTTATTTGTCCCTGCTTTAACCTTTCCACAATATTTTTAATTTCATCTCTCTTAGAGTGTATTGTGATATCAAGAACAGATACTGGTTTGTTCATGAGGATGTTCCTTTCATAATAAGTACGGTAAATCGTTTGAACAGGCTCATGAGAGTTCACCAAGAAGTAAACATCATTCTGCTCGCGAAGAATACATGAAGAACCATAGGAATTAGTAATAATCCTTTCAGTTGAAATTATGACATCTAGAGCCCTTAATAGCGTAAACATATTGACAGTACTAGTAGTACGTTGATACACTAATCTTAATAAATCGGAAAGGTGTAATGAAAAGTACTGTTGGAATATATCAATGATCGCGGCGCTGATTATTCGTATATCGTCCATATAGTAGTGTATATTATACGAAGTGCTATCGTTGGGTACAACGTCTCTTCTCGACTTTTTACATACGTAATTGCATGTGCTATAATCACACTCTCTGCTGTTAGGTATTGCATTGATATTCCTATTCCTATTTGTTGTTAATGAACAGTCGAGAGAATTGACTTTGATACTTCTTTCGATCATTTTGATCTTCTTATCTTTTAGGTATGCTAAAGAATACATCAATAGATCTACACCGTTATCCCTTGCTTCTGTCTCTGATAGTTTAAAATCTTCACCATTTAGTCGCTTGATATACTCCAAAAAAGCATTTTTATTTAAAACACTAACATGGAGAAATATGTCGACAGTTAGACTCTGCGAATCATTGAGATGTTTTAGTAGCTCATTATGTGAATCCAAACGGAAAACTCTTCCTATCGCTTGCTCAGTAGAGGCAAAGTTCCAAAAGCCATTCATAATATGTACTTGAGTACAATGAAAAAGTGAGAAACCCGTACCAGCTACTCTACTTCCTATGATGACCTTTATGTTTCCTCCATTTGAATTGGCAGGATTATTGAAATTACTGATAATCATATCCATTTTATCAGCAGATGTAGTTTCAGACGTAAGTATATCATATCTCGGACTACGGTCATCTCCCTCCCATGTACTAAACCGTCTATATCCGAGTTCCTCTAAAAGCATAGCAAACATTATTGCACCACTGCCATTTACTATATCAAAATAGACGAATACACAGCCATCCCTACCTTTAATAATACTGTCGATGGCACTCGCATATTTAGAAGAGAAATTTTTACTAATGTACTCTATCTTCGCGTCATAAGTCTTCATATCTTTAATACTCGATAAATGGGGGGGAAATTTAAAGTCGCCGATTATATCTATTGGGGCTAGATCCTTGTCAGCCCGCCTTTCTATTGCATTTTCATTCATTTTTTTGTGTTCTACCTTAAGTAACTTGACATAAGCATCGCGGCGTTTGATATTATCGGACAGATGTTCTCCGGTTTTCTTATGATACCTCCTTTTAATATTCTTGAGTGTCCTGGTACTCATATCTTTTAGTTCTGTCTCAAGTGTTTTTCCACTATCGTTTATCAACCATGCGTTTCTTCCACTATTACCGAATCCAGGCTCACCATTGCTCATAGGGAAAACAAAGTTAGATATCTGTTTCTCTTTCGTATACAGCATCGAATTTTTTTTCGTGAATTGATCATAAGCCATCCTTTGAAGAGGATTCATTTCAGTAATTTCCAAAGTAAGAGATTTATCACATTCTACACCATTATAACGACGTAATACGCGATTATTTTGAGGAACAGAAAGATAAGAAGTATACTCCAAGAATATGTTCCCTAATGTGTCTAAAACTTTTCCATCCTTTGTAAATTTCGACAAGAATCTATCTTTTGTTATCTTTTCTCCTTCCATGAGCTGTCTGTCATTCGGTAGGAGTAGGTTTAGAGCATATACAATCTCATGTGGACTATCTTGCATTGGAGTAGCACTCATTAACAACTTCTTAGTGTTCTTAATAGCCATCATAAAATCGTGGATTTTTCCATAAATTACTTCATTTGATAGTTTTGTAATAACTGTTTTCTTTGATACTCCTGGGTTAGATTTAGATTTTGATTCAGAATCAATTTCTTCCCTCAATTTAGCTTCATCCTTAACTTCAACACCTTTCTCGATACTAATAGAAGTTCCATTGGGTCGTAGCTTATGTACCTCGTCAATAATCACAACACTGTTAGAAAACTTTTCAACAGTACTATCAAAAGAGTCTTCTTTTAACTCTTTAAGGAATGATTCATGAGAGGATATATGATACATAGATGTTATACGTTTATTGATCCGTATACCTCCGTGTCTCTCTGCTTCGGCTTCTGCTTCTCTCTCATCAGTTGTAGACTTATATTTAGGAAAACTCTTCTGTAATTCCCTAATAAAAGTTTTCTTTAACGCAGGGGGTATAAGGACTAATGCTGGGGCCGTATAAGATGAATTAGGATCATTTATGATCTTCTCTACGTAGTTAATAGCTGTCATAGTTTTCCCACTCCCAACACCGTGAAATACTAGCTGTGAGTCTCTCGATGAGTTAGCACTCCCGAGTCTCTCGATTAATTTCTGATGTATTAGTGGTTGTCTAATACCATTGATAGTATTAGGAATGGGTTCGTAAAGTGGTACACGTAAAGAATCAATCTCAGTCTTCTCTAGCATCTTCTCATAAAAATGTTTATCGTCCAATGATGGATATGAGGCAAAAAAACTGAACATACTATCTACATTTTCATCTGATTTATGATCTGATACGACACCTTTTATTATCCTATCTGCAATCACTTCATGTACTATTGGCATCACTAGAGGTTCCTCTTCCTCTTCTTCCTCCTCTTCTTCCTCTTCTTCTTCCTCTTCTTCTTCCTCTTCTTCTTCCTCTTCTTCTTCCTCTTCTTCTTCCTCTGTGCAATAACTATTAAAATTTACATCATTACGAAAACCAGATTCTGAACACGCAGTGCATAATAGATTTTTGACGGTATCAGGGATTTTATCCCATTTAAATATTTTCTGTTCATTGTATGTTATTAAATCGTAGTGAACAGTATTATATGATACCATTATATAGTACTCTGTATCCGTTACATTATTCCCACATGCTATTAATGCGCTATTCTCATGAGTATCGCCGGGTCTATACTGATTCTTGAGAAATATCAATGTCTTTATCTTAAAACTTTCCTCGATTATATTAATCGACCATTCATCTGCCCAATACTTGTTGCTTAGTATTACAGTCTTGAGATCGTCTAATGAATTTACTCCTTCCATAAATTTGATCGAATTATAATTTTCAGCAGCGGGACTATATTCATATCCTTTATTCTTCTTCTTTTCTTCTTCATAATAATATTTCCCGTTTACGTACCTGTCAACCCATTCAAGAAAAAGTTCATAATCTACTTTAGATGCAACAAGCGCACGAAGTTCAGCCACTGACTTCTTTATACCTACTGTTGCGAGGGCTTTTACGATAGAACTGAAATAACAGTCTCCGTCTCCTTTAATTCTCTCTATAGAGAACCTTTCATCTATATAATTCGATATCCAAGGTTCCCTTTTCCTTTTCCTTTTCCCTTTCCCTTTCCCTTTCCCTTTCCCTTTCCCTTTCCCTTTCATTTCCCATTTTCTCTCCCTTTCTCTTCTCTCTCTCCCTTTCTCTCTCCCTTTCTCTTCTATACCATCATCAAGGGATGTAATTGCGTCTCTATGAACACTAATAATATAAAATCTATTGTCGTCATTTTTGATCCGAGTATATCCCTCTAATTTTCCGAGTATATTATCTATGATTTTTGAAATTGATTTATCGGTGTCAAAACAGATAGAGCTTGGTACGCGCGGATCTAGGTGTCTAGTTAGTTCTACTATAAGACGTAGAATCAACCCTTTCTTATCTTTACATTTCGGGTCGAAAATATCACATACTGAATCATCATTTGATCCACACTTCTGAGAAATACATGATCTAGAAAGATAAATAAAAGCATATTGGCCTGGTGCAATTTTACATCTACTATTAATTGTTTTATGATCTAATGAAACCTTAGAATTTCTTGGCTTCACTATTCTAATTCCCTGCTCGCGCTGTGCGTTTATCACCGATGCTATCATCTTGGTTACGGCACCCGTATCCAACTTATCATCGTTTGTACAACTCAACGCATGCACTTCGAAGAGAGGTTTGTCCATTTTTATTAGATACGATGTAAACTTTTTTATTGATTTTATATTCATATATTATCAAATACTATATAAAATAACATATCACATTCAAAAAACAATGCCCCCCAGAAAAAGAGTATTCCGTATCCGTGAGTTCAATGTTGGAGAGATGCAACCTACGACACGACAGGTAAATAACCCCGAATCTAGATGCGGGAGGAAGATTGTAGTCATCGGAAAGCCAGGTATGGGCAAAAGTTCCCTGATCAAGGGTCTATTATATGCCAAAAAGCATCTTTTTCCTGTCGGTGTCGTTTTCTCTGGTACAGAGGATAGTAACCACGATTATTCTAAAAATTTTCCGAAACTTTTCATCCATAATGGAAACGATCTTGAGGCTTTAACAGAAGCGGTGAAACGACAGAAAGCAGCATCGAAACATTTGACAAACCCATACTCTGTGATAATTCAAGACGATTGTACAGACAATCCTAATGAATTAAATAAACCGATCTATCATGCCATCTTCAAAAATGGAAGACATTGGAAACTATGGTATATTCTCTCTCTTCAATATTGTATGGATATTAAGCCTGTAATTAGGAATAATGTTGATTATACGTTCCTCCTCAAAGAGACCAACAATGAGAACCGAAAGAAACTTTGGAGAAATTACGCAAATTGTATTAGCGATTTCGATACATTCTGCGAACTGATGGATACTATAACTGGCGATTATACAGCTCTCGTTATTGACAATACAACTCAGAGTAATAATCTAGAAGATTGTGTATTCTATTATAAAGCAGACCTAGTACCCAAAGGTTGGAAATTCGGCTCTCCAGCGTATTGGAACTTTTCCAATATGCGATACGATAAAACATATGTAGATCCTATTACAGTATAAATAAAGTAATTACGTAATATACTATTAAGATAATGGTCATAATAGTATAAAAACCATGGATACACTCCCGGAAGAATTAATCCTCCGTATAACAGAATTTATTGACATCAATGATTGTGAAAGATTTACAGAATCAACCCTACTATCTAAAGACACATTCGATTTTGTTAATAATAAACGTTCCGGACGCGTAGATAGAGTCCCTTCTGGAAAACAACTCCAGAACCTAATAATAAATGATGAATTCGATCTCATAGAAGCGTATACAATAAAATTCGGCGACAGACATGATATGAGGACGTCGATGATTATGTATGCAATAACAAATGATTTTCCCAAGTACCTAAAGTTTTTCATCGAATTTTATAAAATATCAATTAATGATATGAACAGCTTCTCTGATAAAGCGAGTAGTAATATTCCATTCTCTACGTTCCTACGGGACGCTACTATGTTATCATATGTAATATTTTATGATTCAGAAAAATGTCTAAAATATCTGATAAATATAGGTGTAGATGTGAATTACACTGACCACGACAACTTACATCCACTTGTATTCGCATTAAGATATTTATCTAATAAATGTATTAACTTATTATTGAGATGTAATAGAACAAGAAAAGACGTTATAGGTATTAATTTACACGATGGACCTTTATATAATAATATACTGCACAGAATGCTCAATATAACTTCCGGAGAAATGTTAGATAATATCATATATACTATTCGGAACTATGATATGTATGACATGTTAGATAGTACAAATCAAGAGAACCTCCTTGTTCAGGCTATTAGGGTGGGAAACATCGGTCTCATTAATTATCTTACCGAATACGGTGTTTCATATCCCGTTGAAAATGTCCCGGTAGATATTATGGGCGATGATATTATTCACCAAGCGGTTCTAAATCGTAATGAATATCCAGAACTTTTTAGTCGCGTTATTGCTAACGGTAGATATTATCTAGAAACAAAGAACAGGAGTTATAGGACTCCATTATCCATTCTTATTAGGGACTGTACTTTAGATGATCTAAAGACTTTTGTGGATGCTCAAGAAGCTTGGTGTAAAGAAGATACGTCGTGTAAAGATTCACTTTGTACTAAGCATTTGTGGGCGAATTATGAATGCTCCAATTATGATAATAAGTCTTTGAAATGTGTAATATCAGATAACGATATGTTTATTGCGTTTATGTATCAGACAAATATTGAGGTTCTTGAATATATCATCAAGCGAAAAACTACGATAATTCGCTCATGTCCCACGATAAAGGATACTATTATGGATGTAATTAGCGCACGTGAGAAAACGCACGAAGACAATACTTCCGAATTAATCGACATATTCATAGAGAAGATTAATAGTGAAGATACACCCAGTAGTGAAATCCTGAGAGATCTTGTCGAGAAATATATATTGATATAGGTAAATTAGTATGTCGCATTTAATGAGACAGGACCGGATGTATCCCGACAGGTAATAAAGTATCGTAAATGAGACACAAACAAACACAATACCAATTAATATATAAATGAACTTATACAAGAACTCATAACATCGATTATTATATAAAAAAATATCTGTCAATAAAAAAAGCAGTCATAATGTCAGGTTTTAGAATTCGTGCAAATTCTAATGTTTCTTCTAGGCCGCCTATTATATGCGGAAGTGGGGGAGATTTGTCATCCGTTGCATCCGATCTAGATATGAAGAACTTTAAAATAACAGACGTTGCCGCTCCCACATTAGGGAAGGACGCGGTTAATAAGGACTATGTGGATGCCAATATTGGGTTCGTAGCCACGGCTAATGCTGATCTCGATATGGCCTCGAATTCCATTACGAATCTTACTGATCCCATTGGCGCACAGGATGGGGCCACTAAGGCTTACGTAGACGCCAATGCTGGAGGAGAGGGGGGGGGGACCGGTTCAGACTTTCCTTGTCGACAGTCTAGTTGAACCACCTGTTGCTGTCTGGCCTAATGCTACTGTTCTAGACTTAAATCAGACTGTTATCCGTTCAACCATTCACTACAGGGACTGGATGGGACAGGAAAACAATTACCTTATCGATCGTGTCAGGGAGTCTCCCTAATGGGATGACTCTTGACACTGATGTTAATAGTATTAATTATTCATATTTGATCGGAACACCCGATACTATTTCTACAGGGACAGTAGATATAAAGTCCGAGAATCCTGCTGGATCCTATACATATACACTTACATGGGAGGTACAAGAACCTAATGGTATTGCAGAGTTCACGAATTCTGAAGAAATATACACGGCCTTACGCTCAAATGCTTTCAATTTTACTTCGATAAACTTCGCTAAAATTGAGGGATTGACAGGGGGAATTGATTCGTCCTATGTATTTACAAATACAGAGCCCAGTCAGGTATATTACCACTTCTATCCTATACCTAGTGATACGTATTCACATGCCTACCTTATGCAACATACAGATAGTTCATATTGGTACATGTTTAAGTCAAATGTGGAACCGGTAAATGTGGTGAATGGACTTGATTTAGCGGATTCACTCTCTTCCATTGCTTATGAACTCACTGCGTCGGATTCCGAACAGGTGACAATAGCAGGAATAAAATATCCGGTCGATGATGATTTAACATGGATAACCGCACAGCATTACATTGATGTTGGAAACGATGTGAGTTTGAATGGTTTCATGTCCAGCAACCAGAACTGGTCGTATGGGTTCAAAGCCGTTGACACAATCCTCGGGGACTTTCTCGGGCGTCCGATGTTCTGCAGGGATGGTGGTAATTATCTAGGGTGGAAAGCTTTTAATGATACAAATGAATATATCTTCTTTGGTAATAACAGTTCGCCGAGTTTCTTTAACTACACACCTCCTTCAGTGACCATACCGACAATAAACCCGGGAGACTGGGTTGTAGTATCATCAGTCTCGGGTGATATAACATTTTATATTAATGGTACAGCTCATCTCACTGCTTATTCAGTGGGTTCAGAATGGAATACAGATATCCTCAGTAATTTACAGGACCTACATTTCGGACGAAGTGTTATTAGCAACCAGGATTTAGCCTCTTTTAATCAACAGGTAGGTAGCGGTTTCTGGCAGGGTCGAATTGAAGAGCTCTTTATCTGCAATGGTACGGCACTCAACTCTACGCAGGTCTCTGAGATTTCAGCACTTCCGGGCTCTATCTCGACAAGTACGAATTATGCATCGGTAACCCACGCATGGACATTGAGCGAGACAACTGGATCATCATTTGCTGCCCTGAAAGGAGGAGTACCTGGAGTAGGTGCCAAGATTTAATATGAAGAACTCTTAATTATCCATTATTCATCTCATACTATATATGCATATCAATATAAAGAAATAAAAATTTTTATATTGTCTAATCATTCGTCATAGTATACTTTCATATAGTTCTATTAGTAATTCTTATGTAAATTAGATATCATCTAGGTTTATGGTGGGGCCGTTCATTGTCTTTGTTACAGGTCTGGGACCGCTTGTCCCTCCTAAATTACTTGTGTCCAAATTAGAATTAACCGTTCTCGCTGCAGAATTTGACATACTGAGAATGTTAGTACCGGTATTTTGAAAAATCATTTTAGTTACAACAAATGTAGCAGTATTGAATGCAATCAAACCTAGTAATCTAACATACGCGGAGAACTTCTTAGACTCTGGGGTGTAATTATCACGTCCAATCTCAATGAGAAGTCGCTCATATTGATCCATAACGATTATCTGTTGCTTTGTATATCCATTAGCATCAAAGTTAAACACACGAGTTAGAATCTGTTCCATTAATCCGAAACCGGTGATAAGGTATGTCTTATAACTATTAATATTTGAATCAATAGTAAGCGTGCGCATCCAGTGATCATATTCAGCTTCCATCTCATCTACAGAAGAATGCATACTGAATCGTGGTATTCCGTCATTCTTATACATCTTCCTCATCATCTCAAATTTGAACAACATCTCTCTCTTTCTATCATTTTCCGATAATGCCTTCTTTCCTGAGTACGATACATCTTCAACGCCATTATTATTACTCCTACTGTTAAGTTCATCGTATGTGGGAGGCATCTGATGATTTCGACGTTTAGTATGCTGCTGTTTCTCACCGAATGACATGATAGAATTACCATCATCGTCGCTCATTTCACCTCTATCGATTCCTTCCTCATCGTCGCTCATTTCGCCTGTATTCTCATCATCAGATTCCTGTAATGTCCTCAATTTATCAGCTATATCCTGATTGCTACCGTCTTCACTTACCAAATCCCCGTCGCTGTCGTTGTCGCTATCTTCTTCATGACCATTCTCAGATTCTTCATCATCATCCTCTTCGTCACTATATTCTTGATCGAAATCGTTATGTATACGGCGATTGAATATATTATTTGACTGCCTATCATTTAAAGGTTCTCTCGATTTTCTTTCATTAGAAATAACATAGTTATTAAATGATGTTGGTTCATAAGGGACGCTCCTTAAGTGCGGGATTACCTTCTCGGTATTTTCAAGAAACTCTAAATACAGTTGGGGTTGATTCGGAAAATTCTGTATAACATTTTCTTGTGGGCGATTGAGTGGTACCTTGACAACAGTCGTTTCTGTCATTTACTTAACTTTACTGAATGTTTTAAAACGACAAATATAATATTTATTCAACACACAACAACACAATTTCATTATTAAGATACGTTAAAAAAATAATATCGTATATGTATTTTTCATTGAACAAACACACTTATAATTCTAGACCAACTATAATAATTTTAATAAGGATTATGTCTAACCAAGGATTAAATACTGAAATATCGTCATACGTCGCTCGATATCTATATAAAGATGTCGCCGGAATCGTCGAATCATTTATAGGCAAAACAGACGAAGAAGTTTTTCGCTGGATGCTTAACGGAATGATCAATTTTGATTATACTAAACTACAAACATTCGAAAGAATGTCTTACGTAAGTCAGGAGAAGTTCTTTTACAGTGTAGAAGTCATTAAAAATATAACAACATTTATTGTCGACCTACAGATGGAGGAATTTTTAAGTTTTAACATCAAAGTGAAAAATAGGGCTGTTGGAGTAGCGCATAATTTGATTATTCACACGGGTATATCATCATTTATACACATTACAGAGTTATTAGCTGCTCTAGGTCTCACTTTCAATAGCTTACCTGATTATTTTAAAATAAACGATAAATTATACGACAAAAAGATGTACAGAGAGTCAGAAGGACGAATCATGAAACGGCTGTCCAGACCCCGTAGAAATAAACACATAACAAAAAAACAAACACTAATAAAATTCATGGAATAATGCATGTAGCGAAGGAATAACAATTCAATTCTCTAATTATTTATGGCTTCTGTCATAAATAATATTTTGTATATGATTATGTTGACTCGAAAAGAATGTATCAATCGAATTAATTAGCCTAAAAGGTTATCAAGACCAAAAATCTTTTATAGTACACTATCGCCAAATGAACCGAAAACCAGTTCTATACTTATTTTTGATACTAGATGTGATTTTTTTTTGTATATATCTATAACGGTTCCAAATCACTTAGCTCGAAGCCAAAAGTTTTGTACCATGTATGACCCAAACATTTAATTAATACATTAATTTCTTCTGATGTTAACCTTGAGGGGTGCAGACCACTACTTAAGGCTGACTTAATACCTGCAATTGATTCGATTACATCACCTGAGATATCATCCACAGGATTATATATCTTACTTTTCTCATAATCGACACTATTGTATATGTTAATACCCATCTTTTCAAACATTTCCTTTTCTTCAGTATTCATATTTTTCATTTGGCGTTCAAATACAGGCGATGCAAAATGATCGAATGTTGTAACTATGGCTCTCTCTTTACTTTCGCATTTACTTTCGGTATTTTTAGTAAGTTCATTCAACTCTTTCTGTTTACCTTTAGGAAACTTCTTGTTTAGAAGTCCATATTTTCGACGTTCACGACGGAGTTCTTCCATCACTGTTTTTTTTTTACAAACTCGTTTAGTTTTTAAGTTTATAAAATAAAATACATATATTCTATCGCTATATATTGTGATATAATTAATAATCATACTCCCGATGACGAGTATTGTTGTGCCTTTTTCCTTTACTATGTTTCGTTGATTTCTTCTTCCTTGAATTTTGTTCCGTTCTACTCTCTCGCCTGTCTCGTCTTTCTGTACGTTTTTTTGTGTTTCTGTATTGTTCAGGACTTCCCGTATTGTATTTTTCGCTATACTCATTGTCTTCATTATATTCATCATAATCTCGCAGTGAGGGAATAGTTTTTTTACTTGATTCACGACGTTCTTTAACATTACGGTTATTATCTCTGCTATGTTTAGAAGCACCTCTATTATCTCGGTATCTTCTTTCGGTTTTATTTACATATGACTTGCCGCTTTTCTTGGAACGGGGGGTTTCGCATTCATCTCCTACACATGCTCTAATATCAATTTCAGAACGTCCAGAAGAATTAGACGTATATCTTTTACCTTTAGGGATTTTACGAGATTTCCTCCGGGAGCGATCTCCAACTGGTTTACTGGTCTTCCTTCCACGAGAAACATGGGATACATCACTATAGACTTCCTCCTCTTCCTCTTCCTCTTCTGATTCCTCTTCCTCTTCCTCTTCCTCATTGTCGAAAACATCATCAAAGACACCCTCAGCGATATCATCCAGGTATTTTTCACGATAACTATCACCATTGGATTCTACATCGAACCTCTCTCTATCATCGCGAGATCTATATACTTCCTTCTTTTTCTCTTTGCGTCGCTCGCGATACTGTGGGGTATTTGTTCTGGTATGACGACGTTCTTTATCCTCAATTACACGATCCTTAGTATTTACGGGTTTTCTATTTACATCAGACATATTATATCGGGTGGCACTTCTACGATTAGGCGTAGGCGGAGGAGTAGCTTCCACGCGAGATCGCGCATTGGTTACTGGACGAGAACGAGAACGGGAAGGTGGAGGAGGAGAAGGAGAAGGTTTCGATTTAGAAGGTATTTTACTATTATTTCTGTTCATGAATGAATCAAATTTCTTAAGAACAGACATCATAAACCTGAGGTTATTGACGCCGTTATCCCTGGACTGAAAAACAAATCCAGCTCTACTCCTCTTAACATTACTAAGGTGTCCATTCGAAGTAGCATTATCTATTATTTGTTGCATAAGGTTATTCTTATCTTCGGTATCTGAAAGCGGAACAATCAAAGTGGTATCCTCTGAAGACATACGACGGATGACAAAACTAGCCATTGTGTTTTTTTCTCTAGAGTACTAGTCTTTAAGATTGAAAATAAAAAAATATAATAACGATTTATCGCAATTATTATAATAAAAAAAGGGTTAATTCGGTATGTTTTCCTTGCAAATTGTAAACTTCAAATCGTGGAAAGAAAAAAATATAAAACTCGAGTTTGATAATGGTATTATCCTTATTTCAGGTGAGTCAGGTAGAGGTAAAACTAGTGTACTTCAAGCGATAGAGTTTGCAATTACTGGAAAGGGTAAAAAGATCATCCGTAGGGGCTCGAAATCGTGTTCTGTCTATCTAAATTTTAGTGGAATGGAAATTACTAGGACTAAGGGGCCCAATAGATTACAGGTTACTGTAGATGATATCACTCTAGAAGATGCTGATGCACAGTGTGAAATAGATAAAAAATTTGGGAAGGATTTCACAATGACATCATTTATCAAACAGAAGTCAAGCAAATCATTCCTTAATTTAACCCCCAAGGATAAAACACTTGTGATACGAAGGAATTGTCTTACAGAATTAAACAATGTAAAGGAGAATTGCGACGACTCTTTACGAGAAGCAAAGGCGACTATGAGAGATCATTCTGTATCCATCGAGCAGCTCCATAGTGTCCTAGAAGGTATTGAAAAACCTGAAGAAGTTATTAACACTAAATTAACTGGTAAGAAAGAGAGATATTTGAAACAGTTAATACAATCATTGACTATCAAGATATCGAACAGAGATACACGCCTTCGCCATTTAACAGATTTATTACGTGTAGAAAGAGATAAGTATCAAATTCATAAAAATAACATCAAAAACAATCTATTGTTCGAGTCATCAATCACAGAGATCAAAAGTGAGATACAATCCCTTGGAGATAGACCAGATAAAGAAATGGTACATACTGTCGAGTTTTTACAAGAGGAGGTCAAGAATCATAAGAAGGCGGACCTTTTTCGTACGCAGACTAAATCCTACGACGAAATGAAAGAGGAGGATGACTGTATTAGAAAGTCGAAGATACAGGAAATTGAATCTAATATTTTAGATACTAAAAGTAAACTTTCTCAATTGACGCCTATTAGTCGTACGGAAATTACTGAAGCATGTAAAAATGCTCAGAAGTCGAAAATATGGCACGAATGGTGTATTCAGAACACTTTGTCAGATTTATATTCTAAAAGTTTATCAAAATGTATAAATCCGTTGGATGAACAGATCGCAAATCTTAACAAGAAAAAGACTCGGTATCTTTGTCTAAGAGAGTCAAAGAAATGCCCTGAGTGTAAAACAACAATTGTTCTTACGAATGAAGGCGATCTCATTAAGGGCGAGTATAAATTAGACGATAATTTGCAAATGGGGATATATGATAAGAAGATTACTATTGTCAATTCTAAAGTGAATAAATTGAAAGGAACTATCCGGGACATAAACAAACTTTATTTTGAATGTTCAAAATCTCCAGAGGAGTACGAAGCTATATACAAAGATTTAGTGAAAAATGACGAGGAATATTCGAATTATAGCGAACATTTGACAAGTCTAGAAGCAAAACTTGCTAGATGTAATGTCATAAATCCCACACTTGAAAAGATGAAGAAAAAACTAGATCATATAGAACGTACTATGAATGACCCAACGCTAGAATTATGCGAGGCAGAGAAAATGCTAGAGGAGGCAAGGTACTACACAGAGAGGGTTAAAAAATACGATAAGGAACTCGGTAATTTACATAAAAGACTAACACAATCACAATCAAGGATCGTATCGGATAGTACCGGAGATGTGTTATCAGGATGCGAACTTAAAATCGATTCAATTGAAAAAGATATCACTAGGAACGAGTCAGAAAGAATTGTTTTACAACTAGAGAAGTCTGAAGCTGGATCCTATCTTGAATATATCACTAGGAAGACTTTTTATGATAATGTACACACAAAATTCGAGGAAGCTAAAGAAAAGTTAGATATTGCTGGAAGGGAATACAAATGTTTGATTAGACTCGGTAAAATAATCACAAAGGCCGAATCGATTACAATGAGTAATTATATTAGAACACTGAACGTATATATAGATGAATACATGACAGTGTTTTTTCCCTCCGTATCTATGAAAGCTGCTATATCTTCTTTCAAAACCGATTCTAAGTCATGCGTGAAACATCAGGTTACAGTTATTGTGTATCATGGAAGTGAGGAAGTAGATGTCAACTCCCTCTCAGGTGGAGAATATGATCGTCTTCAGTTGGCGATTACGATGGCTATGTCTAGAGTATCTAATTCTCCTATTATGATGTTAGATGAATCTATTTCGAGTTTAGATGAAGCGACATGTAATATAGTACTGAAAGGTATTAAAACAAATACCGAACTATCCAAGCTAGTTCTTATTGTCGCACATCAATTTATAGAAGGTAATTTTGATTCTACTATTGAGATTTAAATATGAGCATGAAAAATAAAAGTTAAGTATGTTTTCTACACTACTCAACACCTATAGACGTAATCTCAGCGAGATGGATCATTCAAGGGATAAATGTACAAGTTGTTTATGTCGCCTAGTAGCAGGCGCTAAGGTTATAAACATGTTATTATGTACTGCTATTGGCTATGTCAAATCTGGGATTAATCATTATACGTCAAATGTTGAACACTGTTATGACGGAAGCCGTGTTCTATCATACAGAAATTCATGTGGGAATAAGTTCCGTATGATACTTCGTGATACTACTAGGAAACCAGGGATCGATACATATTATCATTGCCTGGGGTTTGCGAATGTTTTAGACACTGATGGTGCTAATCATGAGACTAAATGTAATCTTTGTATCGATATCACCGATCGTGTTCATATTTATGGAGGTCCGAGATGGGACTTTCACGGTACTTATGTTACACCGAAAGAGCTCGGATTTGACCATATCTTTATCGAGGACTTGTTAACATGCGAATTGAAGTTGATACTATCTGATGACAAAATTTCATCATAAAAAATAATCATTTGTGAAATTTTCAAATATTATCTAACAAAGATTTGAAAAAAATAATATGGAATATGGTTATATACAAAATTACATAAAAACAATATTTATTCGTTTCCAACGATTTGTCTGACCATGTCAACCACTAAACTAAGAGAACTTACTCCGACTGAGATTACGAGTATCGTGGATTATGCTGTATCTGATTTCCCACGCGGTTCTCGTCCAAAGGCTGTCGAGGATTATATCATTGAGAGGGCAAAATATGACTTCAGAGAACAACTCAAAATCAAAGTCGCGCCAAGTATTATCCCAGAATTGAAAGAACGTATCAAAGAGAACTTCATGACATCATTGGCGCTTCCTGGACAAATGGTAGGTACTATTGCGGCTTCGAGTATGGGCGGACCATTAACCCAAGCTACATTGAATACTTTTCATCAAACAGGAGTATCAACAGGTCATCAGTCGAAGGCAAGAGGTGCTGGTCATATCACAAAGCTAGTGGGAGCATCAAAGACCATTTCTAGAGTATGTACGGTATATTTCAAGAAGAAACCCAAAGATATAAAAGAGGTATTGAAAAATGGGAGTAAAATCAAAGGATTCAAATTACAGGATTTGGTATCAGAGTTCAGTATCAGGAATGCTGTGAAAAATCCCACTGAAACTCTTTACGGTCTAGTTAATGAAGAGAATGACGTATGGTATCCTTCATGGTATAATCTTCATGAGACATATACTGGAAAATCTCCATGGAAAAATTCAAGATTCTGTCTATCTATTATGTGCGATGTACAGAAACTTGTTGTCAATAAGATAACATTGGATGATATAGCTGAAAGAATTACTGATAATTGGGGGGATGCCTACTGTGTACCTTCACCACTTAACCAAGGGATTATAGATATCTTTTTTGATGAGAAATCCATTACTCTGTCGAATGATGATAGAGGTGTTCTTACAAATAATAATAAAGTTCCTTGGTATATCGCTGACACTGTTATTCCTGAAATCAAGAAAACAGATATATGTGGTATTAGTAGCGTTTCAGATATAGCTCCTTATAAGACTAAGGATAATGAATGGACTATTCAGACAGTCAAAGGAACACTCCGTGATTTATTCAAACTTGACGATATTGACTTCAGGAAAACATTAAGTAATGATATGTGGGATATTTATGAAACACTCGGCATAGAAGCCACACGAGCGTTCATCATTAACGAATTTGTGGAATTGATCTCGGATAATGGAGATACCATAGATCCGAGACATATACAACTACTGGTCGATCAAATGACCTTTCGGGGTACAGTAGATGCAGCTTCTCGAAATGGTATCGACAGAGATCGAATGCCTTTAGCCAAGGCATCATTCGAGGAGCCTCTCAGAAACTTTGTTCGCGCGGCCGCCATGGGAGAAGACGATAAGATCACGGGCGTTAGTGCTGCTGTTATGGTAGGTGCATTGGGTAAGTTTGGAACAGGATTGAACGATGTATTTGTGGATATTGATATGATGAAATGTAGTGCCCCTCCTCATCATCCACCTTCACAATGTATTCCTCGAAATATTCCTCGAAATATTCCCTCTTCGCGTTCTATTCAACATCCCAAAGCCCCCCTATTAAAGTCGCTTAAACCTCTGAGTAAGGCACCACTTGATGACGGTTTCGATTTAAATCCGATAGATTCAGTAGGTTTTATTCCGGGTTATAATAGTTTTGACGATGACGATGATGTTGATTTGTATGTAGGTAGTCCATAATTTCATATATATATAGTCTCATACATATCAGATACATTTCTAAAACATATTTAATAAAAGAAGATTTAATCATAAACGATCAGTGTGAATAATGTTCAAAGCAAAGACGGAATTGGGTTTTGTTCTAAAAGTATTATTCGAGATAATTCAACAGTGCGTCAAAGATGTGACACTTTCAATTACCTCATCGGGTATTGATATAATAGCTATGGATGAAGAAAAGAATGTAATGATCAATACTACACTTCTTCGCGATAAGTTCATCATCTATCAACTTTCTACGTCTCATATCAATATTAGTATAGATACATCTCATCTGCATCGTATTCTCAAACCATTAAAGAAAAAGGATACGCTTAAGTTATTCATCGATGATAGTACAAATTGCGATAATATAAAGTTGAGGATATCCACTCAGGCAAAGGAGGGAGGACGAGTTAAGACTAGTTTTGTCCCAATTAAACTAGTAGAACCTACTGAAATTGGTAGAATATTCCCTAGTGGTCATGATACGGTTATCTTTACAGAACAGTTTCACAAGATCTGCAAAGACTTGAACAATAACACGTTCAACATTAAATTGAAGATCCTTGCTTACGGGTTATGTATCGAATCAGATAGCATCTATCAAACAATGGAGAATATCTCTGTATACGATGAGGATGACATAATAGACGATATTAAAAACTTCGAAGGTAAGAAGGAGAATAGAAGTAAAGTCCTACATGAGTGTACTATTAACTCTGCATTGCTAGTAAAGTTTATGAAGTTGTCAAGGCTATCTACTAAGCTCCATATTCATCACGTTAGGAATTGCCTCATCATATCGATGCCAATTACAGGTATAGGTAATTTTCAGGCGACAATCAAAACAAATGAAATGATTGAAATAGAAAACAGTACTAATCAGTGATTAACTATAAATTTGTGTATTTTTTTTACTCTTAGAGTAAAAAAAGAAAGGTCAATATGTCTATATTGGAAGATTGGCTATATGAATATCCTGCAGATTTCGTTCTTTTAGTGCTTGCGTCGATATCATTGGTTATGATTGTAGTTTGTTTAATAACAAAATCAGTGGAGAAATATACGACTAGTGAGAAATACACTCCCTCTGTAAATGAAATCGAGGAGGCACAAGAAAGCGTCGAAGAAGGTGCAGATACATATATATATCCTGATGGTATGTTCTCAGTTAAGTGGACGCCTAGTGATAAATATAAACCATCTGCAAATGAAATCAAGGAGGCACAAGAAAGCGTCAAAGAAGGTGCAGATACGTATATATATCCTGATGGAATGTTCTCAAGTAAGTGGACGCCTAAAAGGGAAAAATTATAATACTGTCGACTACTGTGTCTATCGGATCGTTGTACGATTCTCTATCGTCATCCCATATATTATCAACTGCTTTATCGATAATACCAACTATTTCATTGGCATATAAGACGAGATCTAGTTCGTCCTCATTTTTAAATTTGATATTATCGTTAATATAATAATCTGAACTACTATATACTCTATTATGTCTAAAATTATCACAAAAGGAATCCTCCTCCTCCTCCTTCTTCTTGTAATGATTTATTGTAAAAAATCCCTTCAATATCCTAAATCGTTTGGATATAGCCGTCCTCGTTCTTTTCAAATACATCCAGTTTTCAATATATAATTATGTATATATATTGAATTTAAATGTTCGTCATCATTAACCAAACAGGTATCAACGTTTATAATTAAATCCCTTATAGAATATGCTTACAACATCATTCTTAGAGGATTGTGATTACAAATTCAATAATAACCCACAAAATGTCCTGAGTAGGAACATAGTATCATTTGTAGGGATGGATTTTGCAATGAGAAATAGCGACGCAGAACCTCCTAATCATATCTTTACTACTACCACAAAGCCAGATACACTCAAAGCCAGTTCTCAGGGTTATAGCGGTACATGTTGGTTATATTCCGGGTTTAATATGCTTCGTCACGGTTTCATGAGCGATAATGAAAGTGATAATTTCGAGTTTTCAAGTACCTTTCTATCATTCTATGATAAACTTGAGAGAGCAAATTCTATTCTATCACAAGTAATTACAGATGGCTATACAGATATTAATAATAGGAATCTCCAGTATCTATTGGGTATTATCGGAGATGGAGGATATTGGCATACATTCGTAGAACTTGTCGAAAAATATGGATTAATCCCTGTTTCGGCTATGAACAAAGCTGATTCGGATGAAGATAGTTCGGATATGAATAATGTAATCTATGACACAATTTACGAAGCAGTAGTTGAAATATTAAAGGTCAACGATTCTAAAATCTCAAAGAGACAGAAACTTACAAAGTATGATTCGATAAAACGGGAAACCATGAAGAAGATATATAACATTCTTCAAATGTTTTTCGGTAGACCTCCAACTAACTTTGATGTATACCTTGAGAATACTAAAGACGGAGGGAAGAAATTGGGGACATTCACTCCACTCGAATTCAAAAACAAAGTACTAAAAAGTATTAATGATGATACAACTCTGCATGATTTCACGGTGCTATTTAATAATATTTCACTACCTATGAATAAGTGGATTCAATTCAAAAATTCAGAATTTGTTTATGGGAAGGGAAACTCAGAACTATACAATACTACAAAGGAATTAATGCTAAAGTGTGTAGTTGATAGCATAGATTTAGATATCCCTGTATGGTTTGCTGGAGATATCAGAAAGGGGTTTGACGCATACGGCTGTTCTCTCTCTATTGATTCAATCGACGAAGACTTGGTATTCGGGAAGAAGAAGAAGTTTTCCAAATATGATCAACACAAGTATGGTCTAATCCACGCTGAGCATGCCATGTTAATAACGGGATATAACAAAAACGATATAGGAGATATAACTGAATTCCAAGTAGAGAATTCATGGGGTTATGACGACGATAGATCTAGAGGTGAGGATGGTTTCTTTAATATGAAGATTGATTGGTTTATGAAATATTGCGTTCAGGTAGTAATTCACGATCAGTTGATAGATGAGTATATACCTAATTTCAATTGCGTTGAAAATTCAGATATAATTCCTATCGAACCGTGGGATCGAACTGTATCATGTGCAAGAGTTAAGGGTACTAAAATGCCAGCAAGGTATAAAAGGATTATAAAAGGTAAAAATAATAGACATTATTAAGAGATGTTCAGTTCAATACATCCACCCATTCATCGCTCTCTGTATCCGATGAAAGGAGGAATAATTCATACTTCTCCTTCCGTCTCTCTCTCCTCTCTCGTGCTTTTCACAATGTCTAGTATAAATATAGTATTCATTGAACTCATAATATTTATATTTTCTTTACTGAAATATAAATATTTTACATATAGTGGATCAGAAGGACATGGGATTATAAGTCTCTTTGATACTGTCTTCGTCCTCTATATACTTAAGGACTTGTGTCTCTGCATGGAGCATTACTGCTTCCTCCCTTACTACTGTCTTTAATATTGTTATCCTCGATGAGGGTATCGGGTGCTGATAACCTATCTAGATCCTCTCCCTCTTCATTCACTAACTGTTCACCTCCACTATAAAAAAATTTATTGAAGAATCCATTCGATTTAATTTCCGTTGAGTGACTAGAGACTACTGAATTTTCCTGCTCGATTGTCATATCGTCATATTTGAGAAGCAATTCTCTCTTATCATGATCTAGAACCTGATTTATAGCTCTCCGTCTTAATATATCTAGACTCTCTGATTTAGACTCATCCTTCCAGTCCTCACCTTCAAATTTAGTTAGCTCCCACCTGGCTATTTCCAATGAAACGCGAAAGAATTCACGATTTGGATTGACCCGTCTAGTAGATAAACAATCGTGCATCTTTTTTTCGACCATTCCGGGATCAAATACACATCTAGCATATTCGACAATGAACTGTGTGGGGATACCAGTAGTATATAGCTCACTTGCGCGCTTTTTAGGACATCGTAATGTCATCCCTATCTTTAGAAGTCCATCCAAGGACGGATTAGATAAAATATAAACGTATCCTATGTCTTCAGTCATCATATATATATATATATATATTATATGCTAACCCTTATATGAAACTAATTTTAATCATAGTAAAAGTGCATCGTCCATAAATTATATAATTATATCGTCCTCATATTCCTCCGAGTATCCTATTCTATGTTTAATGTAACAAATGATTATAAATGCTATACATGAGTATATTATTGGACATACGTACCAAATTAGATCCTGTGATTCCTTACCCAGTGTCATATCAATACATACACCTTTCGCTAGAAGTAGTATAGTAATAAAAAGAATCAAATCAATTGTATTGAGAACCCTCAATAGCGTCAATTGTTTCATTGTCCCTTTTATTATTTAATAATGATTATTTAGAATACTATTTCCTCAGCAAAAATTCTGCTTACTGGTATACAAATGTTATTAGTATTAACAAAATTAATCGTATCAAACGATTTTCTAAATTCTGATATCGTGAGATGTCCACCGAAACCGCTTAGAAGCCTCCAGTCGGGCGCTGGGGTTATTCTCCCGTCATAATAGCTTCCTGTGCAATATTTATATAATAGAGACAGTAAACTATCACTTCTACTATAAAGATTATCTGATCTATTATCGTTAATAAATGCCTTGATACAATTGAATGAACAAAAGATACCGTCTGTGATAAATTCCTTGACATTACCCTTTATGTGAACATCGTTTCCACAATCGCGGAGTGTCTTTATCTCATCGTGCTCTCTGATATAGGTGTTTTCATGATTAGATAGTGTTCTGGTCCTAGTGACAGTCTTGTCGAATACAGCATTATGGCTTACTATATCACAAATAGGTTCTCGTAATGACACAGGACAGCCAATAGGGGACGTATCGAACTTATGTTTACACCAGAAGCATAAGTTATCGGTCTTATCTGGAATCTTTTTACCGATCGCGGATGTCATAGTCATAACACAATGCTTTGTTTTTTTGTTGTTATCGAGGAATGAGAAATGACGACGTCTCGGGTCCTTGTTGATTCTTATGATTTCATCTATAGTTGTACTGTGTTTTCGCTGATCAGAACTTCCATATACTGCAATACCATCCTTTTTCTCTTGAATAATATCACCATCCGTCTTTTTCTTCTTTGACTTTCTACCCCTTTTAGTCTCAAATGCTTCTATCTTAGTCTGAGAGAACTCTCGGAAGACCTTTTCTGGGTCAATATTCCGCAGAGTGAATACATTTTGTGGCTTAGAAGCTGTTTTGAAAAAACTCATATTGTATATATATATATACCTTTTATGGTTAATATATATACGAATAACTCGAAACTATTTTTTATTCTTATACCTTACTACGTGCAATAATTATAATCATAATGAGCAAAAATCCTAGACCTATTTGGAGTGAATAATTGGTTATAAATCCACTCATCATATTATCATCTTTATTTAAGCGGTCTAGAACATCCTGTCTATTGTTTTCATCGTCAGAAAGACGTCTCCTTGTCATCTCATCCATATTGTGATTTGTTTCTGTATCATTTTTCAGGTTGTTTTTAGTATCTAAATTAGTCCTATTACTATCATTTCGAGTAATGATTGGATTCAATACAATGGATACCTTTACACGGACAGGGTTGTCGTTATCTGTCTTCAGTAAGATATAATAACTATCATAAGGTTTACCCTCTACACTGATTGTCGTAGAAATGTTATTACCAACATCATATTCGATTTTCTTTGACGCATCTAAATCTTTCTGTGAGAAGAACTGAAACATAAAATCTTTTCCATCTTCGCTCGTGATCGACACATCAGCAGTGAATTCTGCGAGGTCTCTATTTATCTTGACCAGTTTTTTCAATTGTGAGAGGTCTTCGATTACATTAATCTCAGTCATAACACTATATATTTTATCTTACTAATTTAGTTTTTAATACTGATTTTTTTTAATCCTACATAGCCAAATGATAAACCAAAATAAACAAAATAAATCATATTATAAATAAAATGGAGTATTTATACCACAACGTCGGAGCGGATAATTTTGTACATCCTTCTGCTGACAATGTTTTTAGCAAAGATAATATAGCATTATTGCGTAATAAAATCTCTCTAGCTCTCAAAGGCGTACACCCCGAGGATAAGAAAATTGTTTGTACTGATAGAGTGATTAAGGGTGTCTTGACATCTCTATATAATAATGATTTCGGCAATTTGAGGGATATCAATGATAACGCAATTGGTATTATCGTCTCATACATCAAGACTGAGTTTGATATGATCAAACAAAATAACAAACTTACACCGTGGGTTCAACAATATGGTTCTAACGGATATGAAAATGCATCGGGTCTTGCCGCTCATTCAACTATAACTGTAAGAGAGAAAAGACCGTTTAACCCTGAGTTTAATATGAGATACTAAATAAACCAACGTAAAAATATTGTGGATTAAAGAAAAATTCTGTTATATTAAAAGTAACATGTACTGTGACGTAGACGATACATATTGTGTAGAGAGTTCATCTGATTCTAATACCCTCAAAAAGGAATTCGATGCTGTATGTTCTGTCGACGGCGGTACAGCTCTCTGTAATGATGCAAAAGAGTTTAGGGATATCTATACTTCTGAAGCACCGAAATGCGATGTAAATAGCGACGATTGTAATGTTATTGTTTCCGCAGAAGCTAAGAGAAGAGCCTGGTTGATGATGGTAGATTACTTTGGTAATATTGTAATGTCTAAGGTTAAGAAAGACACAGAAATTCACAGTATATACGCCGCTATTGTTCAAGACTCGACATTGAAAGAAGACAAGTATATTATTGCTATTTCACCAGCGGATGGTCATCCTATTGGTTCTAGGGTAAAATTATCGAGTATCAGATGGGTTAGTTTTCAGACACGAAAACTTAAGGTTCCTTATGATCATGCCGAACCAGTTCATATTAGGTCCAATACGAGTGCTATCGATATTAATAAGGAGATTTACCTTAAGAAAAGAACAGATCATGCATCTCAATATAGAGTAAAGGGATCACCTCTTATTATAACACTAGTACACAAAAAGGCAGGAGAGAATAGTCAGTTCTCGGACAAAGGCAAGATTAGACTCGCATTAAACACATTTGACTGTGTCATGACATTCGGCTAATGCAAAACTTTTTTTTTTGCTCTATATACACAAAGATGTCTTTCAGGCTTTACATAGATTCTGAGGATGTATTTTCGAAGGTAGTTAAAGGCGCTTCTGAGCCTAACACTACTGTTGATTATGAAGGAAACACAATAACATTCGATACACCAAGCGCGTCGGATGATATCTTTATTCAAAGCTCTCGCGTCGGAGACATCGTAACGTGTACGATAAGTCCAAATACAATTGAAAAGAAACTTGGGGAGAAATCTCTAACTTCTATACCAGGTACTACGATACCACTTGATATGAGACCCATTACACCAGTTCATATTACCGGTAGTTCGTCCTTCAGTATGTTTTTTGAATATATATTCAACCCTGATGGAACTATAGTAATTAATTTCGATCCCTTTACATCTGCCTCAACTACTACTGAATTCACGACTACTACCATCGGTGGGGTATCACCTTCTTGGATCGTGAATGGTGCTTAATAAACAAACATAATATAATGATATATTATCATTTTTTTTTGATAATATATACAACAAGTTGACATATTAGATATCATCGGTATCTACACCTTCAACATGAGTAGTTGTTGTCGAAACAATCGCTACGTCTTTATTACGGATATTAGAATCATTTGAGATGGTTTCTACATCTTCCATGTCCTCTTTGATCCTATCTTGTTCATTCTTGAGACGACATCCATTCCATCTTCCGGATTTCAACAATGGAACTGGTATTAACTTACAACAATGATCAGAGAAGTCATTTCTATTACAGATTCTACCATTCGGGAAGGTTCCTTTGAACCAGGTTTGATAATGTTCGAATGATTCGGTGACACCGAGTCGAGATTTATCGTCTCCATCCATGATAATACACTCGCTGATGAACTGTTGAATAGAGTCATTATCCTTCTTGTAATTTTTAGTAGCACTTAATACAATATCTGGAGTATATAAAGCCTCTCCCGAGCTTATGAACTTCTCGCGATGCTTAATTAATTTATAGATAAAGGCCTGAGCCATACCAGGAAGTTTATCTCCTAGATCTTCATCAATAGGAAAGTGTTTCTCTTTCATTTGTTCAGCGTAAGTCTTGGGAGCATTCGTAGAGAAGACAGATTGAAACTGAATAACCCTGATCCTGTTCCAAATAGCCGGACCTCCGCCATGAGAGAGTCGAGGTAAGTCGTTGCAAATGATTGTGAATAAAAACATAGGATTAATTTCTTTACCATCCTTGAATAAACCTCGAGCAAACATACTATCATTACCAGTCAATTCCTTGACTACACCTGTATTCATAAAGATCCCACGTTCAGGTTCCTGTACGGCACACCATCTAACCCCTCCACCGAGGCGAGCAATTTCGGGGTTGGCGCTAGACGACTGTGTACGCTTTCCACTAATGACACTCGTAGGGAGTTTAACCGCAAAACGACCCAAACAGATCTCCATCAACTTAGCCATAATAGACTTACCGTTATTACCAATACCACTCCATACAGATACTATTTTGTGTGTATTACCACCAAGAAAAACATCACACAATGTATCAAGGAGATACTTCAATAGACGTGTACATGGAAATAAAGTCTCCAAGAATCTATCAATCTCAATCAACTCAGGTGAATTGTCTTGAAACTCTTTCCACTCATGAGGGATATACTTCGATTGGTAATGCTCAGGGATAACATTCTTGATGACATTCGCTTTCATATCATATACCTTACCATCCTTGAATGCAATGAGATTCGGATTAGAATCCAATTTCTTATGAAAACAATTTATACGATAGAGCTCTCGAGAGGCCTTCATAATACCTACCTTGAATGAACTATCCTTCAATCGACCGATGATCTTTAGACATTTCTTCTGTTGTTCGGCAAATCGTCCTATATCATTTTGATCCTCTACCATTGCCATAGCTCGACTGATCTCAGTATTCTTATTAAGATATATCTTAAGAATAAGAGTAGATATCTTCGATAAGAGCGCCATACCATCGAAATCTTCTTCCCATAAACCTCCATTACAGAAAAACCACTTCTTTATCTCTGGATCATATACATGATTGTTGCTATCAATATCATAAAGGATAAGGGCAATATCATAATGTCCACAAGAACCAAGACTACGATCGACATTGGCCTGGTATTGTGTCTTTTGCCACTTCTTATATCCTTCTGGATTGTCTTCATGCGCATAATGCCTAAGTGTTCCGATAGTTAAGTTTCTTGTTGTCATCCTTTTCCATTCCAGATAACAACCACCCTCTTCGAACTTTTCTGGACATCTACGTGAGAATTCAATCCATAGCTTAAGAAACTCAAGCGTTCCTCCTCCTATATTATAGAGACACCATCCTACTGCCATCCACAATGCATAATCACCCGCTCGTCGGTTAGATAAAAGGGGAACTAATTCACATGCCACTTTGTATTTCTCACTATGAGACAATTTACTATGAGGATTACTTACTAGATTAGATAAGGTTCTCATATTCACCATCCTAGTATTCTCAAGATCACTCTTGAACTCCTTTTGACCTCTACCCATAGGGTTGATAGCGAGTATCCTCGGTAAGTAAGTTTCGATTTCCTTATTATCATCGTATTCAATAATCTCTCTGTTCATGTTGTAAATCTTACACGCACTACGGAGATATTCAAGGGGCTTCTCAGTAGTCATATTAATATATCTCTTGTTTTCCTCGTTCTTATCTTCTTCCTCATTCTTATCTTCTTCCTCATTCTTATCTTCTTCCTCATTCTTATCATTATTCATTTGATTATTAGAAGGAATATAAACAGAGTGTGCAATATATGGCTTCATATTAGGAGATTTCCTAGACTTATACATAAGCCATGGATTCCTACATGCAGCATCATCAACGACCTCTTTCATATTAAACTCGGCGAAAAGACCTAACCTTTTTACCTTATCCCTGACTCTTGGGATAAGAAACACTTCCATCTTCTTCTTATCTAGAAAAAGGTTAGGGTACTGAAGATGGAGACCATTTTTCCAATACCCATGTGTCTCATATGGATCTTTCCGAAGGTAAACGCAAACCAAATCTGATTTATTTACATTTTCTGTAATATCTAAGATAGTCTCATTAAACACTCCAATAAGAGCCTCTACGTCTTCCTTTTTATATACATCGCGGGCGGTCCCAGTACCTAGCGATGCCTTACCGCCAGAGAGACTATCAAACCCTTCTCCTTTTGTTTTAATATCAATATCGGCTAGAACAGACATATGTCTATTTGGCATCTCAGCCATACCTATAATTATATCATCTTTTACAACGTCTCCTTTTACTGTATCCATATAAGCGTCAAGAAACATGTTCATATCACCTATATTTACCCTCCTTTTCGGTTCAATGAGAGATACATGAGTCAGATGATCATCGTCTGCGGTATTATGATAAATAAAATCTGCGATATCAGGATGCGTCTTCAAGGTTGGGTCGAATTGTGTATCATTAGCTATAAAAACACTCTCCTTGCTATCCCCCTTGCTCTCAGTATTCTTTTCTACGTCAGGTTGACGTGAAGAACGAATAAGCATAATTTAACTATTCCACGACTTTTTTTATAAGCGATACTATCTTTTTTAATTCAGTATTAGATGTCATTCTCGCGATTATTTTTTTTAAATTTCATATTCAAGAATCATTTCGTAAATAGTTTAGTATATAAGTTCGTATGTATTCAAGAGGTGATACTTTACGAAATTATATAAACAGCAATACAATATATACATCAGCAAAAATAATTTTTACACATCAACATAGTGAGCGAAACACTTGATCTCGTGCTTCCTGTATATACAAGGCGAGTAAAAGTTTCATGGTCAGTATAACCATTGTTGTTGCAGTCGTCTACGTCAAGAAAAACGTTCTCATACGTTGATCCTTGAGACTTATGAACCGTCATCGCATAATTATATACGAGAGGAGCGTCAAGTGTTGCGGTACCTTTATTAAATTCCTCCCATAATGATACACTTGCAATCTTATTCTTTCTACCTAGCCGTTGAAGCTCTAAACGTTTACTAGCCACTTCAGCTCTATATGATTTTATGTTATCTTCGTGAATCTTGTAATATACAACATCTTTATTTTCTTCTGTTCTAGTTAGAAGAGCATATACTTTGAACTTTCGTCCAAAATAAGAGGAATACTTATTCTCTACGTGTACCCTGTTAACCACGATATCATCGCTAGTATATCTTTGATGTGTTCCATCGTCGTAATATGAATCAAATACCAACCTCTCACCATTCACATACCTGTCAATATTCTCACCGAATGTCGCTTCACGTACCTGGTTATTATATAAAGCAGCCTTCTTTCTTGTATAACATAAGATCATCATATTTTCCTTATTTTCTATGAAAGCGTTAACCTTCCTTAAAAACTTTTTCGGACCACTACAAATATAGAATGTATCTCGATTTGTGCCTTCGATCTTGTTATATGTCTTAGCGAATGACACTGTGTCTTTTAATTCATACCGAGATGCTCTTGCGACTTGATGTCGAAGACAGTTGAAGATTGTTAACAATATCTCGTTATTAGTCCGCATCGTCTTTGTAATTTCAAATGAATGAATAGATGAAGCGAAAACCTTACTATTTAATTCATTTACAGGATATAGCTGATATTTATCCCCTGTAAAGATAATATCGTGAGGTATATCCAGTAAGATGTTCGTCTCATATTCAGGAATCATTGAGGCCTCGTCGATAATTATCCTGGTATTATCTGGGAATTCCTTCAAAGAAGGAGGACGTTTACCTTTCCATTTCTTGACAAACCTCATGATACCATTATCATCGAACTGACGCGTAAGGGATAATAGAGACGAGATTGTATTTACAACGAGGTTATCATTATCTAGTTTATGAAGGTAGCTTGCCATCACACCCTTTGCTTTGTTTGTCGGACATGAAACTATTACTGTTTCACCTGCTGACAAGAGTTTATTAACGTAAAACGACATGAGAAATGACTTCCCGACCCCAGCCGCTCCGCATACAAGTAAAGGCGATTTTCGTGTCTGGAGGAACCGAAGGGCCATTGATTGAGATTCCGATAATGTCATGATCGATCGAAGATAGATGGATATATTGTTATATTATGTAATTATAGCACTCATGTGATGAAATTATTTTTTATGGATTGAATATTAAAATTAATATGGTATATCCGATAGTAACGTAAAAAAAAGATATCTTATATGAGAGATCTTTTTTTATATTTTAATCGCGACACTTTACCTTTAATAATACCCCTTTGCACTCGCATGTCATTATATAAGTCTATTAGGGACTAGCAGGCGGTGCCTGGAATCTTCTTCCACCTCTCCTATCCCGATTCCTTACGGGACTAGCAGGCGGTGCCGGGCCAGCAGGCTGTGCCCTGAATCCTCCTCTACCTATCATATCCTGACTCCTTAAGGGACTAGCAGGCGGTGCCTGGAATCTTCCTCCACCTCTCCTATCCCGATTCCTTACGGGACTAGCAGGCTCTGCCGGACCAGCAGGCTGTGCCCTGAATCCTCCTCTACCTATCATATCCTGACTCCTTAAGGGACTAGCAGGCGGGTCTAGGAATCTTCCTCTACCTCTCCTATTCTGACTACTTAAGGGACCAACAGGCGATGCTGGAACAGCAGGTGGTACCCGGAATCTTCCTCTAACTTTCCTATCCTGAATCCTTACGGGACTAGCAGGCGGGTCTAGGAATCTTCCTCTACCTCTCCTATTCTGACTACTTAAGGGACCAACAGGCGATGCTGGAACAGCAGGTGGTACCCGGAATCTTCCTCTAACTTTCCTATCCTGAGTCCTTACGGGACTAATTGACGGTGCCTGGAATCTTCCTCTACCTCTCCTATTCATACTACCACTCCTCCTACCACGTTGTGCTCTACCCCTACCCCTACCCCTACCCCTACCTCTACCCCTACCTCTACCACGTTGTTCCATTCTTCTGTTAAGTTGTGCCTCCCTCCTTGGCCTTTCTCTCTCTATTCGGGCCCATTCACTCTGAAGTGGAACTCTAAGATAGCCTTGGAGGATATCATTTGCAGACTCTGGTTCTAGTTTTCTGTTCATAGGTCCAGCGGTATTTTTAGCTACATCTGAACTGTATCTTTCTAAGATAGTGTACTCTCGCGGTTTATCCCTTAGTTGATGAAAATATGAACTAGATAATACATCAATAGGAGAAGCAAACGGGGTTGTAAGATTAGTACCTTTAAATTGCGTCGGGCCTGCTCCGTTGCTAGTAAACATTCGTTTAAAGAATTTTTTATCTATTCCAAGTAGTGACGATTCGGTGTACTTAGTCATAAATGCTTTTGCATTGTCGACTATATCAATATGACGCGTCACATCCAAAATCGCGGATAACAGCCAATAAAGATCGCTACCGCCATTACTATATTTTCTGAAACCAGCATCAATAAATATGTCCTGGGAACTGTCATGAATACTTGCGAGAAGAGTCAGATCACTTCGATAATCTGCTAGCTGTTTGAGAGAATATCTATCTATATCAAGCATTCCTTCTTCTGCTCCTCCCAAACCAACCATGTCAAGCCATCCGTTCAAACCTTCTCGTACTAGTGGGATTGGTTTAATTCTGCCAAGTACCATATTCATATCACCTCGTTCGGATAATCTTTCAGTCAAATGTAAAATTTCGGCTGCTAACCGTTGCTTATATACATCTCGTTCATTTTGGCTACGGAACCTATTATTGATTATTCTTCTTCCGAGGTGTTTCCCATCTATAATACTATCCACAATAATATCCCGGTGGCGTCTGTAGTCTTCACGATTATCTATCCGCCCATTTAACCAATTGATATAAGAGTTAATTAGTATGTCGTCTCTTGATGCATAATCAAAATCCCATAGTCTTACCTGAAATCCTAAATTAGGAACGTACCAAGTTCTCCCATCCATAGTATATGAATTTACTTGGTTTTGCTTTACATCGGTCGATACTTTAGCTACTAAAACATTTCCACCATGAAGGTCGTTATGGATGAAACCAGGGAAGTACCTCTGGACTGATGCCAACATATACACTAATTGGAATAGAAAAACACGCCAGAATAGTGTCGTAGCAGTATGTCCTCCGCCCCATAATGCGTGTGAAACAACTTCATTTTTGACAAGCCCGTCGTTGTTTAAAGCAGTAGCTAAAAAATCGTATACATTCGAATATCCTGCCCATTCACTAAGAAGAACCTTACCGAACGGTAGACTGTGTCCTTCATTTTTGATCTGGTTAAGTACGCGCTTGGGGAGAATGTCCTTGAGATTACATGTATAATGCATCAATGGTCTTGTTATATGAGGATTAATACATGTAATACCACCTCCAACAGGTTCAGTTAGGACAGCTAATGCGTCGAGTGCGTTCAACTCAACGTTGGTACGCGTGTATACAAGTTTCTCTACGGATTCACGCATTCTAGCATAAGTTCTTAAACCTCTGTCGCTAATCCACGGGGCAGCTAAACCATTTTCGGAAACACGGAACATATCATTAAGAACATCTGTTTGCTGTAATTCTTGTATGTCACGCAATATTCGGTCTTTCAACTTCCCGTCAGTATCACCATCTTCATGTACTATATTATCTACTGTACGGTTATACATGAGATCATTATGACTGAATGGTATCACTTTGACACCAATACATTTTCCATTTCCTAAGCAAACTTTAAACGGAAACCCATTAACGCCTTTCTTTTCGCTTAACAATTTAATAGTTGAATCGGGTAGTCTACTTAAATATTGCAATATTTCACATGGTCTATAACCAATAACATTACTACCAGCATCATGGGTATTAATTTCGATATCAACAGGTCCCATTATCGGGGCCTGTCTCCCCTCTGTCAAATATACATTACCCCTAAATTGAGCAAAAACTTCATCGATCCATTCTCTATCTCCAGACATTTTTATTATGTATAATAATTTTTATATCAATTTTTATTTACTTACCCGTAAATAAAAATACAATAACACAGAAACTTTCACGAATAAATATATTAATTAACATGCATATCGAGGCAATTTGCATTCATAAATCGACAAATCAACATTCTACACTGTTTGGTAATCGTAATCTTCCCTTGGCGAGTAAGTTTGACGAGACATGGAATAGAGATCCACATATGACCACTTACATCATTATGAACATTGTCGCTAGTCTTCTCTATATCGACTTGCTGTTCGCGAATATTCATAAAATAGATAAACGTATTCGTTTTTAGACGGGACGGTGTCGTTCTATTCAAGGCATCTATATTAATATCTATACCGGCCTCCTCGTATAGTTCTCTCTTTGCAGCTGATGCCAATGACTCGCCGACGTGAACCCCGCCCTTTGGTGGTCCCCATAAATGTCCACTAGATTGAACGAGAAGAATCTTATGGGATACAGAATCATAAACAAATACACCTGCACGATTCTCGGTTCTCAGATGTTCACTCTCTACGTATTCTGAATCGTCCAGCCATCTGAATTCCTTCATATATATATCACAACACTTATCGGGACATTGCATCGACTCTTTATGGCTCCTATTTACATACTTGAACCTACCATGGGCCTCTATCTTATACTTGCCGTCCCATGTCATCTTTTGATATCTCCTAGGAAATATATCATTGTCAGCCTCAAAATCATCTGAAGTATTAGAGGAAGGAGAAGAACTAGAGTCCTTCCGTAGTATTTTGAAACTGTTATTTGTTTCTATCTTTTCCTCACTTTCAGATGTATTCTCCTTAACATCGTCAGCCTGTATCATATCGTATCTTGACTTAATACGCGGCCTATCTGTGTTATTGACATTCCTCGCAGTGTCATTCTCCTTTTCTTTATTTCTTACTACCCCACGATCCCCATAATCGCGATTGAATCGTTTCGGTCGATAATTAATTCGGTGTCCTGATCTGTTATTGTGATTCCTCTGATTATTAAATGATCTTTTCCTCCAAGAAACTTCCATGTTAGCATATTATTAATTACTCTTTTTTCATTGATAGTACGATTTAAAATTATTTTTTCTCATATTGGTTTTATTTGACCCATACGTGCAGACTACTCGTTTGTTAAATCGATAACGTTCCTCTTTGCTAATAAATTCGTATACCACAATGGTGCATCTGTAGCATTCCTTTCCCATTTCAATTCCCACTCTTTGTATGTGTAATAATTACGATACGTAGAAACGCCTGCTAACTTACCATCTTTATACACAGCACATTTATCAAACAATTCATCATTGATAGCGCATAGAAAATACTCTGTACCTTTGGGAATCTCAATTTGGGCCATCTTACGCCTATCAATCTTATGTTCTTTAACGACTTTGGATACAGGGAACCCCATCTTTTGTAGACGTAATAGATGCGTATAGCACTTATGATCTTTGGAATAACGTCGTGTGTATTCTTTACATAGCTCTAGCCCGAGTTTGATAAGCCAGTCATAATGAGATGAATGTGAACGAGCCCATATACAACTAGGATGATTAACATGTGTTTTCTTGTACGGTTCGTAGGAACAGATCGTGAAGTCCCATTTAGGATCAGTGGTATTAATCCAATGAGCAGCATAAAGAATTTGACACGTCTCGAGTATCATTTTGAGACAATGCTTATTGCAGTGAAATCTTGCCGCGCGCACAGCCGACATGGACAATAGAAAAATGTTCATTGTTATGATGTATTCAATATTGTATATAACGAGTTTCAAAAATATTTTTTTTTGAGTTAATTCTAAAAAAAAAATTCTTATTATTATAATCAGTATATAACAGTAAAATACACATAATAGCAAAGGAATCGTTATGTCTGTTCCTACGACCGTCCCTATGCTAAATGTCCATAAGTTCGACACACATCTAGCTGGAATTTTCGATCACAAGAATGAGACAAAATATGACGTCAACAATAAGATAAAACTATTTACAGCAGTAAAATACAGAATGAAGAGAGAGAAGGCACGGGCTATGATTGATGTTATTATAAATGATATGAAACACAGTAATGGTACCAAAACTTCTAAAAACTACGACGCTTCGAATAAGGTAAATTGTACAGACATCCTAGCATCTATATTAAATAAGGCAGACCACGAATTCGTGATTCCGGTTCTTGACGAACAACTAGAGGATATGTACAATCTTGGTCAATGTCCTCAAGGTAGGACTACTCGGTTAATACAGTTATACAACCTGTTTATCTAATTCAACTTTACATAGTTTTACAATTTTGAATAATAAGTCAACATATGTCCATACAACCTGTTTATTATCTTCTCCGATACTATTCCATACGTCTTTGAATAGATTAAACTTTCGAGTTGCATTTTTATCCATCTTAGAGATCTTTTCGAAAATATTCTGATCAGATAAGAAGAAATCTTCGTCCTTATTAATGACCTTATCTTCATATTGGAGACCATTCTTGATAAATTCATCAATGACTAATGATACAGGCACTTGATTAGTAAGCATTACCCTAGCTAAAATCAAATCATCATAATCTCTATTGGTAATATTGATCAGTTCTGCTAGAAACTGATCAATCAAACTTTTGAATTTATTAGCCAGTTTCTCGTACCTATCAGACATACTTTCTTGAATGATAATATTTTTTTAAATAATTATCAATCATACGACCAGATATAAGGTATATAGCTATCACGTAGCCTCCCCGTATCAATAGAATAAATACAGAAACTGAAATCAGTACACCCCTCGCATTTCCTATTCAGATCAATGTCATTGTGATCATCCACGTTATCTATATCCTCTTGGACGTTTTTTGGAACACTTGCGAGCCTACTTGCACGAATTAGCTGATATAAGAGGTGGGATAATGAGTAAATATAGTCAAACCATTAACATCATCTCTGATAATTTTAGTGTTTGTTTTTTGTGTGTGTAATATAAAAATGTCAAACGCATATCTTCAAAAATTGAAAGCGGAGAAGAATAATCTAGATCTTGTCAGAACAAATGGAACTTCAGAAGATGTATTTTATACTACGCAGTCGTTTAATTTGAAACCCAGGTATGGTAGATGGTTTATGGGTAGAGATGTCAACGGAAACAATTTAATCAGAGAGAGGAGAGCTGGTTTGACTCCGAATGTAAGAGAACTTCCAGGAACAGCTTTACATGATCAGTTAAAAGACACTGGTACTTTTAACAGAAAATTTGTCTATAATTCTACGGCGAATAATTATCGCAGCAGAGGTGATGGATCAGTTATAATTAGACCTTAGTATTCTGCAAGTGTAATATAGTTCTCTGAATCGCTGTAATCTTCAGATACCTCCTCATTGGAATGTTCTTCTACAGTCGACAAAGGGTTAATGATAGGTTTATCGGTACGTTTATGCGTCAAGAATGCGCGATTAGATCTTATCTTATCGACATACAAGCTCCATTTCTTACTCAAAAGTTTTTTCTGTACTATTGAATCGTCGTTAGTATTATTGGAATTGCCCTTCGTATTCCCACGATTATTTCGTTTTATTTGAGATCTTTTTCTATACTGTTTTTTACTTATTTTTGATGTATTAGAGTCTGATTTTATACTGAATTTACTCTTTGATACTTTCAGGGATTTTATTTCAACAATACGTCTATTTCGGATGACGATATCATCGCGTGCAATCCTCTTCGTGGATATAGAACTGTTGATAAAGTGATACAATTTTTTTAACCATATTTTATCCTTATTATGCTTAGTTGCAATCTCTTCAGCGAACTTGTACACTACATGCTCGCGTTCGGTGCGTGTCCTGAATACTTTCCATGACGATACTTCGTTTGAAGGTGTCGTATTATACAATGTATCGATTTTACCCTTCATCTTCCTTCTATCTTTAGACGACCTGATAGAAAGTTCAGTCTTGAATAGATTAATTATATCATCTTTAACTCTCTCGAATGGCTTAGACGTATATTTATAACTGAATTCTCGCCCTTTGAAGGTACATACTATATGAGAAGGGTTGATATATATACCTTTTGGTGAGCGGTTCTTCGATAGATTCATAAACTGCTTCTTCCAGAACCTGTCTGTACATAACTTAGAACATTCTTCAAAAATGGATTCAGATGACATTCTATTTATATATATATGTTAATATATGTATGGTAAGACTTAATTCATAATTAATTTATGAAATGCAGAACAACAATCGACAACGCAAAGGCGAGAATCTTTACACCTAGTCTCGATAATCTTCCTTGGGATACTCTGGTATATAAAAAATCATCGAACTGTTGAGAGCGAACCGCAAAGAATGACATTACTAGAATAATGAACAGTCTTACCCATTTCTTAATAGAAAATGATCTCGAGGTATTCTCTTTATTCACTTCCTGTATCCCAATATTATCCAAGTTAACACCGAATGCTTGGGAGAGTACTTTCTCGTTATAAGGGTCTGCAACGTCAATCGGTAGAGAATCTAGCTTATCGCCGAAACCAGTCATTTGTTTATATCCTTTAATTTTTTTAAAATGGGATAGTGATTCAACTTAGAGTAAATAAAAAGACAAAATACCACCTATAAAAAAAAAGAAGGCAACATGGGGAATTATGATATTGCTAAATTAGAAGCAATGCTAAGAAGTCATAATATGTCTATCTCGAGATATTTTGTAGAGAATAGAAAGTATAAACTATTTATGATGATAGATAACACAACGGGTTTCGAATTCCTTGTCGATGTCGATATGGGTTATACTATAAGAGTAAACGACGAGATACCACGCGATAATATTAATATATCACGATATGGCGGAATCGATATAGACGAGTTAGATGATGTAGACGCTGAAGACATAGACGAGGTAGATGATGTAGACGAGTTAGATGATGTAGACGCTGAAGACATAGACGAGGTAGATGATATAGACGCTGAAGACATTGATGAGGTAGACGATATAGACGCTGAAGACATTGATGAGGTAGACGATATAGACGCTGAAGACATTGATGAGGTAGACGATATAGACGGCGAAGACATTGATGAGGTAGACATATACTCCGATAATAACGATATCGAAGGTGATATAACCGTTATGTTGGATACAATAGATGAAACATTAAGCCACGATAAATCTAACAATACTGACCTATCTCATATAAATCTCACCAAACCTTCGGACTTTCCTACTCTATCTTCAGAAGAATTACCGATTGGTTATATCTCCTCTAATAATACGAGTATATTTCCACCTCCACCTCCACCTCCACCTCCACCTCCACCTCCACCTCCACCTCCACCTCCACCTCCTATTGATGATAATGACAAACTCCCGATATATAAACGTAAGGTCGAAGACAATACTAGAAGAAGTGAAGTCCTCCGAATTTTATTAAATGATGATGATGATGATAAATCAAGTGACGAACTTCACTCTGATTCGCGTAAATTTCCACTTAGTATCACTAGTCCCCCTGACAAACAAGCAATGATAGACGACGAACCAATAGATGAATACAAATTCAAATCAAGTAAACCTGACGATAAGATACTTTCCAACCTCAAGGAACAGTTTAACCGTCTCTGTAAACTTGGAAATAACAAGTATGGATTATATATAATCAAGAACGGAAGTTTAATCACTACAATAAATAGAACAGAAAAAACTATATATACTATCAGCGGATCTCATACAAGTGAATACTCTATGGGATTAACTTTAGGATTCAAAAGATTTCTATCTGAGTTGGATAAGATCCATTTAGTCATACCAGGATATACAAAAGAAATTCGTAATATTATAACTAACAATTTTGGAGTTATCAGTACAAATATTGACTCTGAAATTCGGAACATCCATGGGACATACTATAGAATGTTCATGAACGCTCAAACTAAACAAGAAAGAACTAAAAAGTTAATATATAGATGCGATAAGATGTTAAAACGGATAGAACAATCTATCAGTAATGAAGAAGAAAGGATGAAATTGAATAAACACAGATGGAAGAATAACTCTAATATACACAATACGTCAGCTGAAGATTATGGAAAGAAATCCGTAGAACTTAGAAATACTAGGAAATTGATCGCTGAAACAAAAGGAAAGCTTTTATCCTATATCGACTCTTCTAATTTAACATTTGATGCTGTTTTGAATAGTAATTTATATATTGTGTATAAATTGAGCGAGAATCAAGATGTACTCCGTTCATTTATACGAGATATGCAATAATAAATTTATATATTCCTAATCAGGAATATATAAATATGTCAAATTCAATCGAGTGTATCATCTTCATCTAATTCGTTAATATTTTCCGGATTCTCTTCAATTACGGGGAGTTTAACTCTAGGCCCAGGGCCATCCTGTTCAATTTTTGACATCATACCAGTGACCGTACCCATTAGCGATGTAAGATCTAGGTTCCCGCTCTCCACCTTTTCTTTCATATTACTCACCAACGAAGCGAACATGGGGGAAGAGACCAATGATACAATTGTAGACATAGGATCATCAGCATTCGTGCCGTTGTGCTCCATATTGCTAGCGATCTCCTTTACCGCATCGCCGATAAAGTCATGTTCACTTTCAGACTTGTTAGCTTTCTTCTCGCTTTCTTTTCTAGCCTTTACACTCTTAAGAAGTTCCTTGCCGCTATCTGTCTCATCCAATACAGCATTAATAGTGAGTAAATGCTCCCAGATTGTATCTACGACAACAGTCGACTTTTCCTCTGATAAGATCTTGCCAAAATTAATAAAGATATTATTATTATATATGAATTTGAATGTTTCTGGTGCATTAGTAGTCTTCAAATGATCGATATTATCGTCAAGAAACTTCTTCCACTTCGTTGTATGCGTATCGAACTTACTTTCTGCGACAGTAGACACAAGACGGTTATATAATGCCAATGAACGATATTTCTTCCCATACAAATTACTGAGTTCATTACATAGACCCTTTATGGCTTCTAAACCAATCTTGACCCTACTCGTCGAAGGCATGTCTAATTTATATATAATCATCATTTGCTTTAAAAGCCAATATCGAGACGGCTTAGCTTATCCTTATATTCAGCCTTTTCTCTTCTCCCACAATTGTCCCCTGTAAGAGAACTGGACTTTTTGATGATTGATTCAACGTCCACTTCTGTTAAGAATATACCTTTACCCATACTGCTATGTGTATCAAAAATAGCAGGAGACAGCGGACGACATAGTTCAAACATAGCATTAGCGATCTCTCTTGTCTCAGTCTGGGTATCATCCGCCATTCTCAATGTAAGGAATTTGAGGAAATTATTCAGATTCATATTAATATAAAACTCAGTGAACGTACCGCATGGTAGAACCGTACGAGCCAACTCGCGTGCTACTCCCAAATCTATCAATGACTTATATGATTTCATGGCGTTGCGACATGCATCTTCATGAATCTCTCTGGCTTTGATCTCTTCATCCATCGACTTAATTTCACCAAGAGATGACCCAGAGGATTGCTTGTTAAGTTTATTATTTACTCTAACATCCTTGAGTTTGAACCATGAATCTGGTAGGATGGTATACCTCGCCGAAACCTCATTAATACTCGTAGTTCTGTGTCTCATAATGTGTCTAGCCACAAAAATAGGACACTTCACTCTAAATGTGAAAGAAATGAATTCAAGAGGAGAAGTATGTCGATTTAGAATAAGATACCTAACAAGGGCTCTGTCTTGTTCTGGGGTACGAAGATCGGATCCGTATGATACTCTAGCACTCCTTGCAGCAGCGAAATCTATACCGCGTCCTTTAGGACAGAGTCTAGGTGCTACATCGATAAGTGAGACCGATCCCAATCCATCGTAACGATCGATCTCTCTTTCTACCCCCTCTAGAATATCATGAACCATACCACAGAATCTATCGGGTGCTACTCTGGACTGTCCATCTTCGGATGTCTCTATATATGTCTCTTCGTTGTCTTTATTATGGACCAACTTGGGTATCATAGTCTCATCTCCATTATAAGAAAGTGAATTATAATCAGTAGGGACCGATACCGGGATAGGGACAGGGACAGGTGATAGCGAAACCGTTTTAAATTCTAGTGTCTTTATTCCTTTTGAAGGTAAGGGAGGAGGGATGGTAAATACATTTGAAACAGGTGATACTACATGTGATACACTAGGAGAATTCAATACTATAGAGTTATTTGTTGTTTTATCCTCACTCTTCAATGGTTTAAACGTTTCCTTACTAGGGTTTAGCATCTGACGGAACTCAAGTGAGTGCCTTTTTGTTTTCGATGACTGGCGACGCAGACACTTTGACAACATTGAAATATATATTTCCCTATACCTTTATTGGAAATATATTTAAATTGATATCAAATAAATTTTATACTAACATAACTCGAATATTTTTATCCTTTCTAGCTTTATTCATTTTAATTGATTGTGATTTCATATTATTTGTAAATAAAACATAAGTCTTTGAGTTAACTGAATTACTAAACCTCAAATTGTTCATCTCTAGAAATGATATCCATTTCTTGATACGTTTTCCTGTAAATACGAATGATTCTCTAGAACTATCCTTTCTATTCTTGAAATCATCTACTAACACATTCAAGAACTGCGGAATATCTCCCTTTATCGTCTCCTTTGCCTCCTTTACCTCATTTACCTCCTTTAAAATACCATAGCGGATATGATCGAGATTATTTTCAATAAGCCATATGTTAAATTTGTCAACATTAGCAAGGAATGACACGTCCCTATTTGTTGTGGCCTCCTCCTTTGCCCTTGTGAGCTTCTCTGCATCACTGAATACATTGCCATATTTCTCTATGATATTGCATGCTACCTTTTTACCTACACTCCTACCAAAAAATCCACTCCCGCTAACCATGTCTTCAATAGATACGCCTCTCAAAACATTTGTGATATTCCTATATACTTTGGTACCATTCTTCCCTAAAACCTCAACCAGGTCATTCTCACTGACTCTCATGAGCCTCTCTATTGTTATGATGTCTTTCTCTATAATCAGCTTTTCAATAGAAGCTGGTCCTAGACCTTTAATCCCAATATTCTTGGTGAAATGATTTAAGATAGAACGAGTCTTTCCTAGATTAACTTTAGGATCCGTACTTGAAACAAATATGATCTCAACATTACTGTCATCCCATTTCCATACGGTTTCTGTTTTCTTGGGTAGATCGACAAACTTACCTCTTTTCAAGACTTCTACAATAGTGGGAATAACACTCCCTGAACGTTTTACCTTAATCACTGCGCCAGGTCCAATATATCTCGAATTGATATACGCGCCATTAAAGCCTGTACATTTCGAGACGTTTGCACCACTTAACTTAACACTGTTGAAATGTACAACTGGTTTCATTATAGAATCTTTACTGACGCTCCATGAAACATTGTTGACAGTTGTTATCTCCCCTAATTCTAAATCGTCCTTAAACGCAAACGCTATCTTCGGGTTATCAGAAGTAAGTTCATAACCTTTATCAATTCTACATACTACACCATCAATAATATATGAAGATTCCGCAGAGTTCCACTTTCTTAGAATATTTCTAAGATAGTCGACATCTAATGTATCAGTCATTGTATGATGAACGCAAGGAAACGGAGCATACTTAGATATATATTCTAATTGTTCAGAGCTCTTGATAGTATATAATTTCTCATGATGTAAATCTATAAACTCATAACCTACAAAATGTACTAAATTCATTTCTTCTTCTGAAAACCCCTTAGTAGTATTAATTAATCCAGCCACGATGTTTCTAGATAGGTCATTAACCCTAGACTTTGTTATGTTTCTAAGTCGAGCCATGCGTTCAAAATTTTCAATAGGGATTATGAACTCGCCTCTAACAGCAAAGCTTTTCCGATGAAACCTTTTAGCCCATTTATCTTTTCCAATATTCATAAAACTAAGTAGATGCGAAACATCAAACCCCCTCTCGCCATTTCCTCGTGTATGGAGCTTAACAACACCCCCAATGAGTGAATATAATCCACTAACACCATCTAATTTACAGGATACAACGTATTTTAACTTAGTATTTCTATGCCTTTTGAACCATTTCTTGAGTCCAGATTCAGGATCGGTCTTAATCTTATTGAGAGAAGGCATTGGGACAGGTAAAACTACACTGTTCTTAGTTTTCCTCACATTGATTAATCTATGTGTAGTATCCCTCTCTATATTGGGATTTTCATCGGATAACTTTTTGGCTAGTTTATCGAACTCATTATCTGACATAATAGGCGCACCTATCCTATACATTTCGACTGCCTTGACGATTGTATCCATGATCAAGGTCGTGATTGACTTTATGCATATTATTCATATTATTAATATGTAATTATTTTAATATTATTTCATATACCCACTAAATAAAAACTCCACCCTTATACTAAACATGAGTTTTAAAATTTATTCGACCATTTCTCAAAGTAGTCCAAAAACTCTCAAAACAGAGACGACAAATGTTAAAACAGTTTCGGGCGGGACCATCTTATCTCCCATTACTGGATTTATAGTTAGAATTCAGTATTCTGTATCTGGGGGTAATGGGGAGAACTTTCAAGCGATAATATATGTAAATGGTTCCAGGGAAAAAACGCTGGACTTGGCCTCTGCAGAATCTGATAACAATTCTATTTTAGGTCTTAGACCATTAAATATAGTAATAAAGAGCGGAGATATTATAACAATAGAGTCCCCCTTAATTACAGAATTCATAATTTACATGTCTGAAGTCCAAAGGGATGATAGTTTAAATATCAACAAAGACGTACAAATCGCTTACAAACCCGGCGAAGAGATGTTTGGTAATACAGGTGTTACTACTAATGTCCTTAATGCTGTTTTTGACTAAAACAACCGATTAACTCTCACCATTTTATTAGTTACAGTTTCGCCGACATCAGCGACAGAATTCCACTTCATTAGAATGTCCAGCGTTACAGGGTTTGTTAAATCTACCTCCGAGGACATCTCTGTTGACAACCCTTTTAAATCTGTCTTTCCGGTTCCAGATACATAAACTAATTGACCATTCGAATATATAGTTCTAGTAGCTCCTGACCCGTAAACCGAAAAATCCACTTCGCACTCGTAAGTATAGTCTACATCTAATCTATCTAGTTTAAATTCATCCCCGTATAATTCTGTTGTAAAAATTAAATCGCTAAATGCCTCACCATTTAAATCTACACCATTTAAAACAAATGAAATATTCAATTCCATGTTCTTGGTATCTGTTTGGATTGTTCCTCCAATCTTAGTATGATAAGAAGAACCCTCAGATAGTTCAGACGGAGAAAACACTAAACTTCCTCGAGAAGAGGCTCCGCCGATTATAGAAACGGGGGTATTCTCATCCTCATTCACCCCTCCGTCTATAGAGATTTGACCGTTCCCAGGTAAACATACCTGAGAATACTTGCCAACTTGAAACCCATTACTATCACCTCCGCCACCTCCGCCATTTATAAAGTTTAATAGGGATGTCTCTTGACCTGTACTACCATTAACTATTACAAAATCCTCGGCTCTCACGTTATGATTAAAGTGTGAGTTCTTACCATCTGAAGTAGTAAAACTTATATTGGAAGTACTGGTATCTAGCACGAATGTATTTAAATGAATAGTACTTAGATCACTCATTTTAGTTTAAATATTAACCTCTTATATTTTTTTAAAAAAAAAAATATATTTATTATGTAAACATACAAAATGTCATTCAAGCCTGCAAGACTAAATTTGTTCGACCCATCAAACGTTGACAAGAAATTCAATATCCAAGTCGGGGTAACCAATGTTGTATCCGATCCTAACTCCCATAGTGATTTGCGAGCAGCTGTTATAAAATACGGCGATGACGAACCTGTATTGATCAAAAACCTATGCGCGGAAAATTTTGAGAACAGAAATCCAATCGCCCAACTCAGTTCCTCAGAAGAGGGAGAAGAAGGCACTCTTACTATGCAATTGAATTTGCAAGAGGCTGAAGTATTTGATGAAAATAAACTCCTTTATATAGCAAGTAGTCAGGAAGTGGCGTTTGTTTCTCCCTCTAATGTCGATCAGCTTGGGTTACAGTACTCATCGCATAATGTCGTTGGCAACAATTTGGTATTAAATGGCGTTGCCCCTTCTTCTCCTAACAGAATCTTTACCCCTAATCTCACCAATTACGTTCTATATTACAAGAGTGATATTAAGGAACAGCCGGCTGTCAATGTTATGGATAAGCTCGAGGATACTTTTATGATGGCTGAAAATCATTTTTCAACTATGCTTTATGCAGAGAGAGAGAGAGCAACAGCTGCAGAAGGAGTAATCCATTCAGTCTCCAACCAAAACGCTCTAGCCATAGCCGCCGAAGTATCGAGAGCAACAGAAAAAGATGAGGAACACGCTCAAGACATAGCCGACGAAGTATTGAGAGCAAAAGCTGCAGAAGAAGTGAACGCTCTAGCCATCTCCAACATATTACAGAATTCTGACCCGGCAGCGTTAGATTCTTTGGCGGAAATTGTGGCGAAGATGGACGCTGATGAACTTAGTTTGTCAGGATTAATCACCTCAAACAATACAGAAATCAAATCAAACACTGCAAACATCGCCTCAAACGCTACAGACATCGCCTCAAACGCTACAAACATCTCCGGCGAAACAGGTAGAGCAGAAGCTGCAGAACAAAAGAACACTGACGACATCGCCGAAGAAAAAAAGAGAGCAGAAGCTGCAGAACAAAAGAACACTGACGCCATCGAAGAAGAAGTATTGAGAGCAACACTAAAAGAAACTATTCTCACTCAAAACTTAGCCACCGAAGTATCGAGAGCAATAGCTAAAGATGATGAACACACTGCAAACATCACCTCAAACACTACAAACATCACCTCAAACACTACAAACATCACCTCAAACACTGCAAACATCACCTCAAACACTACAGACATCGACAATATCAAACAACTCCTGGCATCATTCTTTACGGGCGATCAGAGTTTATTTGATGAATTAGTATAATGAGTACAATTACCATAAGAATAGCCCCCTCAGACTTTTGAATATGACACTCTGTGTACATTTTTTTTTTAATTTATTATTACAATAAAATTAAAATCGCGCGAGAGGAGGGAAGACGAATTGGAAGAGGCTGAGAAGTTAATCATCCAGATTCCAGGCTCATCCGCTAACATAGAGGCGAGACTATCATTTTCAAATTTATACGTTATAGATTTGGTAAAGATGGGAATAAGATATTGATTAATGCCTTGCAGACTCTATCATATGGGATATACTGAAACTATAACTTCATTATATAAGATATCAAGAAAATGAACCTATTTTTATTCTTCTACCTTGCGTCATAAACCCAATAAATCCAATATGAGATATCATGTATCTATATTCCTAACAATGTGAGTTGAGGACTACGTCCCTGTCCTTAGATAACTTTCCCTGCGTCGCCGGCATATGTGAAGGCACTCCTTACTTCTTGTGTATATCCCCTTTGGTTTTCTATATATTTATTTTAAATGTGATCATCGTCTAAGTATATGTTTAATATCATCATAATTTAAAATAATTTCATATATATATATAAAATAAGCAGATGGACCCAGACAAAATACAGATTAAATTAAATACTAATAGTGGTGAATATCAATTCACTGAGAGCAAGGGGGATTTCCTCAATAGCGATTATGATTATTCTAGACAAGTAGGATCGAATGTTCGTCCGTGTGATGTCATCAATTATCTAATGAAAAAGAAGGGAGCATTTATATCTGAACTAGGCGACAAGGTTAAAGGCATCAATGCTATCCCATATAGAGTTTGTTTATCTAAATGTGGAAAGAAAAACGAGGTTGTCATAGGCATCAAGATTATACCTTTTACAGCTTCTGCTATCGATCCAGCTGAGAAACATCTTATCCGCCCCCTTTTCCCTTTCTTCAATAGACTATTAAATGTTAGTAGTAATGGAAAGATTGATACTCATGAATTGAAAGGGAAGGAAGACGAATTGAAAGAGGCTGAGAAGTTAATCATCAAGAATCCAGGCGCAGCCGCTAATATTGAGGCGAGATTACTCAATGCTATATCATTGCTTAACGAAGGAAAGGAAAAACGGAATACTCCCTGTGTTATGAGATCCTTTATGGATTTCAATTGTGGATTGTATAAAGTGGTAAACAAAAAATCTCTAGATAATATGTTATTACTAAATGCAGAGCATCCAGAACATGGATACTTACCCGTTGCCAAAATCGTTATGACTGAATGGGCATCTTTAAAGACTCTAGATGACTTCCTTACGAATTTAATTGATTTTGTGGATAACTCATCGTGGTATAAACGGAGTCATACTATTCTGCTTGAAGACGGAATATCCATGTGTATAAGAGTAATAATCTTTCAGATAATGTATACACTCGCAGTAGTCAGGAAACATATCCCTGGTTTCATTCATAACGATTTACATTTTTCAAATATCCTAGTATCAGAGGGACCAAAGTCCGGTTTCACAGAATATGTATTGAATAACGAAAAGTATTTTGTCCCAAACTTAGGCTTTGATATAAAATTGTGGGACTTTGATCTCAGTAGTACTAGTGATATAGTAAACTTCAAGATAACAGGAAACCAACGCAATGAAGATGCAGTGACCAGCATACGCGATCCAAGAACAAATTGGAGAGCTAGCACTGCAATAGATTACAGAGAACTACTAACCATATCCTTGGATGACAGAATACATACACATAAGGCTACAAAACTAAACAGAGATCTCATTATAGAAAACATCAGAAAGTATTATCCATTGGCAAGAGATAATTACCCTGATATCGGCACAATCCCACTGAACAATTTAATAAAACCAACATTCACAACAGAAATGTTATACGGAATATTAACTGTTCTCGAAAATGTGACATACTCATATTCTGACGCTAAAATATGTTCTAGAAGAACCGGATGGAGGAACAGCGGGGACGGGTTTGGTGATGTACAGAAGATATTAATAATATTAGACAAGTATGCGAATATGGACGTTAATTTGTATAAACTTCTTAGAGAAAACGTTGTTTCTGACATACTGATTACAAAAAATGGTTCTTATACAGGTAAAAAACAACCAGGTATGTATACCGCTGAAGAATTTATTAAAAATGCAAAACTGAATAAGTCACCATACTTCGAACTGTTCAATAAATCAAGAGTCAGAGATGTTAAGCTACCATTCAAGAAAACCGTAGTTCGAGAATTCAAAGATTCAACACTCCAATCACTTGAAAAGGTACGGAAATCATTAGCCATTAAAAACACACAATATGGTGAAGGAGCTAGTATAGGTACAGTGAAAACGTCATTGCAGGAGACCATAGATACACTAAGGACTGCTCCTGTTGTTAATACTTCTAAATGTTCTATTATGTAGAGACTTATTTAACTTTCTTTTACGATTGAGTTTAATAAGAAAATTATTCAGACTTTGACTAGGCTTACGAGAATACTTATAGACAGACGGAGTGAAGACCATAGTAGTCCCTTTATAGTTCTCATCGGTATCCTTCGTGGATGATGTACTCATTGTTTTTCTTTGTTTTAGGATGTATCGTTCTTTATGTATTACTAAGCCTTAAAGATATTTTTTCTACGCAGCTTATTAATCTTTTCTATTTACGAATAATCATACAATGCAATAGTTGAATATAAAATTTACTCGTGACATTTTTTCTCACAATATAGTAAATGAGTAACACGTAATTTCGATTTTTGTCAACGTTCAGTTCTTCCCCAATCAAATGGAAACAGTTTAGTGCTAAAGTGATCGAGTTCTTCTGGTCCCAACTTGGCGGCGATATAAACGGCTAGGTCGCGGGAGATCGGTTTGGTCGCTCGGCGTGTCTCAATGCTGCTGGTGATGTCCTAGCCATTTGTTCGTTTTTAAAATGATGGTACAAATGGCGCTGAATCCGGACATGTCAAAATTTATGTATATGAATATGGTGGATGGTCCCAAACTGGCCCTGATATAAACGGAGAGGCAGGAGACCAGTCTGGCTTTTCGGCGAGTCTCAATTCCGCTGGTAATATCGTAGCCGTCAGTTCGACTTCAAATGATAATAAAAATGGCGTCGATTCCGGGTGCGTCAGAGTTTATAAATATGATACTTCAAACAACTAGAACAAAAAGGTGGGCTATAATCCACTGAATTTGTACGATTTTGATATGAATATTCACTATATTATAAAACATATAGTGAATACAAATGTATTATATGATTCTTGCTTCATATAATATATAAACTTGATAATAAATTTTGACATCTTTACAATGTCTCGAGTAAGTATGAGAGAATACTGAACGATAAACTGAAGCTTATTCTCTTCCGTGCGACAGTGTTGCTGTTCCTATATTGAGGAAGAAATAACGAGTTATATTGGTATCTTTTATGGTTTATAAAATCGTTGAATTTATTTACTAATTTTTTCTGTTTATCTAGTGTTATCGCAGGTTCAATAACGACCGTAGCATAGCTTCTCGAAGATAATTTAGGTGTTGTATCGATATAACTTTCAGCAACATCATCTGATACCATACTCACACCTAGTAATCTATCTTTATTATCATCAATACATTTCAATAGGATATTAGATATAGTATTAATATCAGTCTTAGCAGTTGCCCTGGACACTTTGAAACTAGAACCACTGAGAGCATATAATTCACCTCCAATCGTATAGTTATTATCTTTGTTCAAGTATAAAGTAATCTTCTTCCTGGACGGGTAAACCGTAGACACAAATGCACTATCGTCGCTTTTATCTGATGTAAACATAATAGCACATACAGCATAAGATGTATCGTCGAAAACTGATTCTTCGAATATATTAACATGCTGTATATCATAGACCTCAAGAAATCTCCTCCTAAGGTCTGCATCTGCCTTCCTGATTGAACTGAGAAAATTCAAGGGTATGATAATTATTCCCCCTTTGCATTTATCATTAATTAACGTGATCAAAAAACACTTATATAGATCATTACACTTATATAAATCATATAGATATTTATCAGATGACTTATTCCGTGCAAGATACGGAGGGTTAGTTAATACAAATTTATTCTTATACTCAGGAGGATCCCGTATCGTATCCCTCTTGATAGTCCCAGGGATTTTGGGGTCGATATCATAATATTCGACAGTCTTATTTGGAAACTCGTTTATAAACTTGAGCATATCTCCATTACCGACAAATGGTTCAATACACAGTGTCGCGTCTTCTTGAATTTTCATACCATGAAGAATATATGTTGAATTAGTTGTGAAAAACTGGCCTAACGTAGCCTTAGTCGACTGCATATCTGATTTTAAACAGTTCAATTCTGAAAGACTTAATGTTTTTAGATCCTCCAGTTGAGATTTCCTCGTATTCTTCAAAGGAGGATTATGGACAGAGTCGAGGGGTTCGTTGCCTGAACCGCGAAGGGAATTGATTTATTTAATATTTTATTAAATCACATTTCGATATTTTTTTTTACAATGAGATCGAGTGTGTTTTGATAAAAAAATTGTAGTCATATTTATCAAAGCGAGTATATACAAATAGCCATTGTATATACTCCGGTACAGTTATAATATCATACTCTCGAAATGAGAATCAATTAATTATTACTTCGTTGTTGTAATATACAGAAAACTGTTTACTATCACCCACAAAACATCTATGCCGTACTGAATCATATTCATGAGAGGATAGCAAATATTTAAAATGTTCTTGCTTGAAATGGGAGTGATCACCATCTAGAATGTTAAAAAACACAACCTGACTATTTATATCACACTTCAATAGATATCGTAATTGAGTCTCGATGAAATGATATACCTCTCTCAACGTTCGAGTCTGACTCCCTCCTTTGCCACTTACAAATTTGAAATTATAATAGGCATTGAAACCGTTTAATTTTTGATATCCATCGAAGTCCTCTGTCCAGTCGAATCCATCTGGGATTATATTACCTTTTGAACTCATACAATTGTTGTATTTATGACGCATCTCGAGAGTTCGTTGATTGATCCTGGTACCTTTAATTATTAGACATTTTGTGCCTGTAATTGTTTCGATATTCATGCGCTGATATCTCTCACAGTTGCTATCCTTCTGACCAACACTTCTTGAGATATTAGTCTTTCTCCACTCTTTCGTGTGCAGAGACGAACAGACTATATTAGCTTTCGCGTTGTCTTTAGTCTCGAATTCTATTCTACTTGGTTCGTCTTCATCCTCAAAATCCATAGTCAATTTCAATCTCATGGCTGTATATACCATATTAGGTAGATTGATATTCAATATCAGAGGATATGATTTACTCGTCAACATTTTTGATAATAGTATTCAATATGTATTATATTGCCATGATGTGTATGTCGAATTTATTTTTTTTTAGGTGTCCATTATGGAATAAATACATAATTTCATCATAATCCCGAAAAATAAATTCTTATCCCTTCTTGGCTCCCTTCTTAGTGCCCTTCTTGACTGGCTTCTTGGCTCCCTTCTTGACTGGCTTCTTGGCTCCCTTCTTGGCTCCCTTCTTAGTGCCCTTCTTGACTGGCTTCTTGGCTCCCTTCTTGGCTCCTTTCTTAGTGCCCTTCTTGACTGGCTTCTTGGCTCCCTTCGTGTCTCCTTTCTTAGTGTCCTTCTTGACTCCCTTCTTAGTGCCCTTCTTAGTGTCCTTCTTGACTCCCTCCTTAGTGCCCTTCTTGATTACCTTCTCAACAACCGGTTTCTCAACAACCTTCTCAACCGGTTTCTCAACAACCTTCTCAACCGGTTTCTCAACAACCTTCTCAACAACCTTCTCAACTGGCTTCTCAACAACCTTCTCAACAACCTTCTCAACTGGTTTCTCAACAACCTTCTCAACTGGTTTCTCAACAACCTTCTCAACTGGTTTCTCAACAACCTTCTCAACTACCTTCTCAACAACCTTCTCAACTGGTTTCTCAACTGGCTTCTCAACAACCTTCTCAACAACCTTCTTAACAACCTTCTTAATAGGTTCAAACTTTACTTCCTCCGGAATACTACCATATAAAGGGACTATCATCTCTAATCCTCTGAACTCTCTCTCGAAATATCTTCTATACAGATACCCCTCCTTTGTATCCGGAGTATTATAAAGGTACATGCGTTTTCTGTTCTTCCATTCTTCGTCTGTTATATCGCAATCGGCAAAATTCTCTATAGCATCGATTATAGTAGTATCTAACCCTTCTCTTCCTGATATCCACTTGATTTCAGTCGGGAGACATCCAGAAAAGGACTTATCTAATATATCCTTATCGAAGCCGTTAATATCTGGAATTTTAAATTCTTCAGGGACACTAGTCATGAAACTAATAAATTTTTTTGATGATAATGGAAGTCGTACCTCAATACCATGAGCCCCGTAAACTCTATCTATCGCGAGTAGCTCATAATGACATACTCTATCCAACGAGTATCTGTAATTCTCTTCCTTAGTTTTGATACCATATATATCATTGTTTCCTGTCCCGTATATAATTATACGCGTATCTGTTCGCTTTCTTGCATATTCTGCTGCAAACCAGTGTGGAATTGCTGTTCGTACAGTCTCCACATCATAAGTGGCTAGATTCTTGATTAGTGAAGGTAGTATTTTTTCTATGTCTTTATTTGTGAATTCTATTACATGATGGTTATTCGGATTGATCTTAAAATGTGCAACTATTTTCTTGGCAATAGTTATTTCTTTACTTCCCTTTATTCCTGCTGTGAAAATATGTATTTTTGGCGATATTTTATAAAGTAATATAGCTATTAGACTAGTATCTAATTTACCATCCAATATTACTCCTGTAGGTATTTGGGACATTACTCTATACTTTATGGAACGAACTAGGAGTGTTCTTATACGTTTCATTATATCCGGGAGTGTGTTCATTTTATTCCCCGTAGATATGAGATTGCTATAGGGTGTTTCATTTATAATTTTAGTCTCTCTGATAACCTTTCCGAATGTCGATGGGCCTGCATTTGACCATACACTATTCGGTCTAAATTGTCTTATCATATCACATTTGGAAACTAGTGGATGTATTTCAGTAGAGAACAATATTATGTCGCGATCTCTATGATGTCTTCCAACAAACAAAGGTTGCACACCTATATGGTCTCTGGCTATATGAATTGTCGACAAAACCTTATCATATATGAATATAACGAACTCTCCGTCAAGTTGATCTAGGAATTCTAGTTTATATTTCTGATAGAGAGAATGTAGAAGGCTACTACTTGTCTTACACACATCGGAAGATAAATTATGTTTCTGTATCAATTCAGTAGAATTATAAATCTCTCCTGTACAGAGAATGAATATCTCATCGTTCTCAACAACGTACTTGCGCTTGTCGCTATCTCCTGGCGTTTGAGACTGGAAGATCATCGCCACATTTGCTCCATGTGAAAACCACAAGAATCGTTCGCTCCGTGATCGATGACGGAATTTAACAGATGTCAATACTTCATTGGTAACATCTGTAGTATAATAAGGAGTATATGCTATAGTGACAGATGACATATTTATGTTATAATCAATTTTTTTTATACTAACCGACTCTTTTTACGGTAGCCCTGTTTTCTGGTCATACTTAATATGTATATATGACAATCCTCACAAGGACATGTAAACATACTGAGTTTTGCCTTATTCTTACATCTCGACCTTAGAGATAGATTCAACGGACTAATACGAGTTACACTCCAATTATCGTCAAGAATGAAATTAGAAGAAGGGTCAACCGTTAATGTATTTAGCTGATCTAACGATGCTTTAAAAGCATTAATTATACGGTCCCTTTCGATACATTGTGAAATCTCATACCACGTAATATCATTTTTTATATATCTGAACATTGGAATTTCACCCTCAAAGTTAAGAGTTACTGCAATAGATACACCAAAGTAAAATAAATCGTTAGTATTTCTTAACAAAGGGTCGATTTCGATCTCTTCAGGTTTCAAACTATTTACACTTTCAGCTTCTATATAGGTTTTACCCAGTGAAATTGACTTGTGCCGTTCATCTTGATTCCTCCGTTTAAGTGAATTATATGCAGATATACGTTCACTTATTTTTTTCACACACCAATTAACTAAATCACTTGTCATCCTACGTAAGTATTTGACATTGTGTGTTTATCTCTTTAGTAAATATATTATAGTAACGAAAAAATGCCACTGTATCAATCCATTATGAATTGACGACAGTGGCATTTTTTTATTAATATATATATATATATATGAACAATCTACTTTAATACCCTCTTCATCCTTGGCTTACTTGTCTTATTGATACGTACTACACCTTCATCGGAATCAGAGTCGGAATCAGAGTCAGAGTCAGAGTCAGAGTCAGAGTCAGAATCGTCGCTTTCATCAGATCCAGTCAACCATTGAGGACCATGTTCATCATCGATATCAGAATCATATTCACTTTCTTCTGACTCATAATCGTCTGACTCATAGTCGTCATCTTCTGACTCATCGGCGGGATTGGGTTCATACTCGTCATCATCACTACTCTCCGGATCCTTATCAGAATCGTATTCATCACTTTCCTCATCATCATCATCATCATCATCTCTCTCATTACTACTGGTTACAATATCGCTATAATCACCCTCCTGCTCTGAATATATTTCATCGCTTTCATCGCTAAATACATCTCCATCACTTTCATCGCTTTCCTCATCGCTTTCCTCATCAATATCACTAGACGGTACAAAATCAGAATCTTCTTCTCTAACTTCATTATTATAACCATCTCCTTCGATGTCATCTTCAGAATCGTAATCAGTATCACCCGGTTTAGGGATATTACTATCTTCTGCTGACTCGAACTGGTGGATGCGTCGGATTCCATCAATTGCCCTTCGTTTAGCGGACCTTGTCGGTCTGGTTCGTCTCGGAGTAAGTTGTGCTAAAATTCTAGCCTCACGTCTCCTTGCAACTTCTGCAGACACTCGAGAAGACTCAGTATCCGAGCTTTCGCTATCTATAAAACTTTCATCAGAATCACTATTGGACATGATTTCTTTTTGTCTTCAATTATTTTATTTTTTATTAATAATCCTTAACCTTAATTCGCAATTATTATTTTTTTTTATAGAGAATGTGGTTCCGACTATAATAGTTGTGTTAATATGTCTATTAATCATCGCATAGATGAATAATAAATAACTCCACAGGACTTAGTGATAATAACGCAAAAAGGCCGCCATCAACTACAATAACCTCTCATAAGGAGGCATAGTAATTGAAGGCGGCCTTTTTGTTTTTTTTTTTGATTCTATATTTTCTTTGATATATGTTTTAGAGGTGTTGTAATATTGATTGGCCTATCTGTTAAATCGTACAGGACATCTACGAGCGAAATAGCTTAACGTATTTCTTACATGGCCTGTTCTTATTGAAATAGATGGACCCGTCCGAAGATGGGTCTGAATTGGGTTTCCCAAAGCGGAGCTCAAACCAGTTCTTATCATTCACGTCAGTCTTGATTGTCTCGACATAGATAAAGCCTTCGTCCTTCAAGCACGCGACAAGTTCGTTGAGCTCATTAGTCGCAGTCCAAGAAAAAATGCCTTCCGTGAGACCGAGACGTTTCGACGGAGTGAAGCATTCCGGTGAGACAAAAAGGGCGAATTTATCTGAAGGGCGGCCTTTTTCAATCTTTTTCTTTAATTCATCTTCTAAGGAAAAGGGGGGTGTCTCAATCACTTCAACCTCTCTGTCATCGGGGTGTGTACTCAGAGACATAGTGGATCGAGGATGATATTCAAGTTTGGTTTTGTTTCTTATTTATATGAATATAAACCAAAATTATTATTTTAAGAATACCAATGACGCAAAAAAGGCCGACTCCAAGCACAATAACCTCCGAAGAGGCAGAGTACTCAGCGACGGCCGAGATTGCTATATTTATTGAAAGTATTTTGACGGATTCCTGAGATTTAATACATTACCTTTATGGATCTCAATGTATAATATTATACAACATCTCTTTTTATGATGGGATAAGTTCCATATTGATTCCCATTGCTGCCAATTCTTCCTTTAACAATTTTGTAGCATATGGAACCTTTGTTCTCCTGATGTCTCTTGGTCCTGCTCCACATACTTTGCACATATCATCCCCAGACGGTTTATTACATTTCGAACATAATGACATGTAGAACTTATCCGAAGAGTAGAAAAGCCTTTCCTGAAGTAAACCGGGAGCACCATGAGACACCAAAGCATCTCTCTCCATCTCTCCGAGTCTCAAACCGCCTTGGTTCTTCCTACCCGAGACTGGTTGCCTTGTATATGTAGATATAGGACCAGTACTTCTTGCATGTTCTTTGTTCTTAACAATATGCTTAAGGCGTTGATATGTAGCAGGTGCAATCATAATTTGTGCGTGTAGCATTTCACCTGTGATACCATTATACATTACCTCTTTACCGGTAGATGAGAACCCATAATCCTTGAGATCTTTAATTAATTTAAATGGATCCTTATTCACAAACGGAGTTGAATCGTGGATCTGACCGGCCATGCATCCATGTTTTCCTTGACACGCCGTGACAAGTTGAGCGATAGTCATTCTCGAAGGGAATGCCATAGGAGACATAATGATATCAGGTGTAATACCCTGGGCAGTGAAAGGCATATCTTCCTGAGGGATGATGCTCGATATTACTCCCTTTTGAGCATTCGAAGAGGCAAACTTGTCTCCAATCTCTGGGATAAGCAACTTTGAAATCGATACTTTGACAATAATCATACCATCGATGTTCTTATTGACATACACAGCTGATACGATACCCTCTTCTCCGGGTCTGACCACAAGAGATATATCATCAATCTTATGGACAGTAGCACCGTCATTACCCCTTGATCGTGTCTTGAGAACCTTCCCTACAATGATATGGCCCGCTTTGACGATTGTTCCCTTTTTGACTAACCCATCCTTATTCAGATGACCATAGTAATGTGATCTCTTTCTTATTCCAACCGATGGAAGAGTAATACACTCGATTTCATCTTTACTTCTGAGAATTGAATTGCAAGTGTATGTTTTGATTTCACCTGCCTGAAACAATCCTCTTTCAATTGAACTCTTGTTGAAAATCAAGGCATCTTCTTGATTGAGACCTTTGTAAGTCATGATAGCGACAATTGGAAGCATAATTGAAGACATCTGATCTAAATCATAGATCTTGTGAATTTCCGTAGAAGCTAACCTCTTCTGAGGATATGAAAGATGATAAGAAGTAGTACCCAGACTTGTATTGAAGTTCAGTGAGTGAGTACCCATAGCCTGTTTCGCCATAACAGTTTGGTATGTATTCCTGGGAGCCTGGTTCCTATCTGGGAAGTCGATAGTAGCCGCTACGACACCAAGCGCGAATGAAGGTGAAATCTCACAATATGTTGCATCCTTTCTATTTCCGAGTTCATCGATTGTTGTTCCAAGTAATGTTTGATCCTCAGATGAATCAATATAATAGATATGACGAAGATCCAACATTTCAGTAAATGAAAGCTTAGACGGATTAGTCTCGTCTTGCAATGTTAGCCGTCCATTCTTCGCCTTCAATACCAGACGGAGTACTCGCCCAGCATCGCAGAGAATCACAATCGCCTTCTGAACTCTTTTATATGCGATACTTACTTCTTTATCAATGTTATGATCATCTCTCGCCTTTTGTAAAATAGTCATAATCTTGTCTTTATCTGCCATCAGAAATGTTCCGATGATATCACCATTGATATATATGGGATATCTAATTGAATCGTTCTTTGAATCGATAATAAAATTGTAGTTATCCTTATCATCATCAGAGTCAAAAAACATGATATTATCTCTCATTGTATCAAACATGAAATCGCATATGGCCGTTCTACTCGTACCAATAGAGATACATGTACCAATAGCGAAATTCTTTACTAATCCAGTCTGTTTCCCCTCGGGAGTCTCTACGGGACAAATGAATCCAAATTGTGATGGACCGAGATACCTGGGTCCGAGAACGTTCATTGTATTGATACCGATCGGAGGACAAACCCTTCTCGTATGAGAAAGAATACTCAAGAATGAAATATCATCAGAAAGTAGCTGTGATACACCAGACTTCTTACATGTATGACTACTTCCCCAATTCCCTGTCGTCATAGGATAATGAATTGCACGAGTGATCTGTCCAGCCTTCGTGAATGCAAGTGTTATTGACCTCTGTCTTAGAATGAACGTGTTGACAAGTTTGATATGCTTTGCTACGATCCCACGAATCAATTCACTCAAAAGTTCTCCTGAACCATCTATACGTTTGTTTTCCATATTGTCTCGATCGTCTTGCCCAGAAGAAGGATCATGAATTGCACGGATCAATTTAGCAAGCATGAAAGCAAGGAAATATGCCTTTTTCTTTTCAGACATACCAACATGTGGTACCACCTCTGTGAAAAGAATGGTATTGAAGTGATCTTCTCTCTTCTCAGCAGGGATTGTATCAGAAACATAATTAGATAGGACCGATATACTATCCTCGTTGATCATACCAATATTCCTCTTGATTCGAGCCATCATGACTCTAATCTCGAAGGTGTTTGGCACTTCGAGCAAATCATCGAATGTTTCAGGCGTGACCCCAAACATACCGAAAATGAAACCAACTGGAATGGCTGGGATGCTCGGAATAGATATCACAACCTCTTTGTCAGAAGGACGAACATTCATGATCAATTTAGTTGTCCTATTCACAACTTCAGATGACGAACGGATCTCAACTTCTGGTACGTTATTTGGTTTACGAAAAAAGATATATGGATGATTTGTTTTGGATCTCTCTGCAGCAATCAATACACGACGAAGTCCGTTGACAATAAAATAACCCTTACTGGACCTATGACAGTGATTGGTTTTCATCATTTCTTCGATGCTCATATTACTCAATACACACAGTGAAGTACCAAGCATAATAGGGATATCAGCAAAGTGGATATGTTCCTTCACTTCAGAGTCGGTGTTGATACGTTTACCCTCATGAATAATATACTTTACCTCTTGTAAATCTACAAATAAATGAAATACATATGACTTCTTCCTCTCCATACATTCACGAGGTGTGGTTCGCCTCTCAGTTCCATCCTCTAATATCGTCTGGAATTCAAGTGAGTAATTAACAATCTTAGCCTCTGAATGCTGACCATTATTCTCGAATGTAAACTTAATAGAGTCAATAATCGAAGGAAGATGAACATTCAGGAAGTTCTCATAGGATGATCTCTGGATATCAGATAGATCAATAGTCGTAAGAACCTTGCGTTGTACTTCCGAAGTTAATCGTTGTACTTCCGAAGTAAATGCGACGGGGCTGTCGATATTTTGACTGGACATTATTGTTTTCTGGTGTGTTTTCTGGTGTGTAAATTTTGTTGTACTGAATATATCATTTAAACGAAATTCGATATTATATTTTTTTATTATATCCGCGAAAGTATAATAATATTCCTAATGAAGATATATTAATATACTTTACCTATGTTTACAGTTAACATGTTATTTATGAAATCAAGGACGTATGAACGAAGACCTTGTTGATGATACTGGAGGACGTAATAAAGAGGTTCTTGTTGATGATACTGGAGGACGTAATAAAGAGGTTCTTGTTGATGATGATGATGATGAAGATGAAGACGAAGACCTCGACAACGACGAGACACAATTCATAGTAAAATCTGGTACATCCGACTCCATCCTAGATTCTAAAATACTCTTGACCTCTTTTACTGACTCTAGTAGCTCCTCAAGCTTCTCTTGTAATGTCGGTGTCGACATTTCGGCCCAATTCATTTTTTTCGTTATACTTTCCTCTCTTTTCATACGATTTGTATTCTTTGACACTGTTTTTATTGCTGATTTAACAGCTCCCTCTTTGAACTTAGGGAATATCCATGCAAACCCACCGTCGAATACAGTTCTGGCCTTGAGTCTGTTGTTCTGTTTGCCGCCGAGTTGTGTTAGTAAATCAGTTAGATATTCGATATCCTCGCCGAAAACGATAAACGACTTATCAGTGTAATCCTCTGTGTTGACATTCATGATGATTTCGTATACCGTCTGTTGTCAAGTTTTTTCATCTATAATTCATAACTTATTATCAAATATATTTTTTATGGATATACAACTCTACCCATCAAGTGGAATATCACGTGACGCAAAAAAGGCCACTATTATCGATCGATAATACGATCATGAAAGAACGAATGCAACTGCGTCTAATGCGGAAAGAAAGAAGATAATTTATTGATTTTTTTTAATATTATTGTACACATAAACTACTTCCCTATGACTGAGCTTGGAGATGTGTATAGTTTATTCTCACCTCTTGATAGAAGAGAAATTAATATACTTAAGGGTATTACTAAGTCTATTCGGTTAACTGACCGAAGAATAGTAAAAATTTCTAAATACTGCCTCAAGGGTCTCGACCTAAACGACTTAATTAGTTCTGGAAAATACGGTGTTGTTTATACGAGTGGATGTTCACACAATGAGAAAAAGGGTAAGGAAGAATACATATGCAAATATGCTGTTAAGGTTCAAGCTTATGGAAGAGACTTCATTAATGAAGTAAAAGGCTTAAATAATATGGCAAAACTTAATATAGGACCTACATATTTCGGATCGTGGTCTTGTTTGGATAGGAAAATCGGTATTATCGTAACAGAAATATATGACACTACTTATTTTGATTTCTACAGAACGAAGGCACAGAGAATAAACTCAGATGGGCGTTATGAATTAAATAAAGGTATGATACCAACTGATACATTCTATGAAACTATACTAGGTCAGATAAAGGATATGCATGATAATGGTTATCTTCATCAAGATCTCCATAGTCAAAATATATTAGTCAAAATTGACAAGTCTGGTTCTATTAAAAAGTCTACAATAACTGATTTTGGTAAGATGATACCAATTAAATATGCTCTAAAACCATCCTATCGCAGTGAACTAATACGCAATTATGAACACATGATGAGATTATACCCTTCTTTTTTTGTAGAAAAAGACATAATTGGTTTCAATGATATCGTTAAGGACGACGTCGTAGATATTGAAAAATTAAAACTTATGGATTACGCCGCAGTGTATAGCGAGGGTTATTTAAAATCACTGTCGGAGTTTGAAAAGAGACAGAGAAAGGAAGATCTTGGATCTTTTATGACCGGTTCAGTCGATAGTGATGTCTCGAACGTGGGTGAAAAAACTGTTAGTTGGTTCAGAGGAACAGGTTCATAAGATATATACTATGAAAATTTTTTGTGTTGTTTGTATTATAAAATGGTATCCGTCAGGAATCCTCTGATTTTTTCTGTTAGTTTATTGTTATCGGTAGTATTTTTGTTGATAGCTATTAATGTCAAGAAATCTAAGTATAAAAATAAAAAGATGGGGAAATTGATGAATGTAAGGTGTGATAAAGATACCGATCGGTGTATTATGTACGTTAACTACAAAGTAGAACAATCAAATGGATGGATAGCTGACGCCACGGTGAGGGGTTTAACAACAAAGAAACACGCTAAAACTTTAAAGATTCCTAGCGATTATCCTTTTTATTACAATAAAGACGAATTCGATGCTACTCTTGTTAAACCAAGATACAGAGAATTAAGGGTAATTTTATATACTTTGTGTATAGTGTTTGCATTGATTTCAATAGCTAATATCAAACTCGATGACGACAAATTATAAAAAATCTTTATAGGTAATAATCTCAATACCTTACAATTTTTATACACGATCAGTATATAAAAATATATATGTATATTACAGTTTCTCATATCCTTTTCCAAATTTTCTCTTTATATTATTTGTGAATGTTTTGATAGTATTTGGTTTATCACGTGTGGGGTTTTCGCTATATACAACGCCGTTGAGCTTATTAAAGATCTTAATTTAGTGCCTTCTCTGCTTCCATCTCTTCTATTAGAACTTATTTTGTGTTATATCTCATCAAACTTATCAAAGATATTGATAATGTCCTAGAGATTGTTCTGAAAGAGTTTACGTCTATTATCTATAACACACGCTGCCAATTCCTTGTGAATTTTTTGCTCGACCTCGGACACATCCTCGGACAGCTTTGCATATTCCATTTTGAATTCTACGCCTTCTTTCCTAAGCTTACCCGCTTTGGTTTTAGAGGTTGGATGAGACATACCCACCGTCGAATACAGTTCTGGCCTTGAGTCTGTTGTTCTGTTTGCCGCCGAGTTGTGTTAGTAAATCAGTTAGATATTCGATATCCTCGCCGAAAACGATAAACGACTTATCAGTGTAATCCTCTGTGTTGACATTCATGATGATTTCGTATACCGTCTGTTGTCAAGTTTTTTCATCTATAATTCATAACTTATTATCAAATATATTTTGTATGGATATACAACTCTACCCATCAAGTGGAATATCACGTGACGCAAAAAAGGCCACTATTATCGATCGATAATAGTGGCCTTTTCATATTTTTTATTGAATACAATTTTTAAATGATATGTTATATATATATATATATAGGTATTACTTGACCGGATTTACCTGTTTGACAATCCATTCTGTACCATGTGGTACAGTCCATGACATATCTTTCAATAACTCTACGACTTCATCGTCTAGGCGGCCAGCAGGTGCCGACATATACCACATATTATCTTGATGTCCTTCAAGGTCTTGGATGAGTCCTTCGGCTACTCTCCACGAGAGGATGTAGGCTTCACCTTTTGGACTAATCCAATACCTATTGACCAAAGAACCCCAAAACCTAGCGTTGAAGTCATTCTCGTTGGCAAGAACACGTTCCTTTAGTTCTTTGCTATCTAAGAGATCATCGTAAAATAATTTAGTATCATCCCAAGTATTACAGAGTTTATATTTTACTCTGCGGCGGTTGCCTGTAGCGACTATAATACATGGGGTACGTTTGAATGTGAATGGCATACTTGTGTGGAGATTTGTCTTTTGTTGAGAGATGTATTCTGATTTTCACAAAAACAATTTTCAAAATTACTTTTTCTGAAATTTAATTATGTACAGTGATTATAATTTTCTAAGTCTATTTGACCTCCTCAATTTTCGAGGTACATGTCTTTTCGTATTATCTGCAATAAACATCTCAGCGATATATAACTCTCGTTTCCATGCCATCTCGCGTTTTTCGAGATCATATCCTGCTTCTAAAAGTACTTCGTATCCCTTCTGTAATGCATCTATATCTAAAGTTTTTCTGAATGAATTAGAATATTTATTACTATCTCTAAATATGAGTCGTGTTGAGTCGTATCCTACACAACATATACTATGACCACAAGATGATACCTTGTGTTTGATTTCTCTACCATCAAATTCCATATTCTGAATATTGAGTATAATTACTTTCCCCAAATCCAAAATACTCTTTATCTCATTTGGCGAGATAAATTCATCATCGTTATTAATGTATGCCTTTCGTGAATTAAAGTATACACCAAACCTAGGGAAGTATTGATCGAATCTGACTGTACTAAGACGCAGCATTGATCCATCCTTTGCACACATATTCTTGTATTGTGTGAACTTCTTCTTCTCGTCTGGTGTCATATGACACTTTCGCGAAATGATGGCTGCGACTATAACCGAATAGTATGTACAATTAAGCCCAGTCTGTTGATAACATGGTAATTTAAACCTTTTCCTCATCCCTGACATTTTATTTCGTTATGACTATCACAATTTCGATTATATTTTTTTTTGATGTTATACTTAATCGTTTTTAACATGGGTACCAATTATACACTTATATACTACTTGAAGTATAAGATGTTGAGATATTTTTTTAAAAAAAAAAAATATCTGGTATACATAAACATCTAGATGTCATCTTCAAGTTCTAACCTCACTAGCGCTTTCATCGACCTTGCCACATATGACGAACTCGAGAAGTATATGTACGGTGGTGGCCGCGCCACTGCTTACTTCGTGAGACGATCCAGGAAGGCTTCCTGGTTTACTCAGATCCCTGTGGTATTGTCTTCCGCTACTGGTTCCAGCGACTTTGGCGCCACGCCCAGTTTCCAGATTTCTCGTGCCGGTGATTATATGCTTCACAATTGGCTCCGTGTCACTACCCCCGAAATCAAATGGACCCCCGCTACCACTGGTAGCGGTGCTCAGAATCTTCGTTGGACCAGGAACTTTATGCACAACCTGGTAAAGTCTTGCACTATTGTGTTCAACGACCTCCAGGAGGCTAAGTTCGAGTCCGCCCATCTCGATTTCCTTACCGCCTTTACTGTCCCTCAGTCTAAGCGCGCTGGCTACAATAACATGATCGGTAATGTCGATGTTCTGACCAACCCTGGTGTCACTTATGATAGCAACGATAGTCCCTGTACTCTTCCCTCTTTGACTCTGAACCTCCCTCTCCCTCTACCCCACACTCGTGATAGCGGTGTTGCTCTTCCCACTGCTGCCCTTCCTTACAACGAGATGAGGATTAACTTCGAGTTCCGCAACTGGAACGAGCTCCTGATTGCCGATGAGCTCGACGTAACGAACAGTTTTGTGGTCTCTCGTGCCGCCACTCTCGCTGATATTACTGATAATGTCGTACCTAAGCTGTCTAACGTTCAGTTGTGGGCCAACTACGCCATTGTGTCCAACAGCGAGCGTAAGTTGATGGGTGCTGCTCCTCGTGATTTGCTCATTGAGCAGGTCCAGATCGCTCCTAATCACAGCGTTTCTCCTGCTGTGTCTTCCTTCGTGAGCCGTGATATCCGCTTCTCTCATGCCTGTAAGACTCTGTTCTTCGGTGCTAAGAACACCACTTGTCCTGCCGAACATTCCAACTATACTTGTGCCTCTCCTGCTGCTGCAGTAAAGCCTGGTGGTTTGGTCGCGAACGCCGCGGCTCTGTTGAACTTCAACCCCGCCCTGGCTGTCGACCCTATCGCCACTACCTCTCTGATCTATGAGAACACCAACCGTCTCGCTGACATGGGTTCTGACTACTTCTCTCTCGTCCAGCCCTTCTATCAGTCAGCCGATGTTGCTATCCCCGAGGAAACTGGCTACCATATGTACTCTTACTCTCTGGATATGCTCTCTCTTGATCCTCAGGGTTCTACTAACTTTGGTAAGCTGACCAATGTCACTCTGTCTCACACAATGTCTGCTGCTGCTGTCGCTGCCAACGCCGATGGCGGTTTCGACACCACTACCGTCGTTTCTGTCCCCGGTTTGGTGTCATCGGATCCTGATGATACATTACAGACTGCAGGTGTTCCCACGAAGCAGACCTTCCAGTTGGTCGCTTCTGTCGTCAACTCCAATGTTGTCAGAATCAGTGGTGGTGCCCTCGGTTTCCCCGTCCTCTAAATGTTGTGTCGTATTGTATTGTATTATGTTATTCAAAAAAACTCCTCTATGTATTTTTATATCCGATCATCGAATATAAAATATTAAACTATACATTCCAGAAAAAAATATATACAGTTTACCGGTTTCATAATCATAAAATAAAATCATTCAGTATACTAACTGTCATGAATTCACCAATCACAAATATTCTCGCAATCGGCGACCTACATATCAGACCTGGGAGCAAATTTCAATACGAAGCTTTCAAGAGTGAAATCATTCGTACTATCAATGAAAAACAACCGGATATTATTATATTTCTCGGGGATATACTCCATACACATGAGAAAATTCACTCAGTATCGATGAATATGGCTCATGATCTCATGGACCTTATTCGTTCTTTCGCTCCATTATATGTTATAGTAGGGAACCACGATCTACTAAATAATAGACAGTTCCTGACTACAAATCATTGGATGAACGGTATGAAACGATGGAAAGTAATTAAGAATGGAGATAAAGTATTGAAGCATCGTATTACCATCGTTGATACTGCCATTTCAGAAGTACATAATAATAACAGGTTTACTTTCATCCCTTACGTACCCAATGGACGGTTTATCGAGGGTCTGAACACTATAGAAGGCGGAGAGAGTGTATGGAATCAGTCAGTATCAATCTTTGCACATCAAGAGTTCTTAGGGTGTCAAATGAAATCGATTAAGAGTGAACACGGTGATGAATGGGATAGCGATAAACCTCGTGTAATCTCAGGACATATTCATGGATATCAGAAACTTCACGGAGGCAACGTATTATACACAGGCGCGTGTATGCAACACAATTTTGGAGATTCGCCCAATAAGAACGTGTTCATGTTTTCATTCAAGGATAATAAAGAGCATAAACCTCCATTGAAGCTTCAGTTAGACTTACCTCAAAAAATTATCATTGAGGTAGATAATCTAGATGAAAAGTTCAATGATATCAGAGATCGTATCATTAACGACACCAAGAATAAATACAAGCTTCTGATGCATCTCAAACCATCCGAATTCAAGGTATTTATGAGAAGCCTAGAGTATAAACAACTAATTGCTCATGATGTAAAGATCTTAATTTCAGCACGACATTTCGATAGAAGTAGGTATAGCTACAGTGCAGATGATAGAGAATCGTTTGATGAGATACTTAGTAAATGTTTCGAAGAGGAAGTAAACGAGTCCTCTTGTGATTGTGAGATGATGAGAAATATTATGAGCGATATCGTCGGAAATACTGAGACTGTTCCATTATAAAAAGTATGTAAATGATCCGTGTACTTAGAATAAGATAATAATTTTTATTATCTTACACAACAACAAAAATACTATCATGTTCTTTGCAGTTATGGCTATTGTAATAATGATATTTATATCCTTTGAAATTGCGAATCTATTAACGGATGAATATATATTGTAAATAAAAAAGGAGTATGTTTTTACTTGGATTGTGGACAGGATTCATGTACAAACTCTTTGTGTTACCAAAGAAGGAAAAGGGAGATTGTAGTCTGAATATAACACTGAGACCAGTGATGTATAAATCTATGCTCATTATTCCTATTTCACACGACAGGGCTCTTCATATTCATCATTGGATATTTTATTCGATACTATTAATATTTGGATGGAATTACTTACACTCGTCTATTATCGGATTCTCAACGGCTCTGATTATGAACGGCTTGTCATATGGAGATAGATTTGAGATTCTTACTGATAACCCATATACTTAGTGTATTTAAGAGTGACGCAAAAAAGGCCACTAACTTAAGACTCGCGATGAGTCTCAAGCTAGTGGCCTTTGCGTTTTCTTTTTGTTTAATTATTAATGGGATTGAAATAAAGTTCCTTTTTAATTCAGCGATAATTGTGGATACCTCTCCATGAACGCCTCACCCACATCTCCCTTCGTGGATCCCCTTCGGACATGGCATACTTCTTCTTCTTGTAAATCACTTTCTGCAGGTTGATGAACCTACCAAGAGATGCCACCGCCTTGTCCTTACTATATCTCGACGGAAGTTTCCCTTCATGTCCTATATACTCCTCTATATCCTCTAGTCTAATCGTGTACTCTTCAGACATGGTTGATTTTTTGATTGGATTGTTTTACTTCAAATTTATTAAACCTAAAATCTAAATTGTTTTTCCGAATTGATACAATCTCATATACTTATGATTTTACACTAACGCAAAAAAGGCCACTAACTTAAGACTCGCGATGAGTCTCAAGCTAGTGGCCTTTGCGTTTTCTTTTGTTTAATTAATAATGGGATTGAAATTAGTCATATATTCATGTAGCCTATCTAAAATCTGTCTGATATCAGGTCATAGTTGGTTTATATCCAGTGTTATTCTTAACATTTCTAATATCGATATTTGCTAAGTTGTTTATATAGCCTATTGAGTACTGTACGGACTTGTATGTATCTGATATTTTCTTCAGGTTTTTATTAGCATCGATAAAGAGTGAATCTATTTGCTTCTTCGCGTCCTTCATGGCTGACTTGTCATAATATCCGGTTTGTTTACCATAGTCATATATTGTGATAGAGTTCCTCACTATGTCCTCGCATACATTAGCAAGTGAAGTGAGAACGAAATGATAGTGCTTGGCCTTGCGCCCCGCCCTATAGGCCCGTGTCGTAAGCTGTTTGAACTTACTCTCGTCAATATTGCCCATAAGAAACCTGATTCTATTAAACTCATTATCGGTTTCATTCCCGGCCATTTCACCTTTACATAGGCGTTGGACCGAGGCATCTCTCAAATGGAGCATGAACCGAAACAGTCTCTCGGTTTGAATACAGAAATGGTTATGAAAATCATCATTGATATTGGAAAGTGGATTATAGAATGTTTGGTGGATTATATTTATATCGACATTGAAGCAGCTTAACATTCCGTTCTCATCTCTCCTGTTGATTGTCTCCACTGGTTGATCATTGAATCGATCTCGAAAATAGTGTGGGTTATGAACCTTGGACTCATCGGTTTCAATCTTCCCAGTTTTGTAATGAAATGCTGTTTTACAGTTTGTACACCACATCTGCATACATCCATCAATTCGAGAGATGGACATCGTACACTTGGGATTGGGACATTTTTTCGAATCCTGTTTGACCAGCTTAATAGACGCAAGAATGTTTGGATCGCATATATGGTCATACTCGTCAGGTTCGACATCCTCTATGGGAGAAGGGGTCTTCTTCTTCTTGAGTTCTCCGCATTCTCTGCAGGTAATCTTATCACAAACAGCACACTTGCCTACGTTGGAAACAAACCCATTGCATTTGGTATCGGCGCAACTAATATTATAAACCCCTGCCTTCGATTTTGTTTTTACGTCCTTGTTCGTATGATTGTTTATTTCCTCCTTCTTATTCTCGATACGTTGTTTCAAATCCTTCCATCTCATCCTCTCGATCTTTATACTCTTCTTCAATAAAGCCCTACCAAAGGTATCAGAGGTATGAACCAATCTACTGGTTAAAGAATTGATTGAATCCCACATAACCTTCTTCTTCTTTAACAATTCTGTTAATTCAGCTTTGTATTCTGCATACGTTCGAATACGTTCGATCAAAGGCATCGTAGAAGCCATGCGCGCCTTCTCGGAATCATATTCTATATCGCTTCGGATTTTCTCGATACTCTTATTACTGGAACCGAACATAGTAGTGAGATGCATATCCGACCATGTATTATTACACGCGAAACCGCCTCCTTCTTTGCGGCTTTTATTAATACATGTAAATGTCATATTAGTCTTGAAATATATCAGGCAACATGACTTACATACGACGACATTACACCACTCGCAATTAATGCGCTTACGGGTGGTTTTATTGTAGCCCTCGCAGCATACGACGCAAACAGACATATTTGATTGTTTTAGATAGGTTGATAAGTGTTCGATAACAAAAATTTTTTGGTGTACTATGTCTTTAATCAAAGCGAAAATCAAAATTGGATTTTAGGTAGAAGTGTTCAAGTGTTCGATAACAAAAATTTTTTTGGTGTACTATGTCTTTGATTAAAGTGAAAATCAAAATTAGGATTTTTAATTTCGATTTCGTGATGTTATCCGACTGATGATATAGTGTAAAGTAAATATATATATATTGTTTCTAAAATGAATGATATTTGAAGACTTTGTTATAAATTGTAAAAATCCTATATAAAAAATATATGTTCTATGAAAAAGTATGTCTATCTATACATCCCAATTACTAGGGGCCAGAGATTCTACTATGAGAGAATTCTCTAGTTGTAAGTCCCCCCCACATGGTTGGACCGATGTATCATATCATGACTTAGATCTTAATCATGCGACAGAACTTGAGTATTTCTCGAATACAGATGGTTATGATGTCAACAGGTTTTATGTTCTAGGAAAGATTGATGAAAAGGACCTTAAATTATATGAAAAAGCTCTTCGTAATATGGCTTATGTACAATTCTTGAGATTGGAAGGAGAAAATGTAATGGATATCCCTAATATTATGAATATCTTATTGAGGATTAGACTAGGGAATCCACACGCATTCATTTCTTTACGACCAGGTGATTATACTAAGAGTATTCTTAGTGATCCTGAACATTGTTTCGATGGATTAATTATGGATACTAATGATCTAGATGTCGATGACACATGGATGATGCTAAACTATGATCATCTCCAACGACAAGGCATTAAGGAACTCCATATATATGGCGAACTTAATTCCCAGGTAAAAACACTTATATTTGAAAGACTTATATCTTCACCCTCTCTTATAGTTCTAATTATGGACTATCTTGTACTCTCAGAAACTTTATCACTCGAAAATTTAACTTCTGATAATATTTCGATAATATCAGCGAGAAAAGCTTCTGTTTCCGATAAGGCATGTGGCGATAGAGATCTACTGACAATGCTATTGAGTCCGCGGATAAGAGCTAAATTGAAGAAAAATCGAAACAGTACTAAATTTCTAGATGTATCGTTTATAAAGGAAGAAACAAAAGGAACTTGGGATAAATTTCAGAACAGTAATTCGATCACGTCGATAACGATTGTTAGAGATGAAGATGGATGCGAAGATGAATGTGAAGATGAAGAAGAAAATGAATGCGAAGATGAGGATGGGGATGGGAATGGGGAGATTGACTGGATCGGAGCAATGGATAATGCTGCAAAACAGCTTGAAGAAGATGAATGCGAAAATGAAGATGAGGATGAGGATGAGGATGAGGATGAGGATGAGGATGAGGATGGGAATGGGGAGATTGACTGGATCGGAGCAATGGATAATGCTGCAAAACAGCTTGAAGACTCAGAATCAGAAGAGGATGATGAAGAAGAAACAGAATCGGACAATGATAAAGATTGCGAAGATGAAGATCAAAGTGAAATCTATTTAGGTGTCTCGAATGTAAGATTGGACCCCGACGACGTAAAGGGTGAGTTGACTGTTTATGGAATTGAGGCATTCTCTGAAAGAGACGCTATTGAAAAATTTGAGGCGATATCGGGTTGGATTGATATTGATAATGATTCTATGGATGAGAGGGAGATAGAGGAGAGGAAAATATTCGTCAATCCATTGACTTGGACCAGTGCGGGTCCAAGTGGCTATGTGAGACTGAAGGATTTAAGTGTGAAAGAGTTGAGAGATATCTTATCGTTCCTTACCGACTATACTCTAGGAGAGATATACGAGGATGAAATATCGGACTATAATGGGCCAGACGAGGATATTCCTACATTCGAAGAATGGTTAAAGGACAGAGAGCCCACGATAGAACATGGAATCGAGTTCATCAATTTCATCAAGAATATAGCATATAGCACCAATGAGATTAAGGTTGAAGATAACGGTGATTCATTGACACTTATGTTAGAGGAGATGAATAACTGCGCTGAACCGCCTTATGGTATGTTAGAGGAGATCAATGCATTATTAGAAGTACAATGGGATAGTTCAAAGAATGATGAAGCAGTGAACAGAGTTTGGGAAAATATCATCATAGAGGAAGATGAAGAAGATTGCGAAGATGAAGATGAAGATGAAGAAGAAAAAGATGAAGAAGATTGCGAAGATGAAGAAGAAGATGAAGGTGTGGTTGTATATCAATCTCCGTACGTAATAGTCAACACCTCAAAGTGTGCCTATCAACAGTGTCCCAATCCACTATCGCAAAAGCTCAAGTTATGCAGTGGCTGCCGTAGCGTCAAGTACTGCTGCGTAAATTGTCAGGAAGATGATTGGGACAATCACAAGAAGACGTGCTATGCCGACAAAGGAGAGGACGAGGAAGATGAAGATCAAGGTGAAGATCAAGGTGAAATCTATTTAGGTGTCTCGAATGTAAGATTGGACCCCGACGACGTACAGGGTGAGTTGACTGTTTATGGAATTGAGGCATTATCTGAAGGGGACGCTATTGAAAAATTTAAGGCGATATCGAATTGGGTAAACAGTGATAATGCGGATAGGGGAGCCGTGCAGGATAAGAGAGGAATCGTCAGTCCATTGACTTGGACCCGCGCTGGTCCAAGTGGCTATGCGAAGCTGAAGGATTTAAGTGTGAAAAAGTTGAGAAATATCTTATCGTTCCTTACTGACGAAGAGTTATATGATAATTTTTATCCCTACGACGGACTAGACGAGGAAATTCCTCCATTCGAAGATTGGTTAAAGGACAGAGAGCCCACGATAGAACATGGAATCGAGTTCATCAATTTCATCAAGAATATAGCATATAGCACCAATAAGATTAAGGTTAAAGATAACGGTGATTCATTGACAATTATATTAGAGGAGATGAATAACGCTGAACGTACTTATAAGTTAGATGAGATCAATGCATATCTAGGTGGAACATGGAAAAAGTCAACTCGTGATTTGTACAGAGTTTGGGAAAATATCATCATAGAGGAGGATGAAGATTGCGATGATGGTGTTGATGATGATGATGATTGCGATGATGATGTTGATGATGATGATTATTGCGATGATGATTGCGATGATGATTGCGATGATGATGATGATGACGATGACGAGGAGGATGATGAAGATTGCGATGATGATTGCGATGAGGATGATGATGAAGATTTCGATGATTGCGATGATGATTGCGATGATGACGAATGTGCAGAGAAAGTACTCCTCCCAGAGGGTGAAAAATGGTGGAGACTAAAAACCGTAGATGCCAAAATAAACGATCGTATAACATCATCTAAATGCAAACCGACACGAGCACCCAACGGCAGCGCAGCATCAAAAAAGAAATGGGATTGGATACAATGGGAAAGTGCTGCAATTACCTTCGCTGGTGTTGCTGAATCAGACTCTTCTGGTGACGCAGCTCCAGGAATAAGTAGACAATCATTGTCTTGTAGCGACTGTATAAGTATAGCTAGGCATGTAAAGGGATCGGTGTTTGTCAGAGTACCTCTTAAAGATGGAGAATATGCCTGTATAGTATATCTTCCAAACTTTTTTAATGATCACAAAGAGATGGAGTCTGAAATGAGAAGGGTCAAGCCGAAATTTATAGATCGCCACCTGAAAGGGCACGGTAAAACACGACATAAGAATAATAGATGGAATGTGAACGTGGTTGGCAACAATATCTCTTATCGAGACGATGATATATATGAGCAACATCAAGAATTAGCTAAACTGGGCAAGCCTGTTCCAAAATTGCCTTCCTCTCAGATACCATTCAATCAACTTCCCGCATTTTTAACAGCCCGTAAAAAGATTGGAGAGCTTGGTCGAGCTACACTCAAAGGAGAAATGAAGGATAATTTGTCAAACCTTGAATGTGAACTGAATTTTTATTTTGGCCCTCCATTAAAACCTGGAGGTATTAACAATCACGGCGATGCTGAAAGGAATTTGGTATTTGGAGGTTCTATCGGCAACGACGTCCGATATATAGAATGGTGTAGATTCCTGAGATCTAAACCTTACATTGCCACTGACTGCGGTAAACGTCATGTATTTCGCATAGCCCTCAACCCAGGGGACGCTTATATCATGTCAAAGTTCGCAGCTGGTGTAAATTGGGGTACATCCTCAAAGGTTACAGTAAGACATCGCGCGGGTAGTGAAGAATTCTTGTATTTGACACCGGAAGCAAAGGTTAAGATCGACAAGAAAAGTAAAGAGAAGGTCCATACTCGTCGAGTTGTGAATCGAACTAAATCAACAAAAGCGTCATATACAAGTACCAAAAAGAGAGATGAGGATAGAAGGCGCAGAATCTGGAAGGATGTTAATAATTTTGCTACATTGGACCTTAATAATCTTCCAGAAGAAGAGGATGGACATAGATTTTTCGAATGGGACGACAAAGAAGAAGAGATGATAAGAATAAAAATACGTTCAAAAAAAAAAAAGATAATTAACATTCATGATGATGTCAAAAGGCCACATGTACCTTTGCAACCACAAAAAGCTGACGAACTAGATAGAAAAGGTTATATCGTGATCCCCTGTATACCTAGAGAAGAGATCGAGGGGTTAAGAGAGGAATTCAGGGAAGTCCTCACACAGATGCCTGAATTTAAGCACGGGGCCGCAATGTTGGATTTTGGTTCAGGTAAACCTCACTCATCGTTTAGAGGAAAACCTGTTCCATTTGTAGGAGGAGGATTTGGTGCTCTTGGAAACCCTTCGAGCTTTCATAACTATTTTGTTCGTCGTTTACGTCAGCGATCACATGCGTGTGTTTTCAATCAGGTATTTAGTCGATGGCTCCAGAGTGATCGTGAACTTAACTTTGAGCAAGTAATTGATCGTATGATGTTTAGAAGATCGGGACAGTCAGCTTCTAAGGAGTCTTGGCATCGTGATGAGTCGACGTCTGCTGTCGATGGTGATAGTATTTTTGGAGGGTGGTTGAATTTGGATACCTTTGATCAGAAGTTTAGCTGTGTTCCTGGAACACACAAGGAAGTAGGTTTATTGAATCGTGGTTTTGCTACGATACCTAAGACCGAACACGCTCGCTACAGGCTCTTAAGTGAGAGTGTAATTATTCCCCCTGGGCATATCCTAATATTTTTTGAGCGTATGGTCCATGAAGTATTAAGCAATAAATTAAAGGTTGATCAACATCGATTATTTCTCGGTTGGCGTACGACCTATCAGAATACACCATTAACACAGAACCTAAACAATATACTAGAGACAAAAGCACCAGTTCCAATTAAGTCAGGACAGATCCCACCTATGTACCCTAAACTATACTGGACTAATCATAGAGACAGAATACTAGCCCCTTGGAGTAAAGAGTTTATTATTGATGAATTTCGCGAAGATCGTGAACTCAAGAAAACAAAACAACAAATAAATGTCGTTTCTCGCCACTGTAAAGGGTTGGAATGTATTGAAAATTTAGTTTATCCAGATACTTTATGTCCTCCTTATACAACAGAAGAAGTAAGGATATATTATCCCTCTCGTGATGGAGTGTAAAAGATTCTAATATCCAAAAAAATAGATAATATGAAGACTGTTAATTGTCATATTAATACTACATATACTATATCATTCTATCTTATATCAAAAAAAGATCTATACATCATCTGGACGAGCACCGATGAACCCTGTATTAGGTTCAGCAATGTCTCGTTCTACGATATAGCCACCAGAGGCGAAGAGATCCTGATCTAGAGGTCTGGAAGCGGCATTGTATCGAAGAGGGGGACCAGCGGGTGCGGCCGCGAATGACTTGTTGATATCAACATTTTCCTTGGTAGTATGAGGGAACTTAGCAACCCGCATAGCGTTCTTAGCGCTCTTGTATTTAGGAGAAAGTGAAATAGAAGACTTCATAAATCCATTTGATGCTGGAGGATACTGTATGTTCGAATAACTGAAGGGTTCCCCTTTAGTGGTCAGGAAAATCACGGCAACGACGATCGCAACACAAACACCAGCACATGCAAATTTTGCTCTAGCTGACATTTTTCTATATGTGAACATAATTATTAAAAAAAAAAATATACAGCTTACTTGTTCTATTTGTCTCATCGGTATGAATATATTTTGTGTATTAAAAAAATATATTGGAAGTATTAAACGTATCACACTATGTATCGCGGTAGTGTAAATGCCGAATCCTCAAACGATGTTGATGATTTCTGGAACAATCAGTTTGAAGAAGATGTTAGGGATCTCATTGACGACATAATTGATGGTTCTGAAGATGAACCATTAATAGAAAGTTCCGAATCAGAAGATGAATTCATAATACGAAGAAATAAAGGCGACACCAAACAGAAAAGGGATGATCCTGATCCCGGTTTATTCGACGGTTTATTCGACGGTTTATCTGACGAAGAGATACCACCAAGACATAACGAACATAAAAATGCCAAATATTCGTCACATGAAGATCCATATCTCAAACAATATATCTCAAACACAGTACATGATAACGTGTCTGATTTAATACATTCTGATTTAGATCCGGAAGATTCTGATTATGTAGAAGAAGGTGCCCTAATATTATCGAAACGTCCTCACAAAGATTTCATCGGACCACAAAGGGCTCAGCGCAAAAGCAACAGGCGTTTAAGTAGAAGGATTATCAGACTAGCAGATATGAAGAAGCAGACGATTAGAGAAGTAAATGAAGATCTGGAACGAATAGTAAGAAAGGATATGGAACAGATCAAAGGTAGCAATGGTTATCTAAACGAACCTTTAAGTAAAGATGTACTGGATTACGTTATTTCCAATAGAGACGTTTCTTATATACAAGCAAAGAAGATAATAGGTAAACAAAGAAGAAAACGACATAATAGGACAGTAATGGTAAAACCACCTAGTAGAAAAGAAGTTACACTCGCAAACCAAATGGGAATCAATGTCGAAGAAGCCAGAGAATTAATAGATGCGAGATTAGAGGCGAGATTAGAGAAAGATATGGAGATCGCGGAACGTCTTAATATGACTATAGATGATTATAGAAAGATGTTAGCCAAACAAAGAGGAGAGAAGAGGAAAAAGAAATTAGAGGATAGGAGACGACAAGTACTGCAAAGTGATTATATTGATATTCCCAAATCAAATAGGGGTTATATTTATACTGATTATGATCCGATTGATAGAAGAGGCGCGATTCAATACAATCGCCTTCGTCGTGATAATCCAGAGGATCCTGTACAATACGATTGTGATACCTCTTTTCGTGATATTTTCTTCGTTCAGAGACATAATAAAAATGATACTTTCATACCTAAATTACTATTCAGAGCATATACACAATTCGAACACGATCGTAATTTTGACGATAAACGCATGCAATACACTAAGGGAAGCGTATCGGGGTGTAAATTAGGAGTAAATCATAAGAACAGTCATCCTGCATCATGTGTACACAATTTCGCGGTGAGAACTGGACATAGAGAAAGTAATGACGTAAGGGTACCTGTTGAAAATGATAATGATAACGATAATGAGGGTAATTCTAAGAGTAAGCATAAAGAAAATTGGCGTCCAGTTAACCATGAAAAAAACCGATATAGTAGAGATGATGAGGATATTAGATTTGAAGATTATAATGTAAAAATAAAAATAGGCTTAAATGAAGATCAGAAACTAGCTATTAGAAACTGGAATACAAGACAAAAAGACATTAAACGAACCAAGGAAAGAATAAGGAAAGAATGTCTATCTAGGATGGCTATGATAAATAGTCACAAGTTGCCTTTGTCCCATAAAAGTTCTGGAGAAAAACCTACTCATATTGAAAGACAAAAACAAGGTAGGAAGGTCAAGAATAAAACTAGGCGCCACTATGTACGATTCTCGCCTGATATTATTCCATGGAATCCTACACTGAACGACCTTTGGAGGAAACTTAGGTCAGATAAAGATTTTAAGAGGACGTCTATGGTAATCTACTTTGACGATCCAGATGCATATGAGTGGACGAAGCATATTGTCGCTCAAGGCAGTACTAAAAAGAATTTACTTCGTTCATATCGTTTCGATCAAGTTCCGTTAACAGCACCAATTCCGTTAGTCGACAGACTTGATACCGAAAACAAGAAATCGGTAGATACAGCGATTGAGGATCTTTACGAGAAAGCTAGAGATTCCGGGAAATCGCGCCTTTACTACCTTTCCGACTCGAGTGGTAATCTGGAATATCCATCTGATGCAAATAAAGATGTTATATCATATATCATCCATACATTAGAATCTAATTTTACTGGAAAAGTGAAAGATGATTCGGACAACCTTAGAAAAGTGAACGATAATTCCGACAACCTTAGAAAAGTGAACGATGGTTCAGACAACCTTAGAAAAGTGAACGATGGTTCAGACAACCTTGGAAATTTCCCGATAATTAATTCATATAAGAGGAGGAGAGAAGCAGCAGAAGAAGATGGCAGGAGGGAAGCGGATATGTGGGAAGATATAGAGGTTCGTGGATCGACTCGTAAACCCACGAGATTCAGTTCCTTCGCCAAAGATAAGAGGAGGAGAGAAGCAGCAGAAGAAGATAGCAGGAGGGAAGCGGATATGTGGGAAGATATAGAGGTTCGTGGATCGACTCGTAAACCCACGAGATTCAGTTCCTTCGCCAAAGATAAGAGGAGGAGAGAAGCAG
>Ga0209533_1000046_pt1 | contig 103902 bp, 100 predicted proteins | sample COG_04_FD_184748 | JGI IMG/M metagenome (GOLD analysis project Ga0209533, IMG submission 184748) | Pelagic Microbial community sample from North Sea - COGITO 998_met_04 (SPAdes) (version 2) | ecosystem: Environmental > Aquatic > Marine > Neritic zone/Coastal water | place: Helgoland, sampling...
TGATGATAATGTCTTTTTCCTCATAGGCTAAACCGTATTTCTTAAGAATAGCACGTACGCCTTCGCTCCAACCACAATGGGTTTTAAGATAACAAGTAATAGTAAGTTCACTCATAATTTTTGTTTGGTTAATATAACTCTAATTAAAGACCGTCAAAGAGGATCATAAGAGTGTTAAATTTATTAGTCTTTTTTCTTAAGTTGGGGAAATAGAACCACATCACGAATAGTCGCTGCGCCTGTGAGCATCATAATGAGTCTATCTATACCAATGCCAATACCGCCTGCTGGAGGCATTCCATGCTCGAGTGCTTCGACGAATGCTTCATCAATATTTTGAGTCTCACCACCTGACTGACTTTCAAAACGTTCGCGTTGCTCATCTGGATCATTAAGCTCTGAATAACCTGGAGAGATTTCTTGCCCGTTGATAATTAGCTCATAGACATCTATGACTTTGCCATTCTCTTTGTTAACTTTAGCTAATGGTACTAGCTCCTTAGAAACGTGAGTCACAAAACATGGGTTAAACGTATGCTCTTCTACAAGTTTTTCAAAAACTTGCTGAGTGATTTCATAGTCTTCCATACCCGCTGAAATTTCAACACCTAGCTCTTTGCACTTGGCTCTATGAGCTTCTTCATCTAAATCAAACCAGTCATCTCCTGCGACACCTTTGATAAGCTCTGAATACTCAGCACGCTTCCATGGGCGAGAGAGGTCGATTATACGAGTAATATTACCCTCTTCGTCCTTGTGTTCGATTTTTAAACCACCGCAGAATTTTTCTGCGAGATGACAGACCATGTCTTCGACCATGTCCGCCATTTCTTTAAAATCAGAAAAAGCACAGTACGCCTCTAACATTGTGAATTCTGGATTATGGCGACGAGATATCCCTTCGTTTCTAAAATTACGATTAAGTTCAAATACCTTGGTGAATCCACCTACGAGTAAGCGTTTAAGGTATAATTCAGGAGCAATACGCATGGTAAGAGGCATGCCAAGTGCATTATGATAAGTTTCAAAAGGGCGCGCTGCGGCACCACCAGCTACATCTTGTAGCATAGGTGTTTCAACCTCAATATAACCTAAATTCCCTAGATAATTTCTGATTTCTGAAATCATTTGTGAACGCTTAAGGAAAATCTCTGCGCTTTGAGGGTTACTCATTAAATCCAAGTAACGTTGACGGTATTTGATTTCTCTATCTGCGACTCCATGCCATTTATCAGCCATAGGACGTAATGATTTAGTCAATGGTAATAAGTCACTGACATGGATGGTTGGCTCACCTTTCTTGGTAAAAAATGTTTTGCCACTTAGACCAATCCAGTCACCCCTATCCATGAGTTTCCAGGCCTGCCAAAGTTCATCACTAAGCTCCTTTTTACTAAGATACGCTTGGATGCTACCCTCAATATCACCAATAACGAGGAATTGCGAGTTACCCATGTCACGAATTGCTGTGATACGACCTGCGACTTGCACTTCTAAGTCTTCGATAAAGTTTTCTTTGAGGTTGGCTGGTGTATGTGTAGTAGGATAATTTGAGCCATAAGGATCTATTCCTAACTCCTTGAGTTTCTCCAATTTTTTACGGCGTATAGCAATGAGCTCAGATGAAGAAGGCGTTTCAGGAGTAGTGTTTGCTGGATCAGATTGATTCATAAAATAAAGTAAATTTTCTGGACTGTAAAACAAGCAACTCGATTTTGAAAGGAAATTCACATAAAGCCTGATGATAAGGTTTAAAACTCTTCATTTTAACCTAATATTAAGGTGAGGCACAACACAATCGTTAACGAGTCGTGTCACATCCAGCGAACCTTTGTACCTAGCGCGCTATTGTAGTGTCTCACCGCAGTCAGCACAGTATTTTGGATTTATTTTCTTTCCCAAGTACTTATTGCATGCTGGGCACCTCCAGTTTCGAAAGGAAAAAGTTAATACTCCAAAAATAAATACGACAGATACTTCTAATAAGTACATATCAGGTATTCCTTCTATAACATTTTCACTTCCTTCTTTATCTATCATTAAGAGAAAAATTACAGCTATTACTAGGAAGGGAACTAACATGAGCTGTCTATTTCTTCTCTTTTTGAATTCGATTTTATTATCCATAAGTGATTTATCTTACTATAAAAATATATAACGACCTTCTTTACAGCCATCAAGAGAAACGCCCCTTAAGCAATATTTCTACTTTTCACTCAATATAGATAAATACTCTGATTTTAGATAAGAAAAGGTGGCGCAGGACTGCTACACTCCCTAGTGACGTAGTCATTCATTTTGCAGAGCGTGGAACTTAGCGACAGGGTAATATTTTGAGGGTGGGTGCAAAAAGGTTGCTCGACCCTGAAAAAATATGAATTAGCCGTCTTTTATCGCTAAAAGCAGAGTATTTATACGTTGATCCAGTCGATGGGTTCAGTAGGCCCCGCCACTTGGCAATGAATTTTTTGAGGAGATTTTTGCAAGACATGGCTTATTGCCTCACGAGCCAATTCCGGAGTATTGCAGTCTGAACTAAGATGACCTAAAATTAGATTTTCTAATCTACCTTGGTTATTTTGAATGATAGTTGAGAGCACTTGCGCGGCTTCACTATTAGATAAATGTCCGTAAGGAGAGGCTATACGTTGCTTGAGAGCAAAAGGACGTTTGATATCACTAGTCAGCAAATCATCATCATAGTTGGTTTCCAAAATTAAAGCATCCACATGAGCAAAAGCATCTAATAATTCTTTGGAAAATTCACCTAGATCTGTGAGAACTCCAAAACTTTTTCCTCGATAATCAAAACGATACACCACAGGCTCAACAGCATCGTGATTAACCCTAAACGCTGTGATCTTTAATTCGCCTACAGTGAACGTTTGCTTAGGCTCGATAATACAAAATTTACTCGCAAATCCAGCTGCCTTATAAGCCTCTTCATGCTTACTTAAGCACCAACGATAATTGTTGTGTGTAATATAAATCTTACTTGGATAACGTTTGCCAAATACCTTGAGTCCTTGGACGTGATCACTGTGCTCATGAGTGATACAAATATGCTTGATATCACTAGGTTCACAATCCACAGCACGCATACGAAATTCTAGCTGTTTAGTACTTAAGCCTGGATCGAGTAATATCGTGTCTTGACCTGCTTGGATTAAAATAGCATTTCCTTTGCTGCCGCTACCTAAAACACAAAATCTAAAGTCACTACTCATCAAAAAGGGTATATAGCTTCAAAATAAAAAACGCACAAGTTGAAATGTAACTTGTGCGCTTTTTTATTAGCTTAAAATTATTACTACTGAGAGTCTTTCCACATAAGCAATGCTGGATTTTCTAAGCATTCTTTAATCTTGATAAGGAACGTTACCGCTTCTTTACCGTCAACTAATCTGTGATCATAGCTAAGAGCTAAGTACATCATAGGAGCTATCTCAACTCTTCCGTCTTTGGCTACTGGGCGTTGCTGGATAGTATGCATGCCTAGAATCGCGCTTTGTGGTGGATTGACAATCGGTGTACTTAGGAGTGAACCGTACACACCTCCGTTAGAGATAGTAAACACACCGCCTTGTAAATCTTGAATGCCGATTTTCCCATCACGAGCTTTTTGCGCATAATCAAGAATGGATAGCTCGATTTCAGCAAAGCTTTTCTTCTCACAGTCACGAATCACTGGAACTACGAGGCCTTTTTCTGTGCCTACCGCAACACCAATATCAAAGAAGTGGTTTTGCACTACTTCATCACCCTCAATTTGAGCGTTAATCGACGGCACTGTCTTAAGCGCTTCGACGACTGCTTTAGTAAAGAATGACATAAAGCCAAGTTTTGTACCATGCTTGGCTACGAACTGGTCTTGCACCTCCTTACGTAACTCCATGATAGGAGCCATATCAACTTCGTTAAAAGTGGTTAAAAGAGCTGCATTACGCTGAGCATTGACTAAATGAGTAGCAATTTTTCTACGCAATGGAGTCATTTTCTTACGGCTAGTTCTACCCTCTACTGTTGATGGGGTATTGTCAACTGGAGCTAAAACAGGAGTAGGCTTAGGCGTTGGTGCGGGAGCTGCTTTGGGCTCAGGCTTGGCTTCTTCCTCTTTCTCCGCTGGAGCTGGGGCTTCTGCTGCAGGCTCTGGAGTATCAGCGACTTCTTTTTCCTCGATACTTCCAATAACAGCACCAATGTCGATTTCTTCGCCTTCAGGTACTGTAATTGTGACTTCCCCTGAAACTTCTGCTTCGAGCTCAGTTGAAACCTTGTCAGTATCTAGGGTTACTAATATGTCACCTTTTTTTACTAAATCACCTGAGGCGATATGCCATTGGGCGATATTAGCAGAAGTGACCGATTCGCCAGCTGCTGGAACGATAATATCAATTGCCATAATAGTGTGCTATTTAAATGTTTATTTTTTTATTAGATAGTAAATGCTTTTTGAACAAGGTCAGCTTGTTCCTGTTTGTGAGCTGCTTTAGAGCCCACGGCAGGACTTGCAGAAGCCTTGCGACCTGCAAATTTAAATCTTCCTTTAATGAGCTGATTAAGTCCTGGCCCTACTAAAGTCCAGCCACCCATATTTAACGGCTCTTCCTGACACCATACAAAACTCTTAGCGCCTTGGAATGGCTCTAAAGCCTCAATAATAGCGTCTTCATGGAAAGGGTAAAGTTGCTCCATTCTGATAATAGCAGTTTTAATATTTTCTGCTTCTTGGTTATCACGATAATCAAGAAGATCATAATACACCTTTCCTGAGCAGAAAATAACCCTATTCACTTGCTTAGCTTGAACCTTAGCCAAATCATCATTGATAATCTCTAAGAAATGGCTATCTTCAGTGAAGTCTTCTATAGATGAAACTGCCTCTGCTTTAGAAAGCAAACTCTTAGGCGTCATAACGATAAGAGGCTTTTGAAATTCACAGAGCTTTTGACGACGTAAGGCATGGAAATACTGTGCTGGAGTTGTCAAATTAACCACACGCATATTTTTCTCTGCACAGAGTTGCAAGAAACGCTCCAGTCTAGCGCTAGAATGCTCAGGCCCCATTCCTTCATAGCCGTGAGGCAATAACATAACTAAGCTACTTGGTGTCTGCCATTTTGATTCAGCAGAACTGATAAACTGATCAATCATGACTTGCGCTCCATTAGCGAAATCACCAAACTGGGCTTCCCACATGATGAGCATTTTAGGTAAATTCAATGAATACCCGTAATCAAAGCCTAGTACACCTGCTTCAGAAAGGAGACTATTGTAAACACAGAAACTTTCTTGTTCTTTAGAAATATTTTGTAATGGAGTATAACGCTCACGAGTCTCTGCGTCATACAAAACAGCGTGACGATGGGAGAATGTACCGCGGCGACAATCTTGTCCAGAAAGACGAATTGGATAACCTTGTTCAACCAAACTACCAAAAGCCAGAGCTTCAGCTAATGCCCAGTCAATTTTTTCACCGGTTTTTACCGCTTCTTCACGACGTGGGAAAAAGCGCTTAGCAAGTGTAGTATTAAGCTTAAAGTCTTCAGGTATATTAATGAGCGCTTTACCTACTTTATTAAGCAGCTTTTTATCTACTCCTGTTTTTACTACGTCAAAATTAAAGGGAGCTTGTAACTCAGCTGTAGAACCATAGAAAGTATCTTTGTCACCTTTTTCTTGGGCTTCTTGCATTTTCTCAAACCCTTCATCTAGGCGTGCTAAAATTTTATCCACAACCTCTTGAGTTTCATCACTACTCAAATCTTTATTTGATTCAAGTGCTGCTTTGTACATTTGACCTACTGGTTTTTTAGACGCAATAATTTTGGATTTGGTAGGTTGAGTAAAGGCCGCCTGATCTGTTTCATTATGACCTTGTCTACGGTAGCAGTACATATCAAGGACAATATCACGATTAAACTTCTGCCTGAACTCAAGAGCTAATCGGGCAGACCAAACTAAGGCTTCCGCGTCCTCACCATTGACATGAAGAATTGGAGCATCAATCATCTTAGCCACATCAGTCGCATAAGGAGATGATCGAGCATCTTCTGGAGATGTCGTAAAACCAATTTGATTATTAATAATTAAATGAATCGTACCACCTGTACGGTAACCAGGGAGTTGAGACATATTAAGCACCTCAGCTACAGGGCCTTGGCCTGCAAAAGCGGCATCTCCATGAATAAGTATCGGTAACACTTGTTTGCGTTCAACACTATCACCTAAAATACGCTGACGAGCTCTCGCCTTGCCTTCTACTACCGCGTTAACTGCTTCTAAATGACTTGGGTTTGCGGCTAAGCTAACTCTTACTTCCCCATCTGAGAGCTTGCGTATACTTTCAAAACCTAGATGGTATTTAACATCGCCGTCACCAGCAGCCAAATCAGGCTTGTAGTTAGGAGTGAACTCATGAAGCAAAGTAGGCAATGATTTTCCTACGAAGTTAGCGAGCACATTAAGGCGTCCACGGTGAGACATCCCCATTTCAATTTCTTTTACACCCTGACCTGGGCATGATTCGAGTAAAGCGTTAAGAATCACCATAGCTCCTTCACCCCCCTCTAAGGAAAATCGTTTTTCTCCAAGAAATTTTTTCCCAAGAAATGATTCAAATATTTCAGCTGTAAGCAACCATTCTAGCCATTTGGTCTTATCCTCTTTTGTTGGCGTAAGCTTAACCCTTTCTTCTATTTTATTACGAAGCCAATGGCGAACTTCCGTCTCATGAATATGCATGAACTCAAAACCAATTTTATCACAATAAACGGCCTCAAGCTCTTTAATGAGATCTTTTACCTTAAGTTTTTTAGCATTTTTAAAGAAAATTGAAGACGCTATTTTTTCTAAATCTTGTGTACTAAACCCTAAGGACTCGATACTTAATCGATCAATATTTTTAGGTTCTTGAATAGGGTTAATATCCGCTTTAAAATGCCCTAGTGTACGGTAGTTATAAATCGCACTGACTACCTTGCTATAAAAAACTTCGTCAATGGCATTTGCTCCTTCTGATGACTCACCTTGCGCCTCATCTTCTGCCTTTACTATACCAATTTCAAAACCTTGAAAAAAGGACTGCCATTGCTCATCAACACTTGCTGGGTCTGCTTGCCATTTGACATACTGTTGCTCTAATAATGCTACGTTAAGACGAGAAGAGACGGAATTACTCATGTTATTATAATTAAAGGGAATATCATTCCTCTGAAAAAGAGAATTATTGACCTGCCTTTCTCTTTGAAATTTTGATTAATGTCAACTTTATTTAATAATTATTCGGCATCTTCGGACTTTGATACAATTACTGATGCAGGGCGCAATAAACGTCCACTAAGCTGATAACCTTTGCGGTAAACTCTGATAATATGTTCAGGTTTAATCTCTGTAGATTCTTCTTGTGACATTGCTTCATGAATAGCAGGATCAAAAGCATCTCCTACCTGAGTCTCAATTGTCACCACTCCCAAATCCTCCAAAAATGTCGCTAGCTGTTTTTGCACCATAAGCATACCTTGATAAATCATTGACGATTCATCTCCTTGGGCCGCCTGCATACCCATTTCAAAATTATCTAGAACAGGGAGTAGAGACTCTATTAAACGTTGGTTTGCGTAAATAATGGCTTCAGATTTCTCCTTGGTCATGCGTTTGCGAAAATTTTCTAATTCTGCAGCTTGGCGCATTGCTTGCTCCTTCCAAAACTCCAATGTTTCCTCAAAAGTTTCTTCGACCTCTTCAACTACTTCGGCTTGGGCATTTTTTGCAACTTCTTGCTCATCGATTTTTTCTGAATTCGGAGTATTTTCCTTATTTTTAGTGGCAGCTTTCTTATTCATGTTAATCATTAAATGGGTTAAAGTATTAGGGTTATTAGGCTAGCAATAAACCATGCTTGTTACGACTTCTGTATAGCGACAACCGTTATGTCGTCAAGTTGATTTTTACTCTGACTAAAATCAGCTACAGACTCTTCAATTTTTGCCACTAAATTACCCACACCATTTTTACCGTAAATGCAGAGAATTTCTTCTAAAACATGCAATCCAAATTGTTGTCCTTCTAGGTTTTCCGCTTCTCTAATACCATCTGTAGTTAGCAGAATGATATCACCTGATTCTAGAGTTATGTTCTGAACCTCTAGCATCCGATCGAATACGGGGCCTTCATCTAAACCTAAAGCTACACCCTTAGGATTAATCATGGTTACTTCGTTATTTTCTGCGTGGTACCAAAGCACACTTTCGTGACCTGCTCGAGCAATAGATATCTGATTGGCTTTGCGGTCAATGAGAGCCATTCCTACCGTAATAAACATATCTTCGCGCATATCACTAAATAATAGGCGATTAGCTTTAGGTAATAAGTCCTTTATTTGGATACCTTCTCTTGTTGCTAAGCTACGAATTGTACTGCGGCACATAGACATTAGTAATCCTGCCGAAACACCCTTACCCGTCACATCACCAATAATAACCCCTAGTTCATCTTCAGAGAAGTTCACATAATCAAAATAATCTCCACTAATCATCCGAGCAGGCCTGTTAACGCCATGAATTTGATAACCTTTAAACTCAGGGTCCTTTCTAGGTAAAAGTATTTTTTGCACCTCAGTAGCCAAAAAAAGCTCTTGATCTAGCTTACGCTTATCCGCGACATCTCTATGTAAAATAGCATTGCCTAATGTATGCGCACTCTGCTCACAAAGAGCTTCAAATACAGCTTGATCATTCCGAGAGTAAGCCCCTTTACCTTCACCCGTTAAAACTAATAGCCCTAAAACAGAGTTATTAAGAATGAGTGGCCCAACCATAATTTTCAGATTATCTAAGAGCTCTGGATAGCCATCTTGAAAGTATTTTTGTAGCTCCACACCTGTTAAGTTGAACACTTTTCGTTCCTGAATGACTTCTTTGTAAATTGTTGATTGTTTATAAGCTATATTAACAGTTCGTTGCTGGCTAACTAATTCATCAAACTCTAAACCCTTAATTTTAACTAACGGAGTCAACTCTTCGGACAAATATTTAGGTATTAATACATTTTTTGTTTGCCTATCTAGCAAATAAATACCCGCACCCTTGACATCATCAAACACATCAATTGCGCCATGACTGATGACCCTATATAGCTGAGCTATAGTCGTATCACATTCAACCGCTTCTGTTAACTCATGGAAGAGCTTAAATAAGCGATATTCCTCATCTTCCATACAAGTTAGCTGATTTTTCTGCTGCTTAACTTGTTTCTTAAGAATAATATAATGAATATTAAACCCTACAGAAATAAGTATTATAATAGCGAGAATCACCCAGCCATACTCCATAAAAATCAAAACTAAACTACTCATTAATTCAGCTAAATCATTCATCATCAAAAGCATCAAGCACATCTTTGAATTTACTAGCGTTTTCAGGGCTCATGTCACTGAGTGTTTGATGAGCTGTATATATATTATCTTGATCAAGAGTCGAGCTCGTTAGCACTGGCTCTAATTGAGGTTTGAGTTTTGCTTCTATTTCTCGAGCGTTGCCAGCGTCATTTTTTATCATGATAAAGTAATGCAAACCTAAACCTTCCATCAGCTCTTGCAGGCTTTTATTAACATAAATCAGCTCCAAGCTAATCTCTTCATCAAGGCTCTTTGCAATCGAGACCAATATCCCCATAAATGTTGAGTCCATGCCTTCGCATAAGCCTAAATCTAAAAATATTTGCTTAGAAGATTGAGCCGCTTCAAGCAAATTTGATTTTAAGTCAGAACTCTGCAAAAAAGAACCTTTCCCCTTGTATTGTATCCAGGTAACTTGGCTGTCTTGTGCTGATAGAATTTGAGGTGTCACTTAGTTAATAAATAAGAATAATTTATGTTATCAAAATAAATAAAATTCACAATCCTATTTTATTAAAATAATAAATACACGCTTCAACCAAAATATAACAAACTTAGACTTCTAATAACTGCTCAATGGCTGCAATAAGCAAACCTCTTAAAATTGCCGCTTCTTGCGCTAATTTTTTTTGTAATAGAACATACTTTGCTCTTCCCTCTGCTGTTTCAACATGGATAGCCTCATAACCAAAAGCTTTTAAATCATAAGGTGAGGCACGCATATCTATCTCGCGAGCCTTAAGCGCAAATAAAAACGTTTTTTTGAGTAAATCTGAACCAATCCAAGGCATGCATTTGTAAGCCCATTTATATAAATCCATATTGGCGTGAATACATGCTGGCTGCTCATGATTCTGGCGCTCAGCAAGAGTTGGGCGCACCTTATTAAGCGGTGCTGCGGCCTTAGTAAAAAAACGATAAGCATCAAAATGAGTGCAGTTAATCTCTCTACTTTCAACTACAATCGCAATTTCTTCTAGACTGAGCCTCAACGGAGCGTCTTCCTTGTGGCGCACCTTATCAACGCTAGTCTTGTATAACATAGCCCACTCGTGCAAACCATAACAACTAAAGTGAGGAGATCGAGCTTGAGTAAAAACCAATAAGTTGCGAATATAAATCAAATAATCTCTTTGCTTAACTGTCAATTTAGAAACATCAAGGCTAATTTTAGCATCAAACTTGTAATGCTGAGTTGTAAAATAATTAGGTAATTCATCATCACCTAATTCTAAAGCAAATTCTAAACTGGGATGCCATTTCTCTAAACTCCCTAAAGAATAAGAATAATAACTATGCAAAAAATCTAAAACAGGATGTTTTTCTTGGCGAGATCGACGCTCACGAGCAGGCTTAGTATAGCTCTCTATTTCGGCGTAATAAATTTGCGCTTGATGCCGCCACTCTTCAACATTTAATGTTTTCATGAAAAAGTCTGGCCTGAGCTTAGTAACTATCTTTCCATAAATAAGACTGCTGTTCGGCCAAAACACGGTTAGCCGATTTAATCTCAGCTCTCCATGAAAGTAAGTGCCCTTTATCTTCCACCCATTTTTGAGTATAAGCAAATTTCAATATTTGAGACTTTCTCAATTCACCTTGAATATTCCAAACTTTTTTCAAAACTTTAGACTGAGTCTTCGAAGCTCTGTAATAAAAGATTAATCGCAAATCATCGCTAGCGTCAGCACCTAAGCCCTGCTCTAAATTATCCCACAAAAAAGTAAAATACTCACCATGCGCAGCTTGCCTATCTCGAGGGTGAATATGCTTGTTCAGCTCACTTTCTGAATTAAACGCCACCATCTGATCCTCACTTCTAACGTGCTCCAAGCTAACTCTATCTTGCTTAACCTCTAGCACAGGCAGAGATTGCATACACGAAATTAGCGTTAGCGCTACAAATGCAGCTAAAATAGAAGGTAATTTAAATACAAACATCTGATTTAAACTAAAGTTACAGAGCGCCTTGCCGCAAGCAATTTTTTTGTATAATCATGCTGAGGACTTTCAAACAAAGTTTGAGAGTCTGCAACCTCAACAATATCTCCCTGATCAATCACCATTACCCTATCTGAAATATAACGCACCACCTCAAGGTCATGAGAAATAAAGAGTAAGGTCAAATTTAACTCACGCTTAAGCTCCTGCAACAAATTAAGCACTTGCGCCTGCACTGAAACATCTAGCGCCGACACAGCCTCATCAGCAATCAATAGTTTAGGCTCCGCTGCTATTGCTCTTGCAATAGCTATACGTTGGCGTTGCCCCCCAGAAAACTCATGCGCATAACGCCCTGCCCAATCTTTTTTGAGGCTAACCTGACTCATTAACTCTTCAACTCTCTCTCTTAAATCTTCTCCAGCGTTTTGCTTAGAAAACTCTCTGCCGCGACGAGCGACAACAGCCTCTGCAATCGTCTCATAAATGGTCATAGTCGGATTCAGTGATGCGTACGGATCCTGAAAAACCATCTGAATATCACAGCGTTTTTTTCTAAATTCTGCTGGCTGTTGCTTTTTTAGCTCAGCTAGATTTACTCCTTCAAATACAATGTCACCCTCATAATCCATTAAATGCATAATAAGGCGAGAAATAGTAGACTTACCCGAACCTGATTCACCCACCAAACCTAACGTCTCACCCTGCTTAATATCAAAATTAACCCCCTTAAGCACCTCAATCGCACGCTTAGTTTTACCCCACTTAGCAAAGCCAGCTACCGCAACAGATTGCTCAAATGATTTACGCAAACCTCTAACTTTCAAAAAATGCATATCTAATATCTACAAAGCTCACTCTCAAACATCAAGCCCAAAGCTTAGCCCTTGAAAATTACAAAGCCTCAATCAAAATTTAAGCTATCAATTATCACTCATTTTGACACAAAAAATAAATATTAAATTAATGGCGTTGTCGCTTGCGTTAATAAGCTTAAGATTTGTTAGACTCCACAAGCACTTTAAATACCCTAGCTCAAACCGCGCAGACAACCCAAGAAGCTAGAACAATAAGTCAACCCTTGAATACAGATTTTAATGGCTTAGGTGATCTTGCTGGCGGCTTACTTTCTCTTGCTTTCTACAGAAGACGCAAAGCTTAAGGCTATCATTATAACCTATATTTTAAAAACCAGTGCTTTTTAAGCGCTGGCTTTTAAATTGTCTTATTACTTATTTAACTTGTTAATCAATGGTTTTGGTTAAATTTAGCTTGTAAGTTTGCCCTAGGCTCTATAGTTTTTGCTTGTAATTTAACTTACATTTATGAATCAATTAGACGCGTTAAAACAATATACCACAGTCGTGGCAGATACAGGTGATTTTGCAGCTATGCAGGATTACCTTCCTCAGGATGCAACAACCAATCCTTCTCTCATTTTACAGGCCGCTACGTTACCTGCTTATGAGCCTCTTATAGCACAAGCTGTTAATGAATTTAAAGATTCGAATTTAACAGGCAGCGCAAAAATTGAAGCTATTCTTGATAGAATTCTTATTATTTTTGGCTTAGAAATCCTTAAGATTGTTCCAGGTCGTGTTTCAACTGAGGTTGACGCAAGACTTTCATTCGACACAGCTGGCACTATTGCCAAAGCTAAGGAGCTTATTGCTGCTTATGAAGCAGAAGGCATTAGCCGTGATCGAATCCTGATCAAAATGGCTTCTACTTGGGAGGGTATCAAAGCTGCTGAAGAACTCGAAAAAGAAGGCATCCATTGCAACTTGACTCTTTTATTCTCCTTTGCTCAGGCAGTGGCTTGTGCCGAAGCCAAGGTTCAGCTTATTTCTCCATTTGTAGGTCGTATTTATGATTGGTATAAGAAAGATTCTGGCATTGATTATGTAGGTGATGAAGATCCAGGTGTTCAATCTGTACAAAAAATATATAACTACTATAAAAAATTTGGTTATGCTACCGAGGTTATGGGTGCTTCGTTTCGAAATATCGGTCAAATTACTTCTCTTGCAGGTTGTGATTTACTTACTATTAGCCCTAACCTACTAGCTGAGCTACAAGCAGAAACAGCTGAGTTGACTGAAAAGCTTAACGTAAAATCTGCTCAAGAAGCTGACTTAGAGCAAATCTCTCTTGATGAAGCTGGATTCAGATTCCTACATAACGAGGACCCAATGGCCGTTGAAAAAACAGCTGAAGGCATTCGTAAGTTTGCTATTGATATAGTCAAACTTGAGAAACTTGTCGCAGACAAAATTTAATTAACATCATGGTTTATCTGCGTTCATTCTTTGTATTTATTATAACTAGCCTTGCTAGTACAATTTGTCTAGCTTTAGCTGGAGATACGAAGAACGCAGTGATGCCTATTAGTTTTCATTTAGAACAAACAGCGAAAATTAGTGAAGAAGGCTCATTTACTCTGAGTATTGCTAATAATTCGCATTTTTTTTCTAAAAACCCCATCTTCTCCAATGAAGATATCCAAATGATTAAAGTATTTAAATCTGTGGATAAAGATACTTTAGGCATGACTTGCTTTCTCAACCCTAATGGCCGCCGTAAATTAGAGCGTATTAGCACTCAAAATGTAAGTAGTTGGCTCGTATGTATTATTAATGGCAAGCCTGTAGACTTCCTCTATATTGATAGGCAAATTACCGATGGCCAAATAGTGGTATGGAAAAATATTGAAGCCGCTGATTTAGATAAAATGATTGAGATGAAAGATGCTCTTCAAAAAGCTGGATAATTCTTACATTATTAATATTCTTACTTTATCAACTCTTGTCGGTAGCTGCGTAACCTCTTACAGATTATCCTATGCCACTTGTTGATTATCACACTCATACTCCATTTTGCCACCATGCTATTGGTGAACCTGAAGCTTATATACAAGCTGCGATTGACGCAAAATTAATCGAGTATGGCATCTCTGATCATGCCCCCACAGAAACTGAGCCTTTTGATAATTGGCGAATGGCCCAATCTGATATGCCTGATTATCTAGCATGGATAGAGAGAGCTAAATCCTATGCAGGTGATAAAATCATTATTCGTAAAGGGCTTGAATGCGATTGGTTCCTAGATGGGAAAAATTGGATAGATGAGCTTAATCAAATCACAGAATGGGATTACCTCATTGGCTCTGTGCATTATATTCAAACACCACAAGATTTGCTCAGTGTTCAGAGTGCTGCTCTATGGGATTTTGACAATCCTAAATGGCAAAATGACTGGGAAGGCCTCGATGTTGATCAGCTCTGGGAGCTCTACTTTGCTACTTATATAGACATGATTGCACATGGCGGATTTGATATTTGTGCTCATCCAGATTTAATTAAAAAATTTGGGTTTTTACCTCAACGTGATACTTCTTATTACTTTAAGCCTGTCATCGAGGCTCTTAAAGACACTAATACTTGCTTTGAAATTAATATGGCTGGATTGAATAAGCCATGCAAAGAGCAGTACCCGCAACTCAATTTTATTGAAATGGCAGCGCAAGCGCAAGTCCCCGTCATTCTATCTTCGGACGCTCACGCTCCTACAGAAGTTGGTCGTAATTTTAACCGTGGTTTAGCGCTGTTGCAACAAGCTGGATTTACTCATACCGCTCGTTTTGAAAAACGTCAACGCCACCAACTAGTCATAGGCTAAATAACTAAAACTTTTTTACTCGCACCTGATGAAAAATATTGTTTACTTTGATTTAGAAACTCAAAAAAGTTTTAATGACGTTGGTGGCTGGGCAAACAAATCCCAAATGCTCGTTTCAATTGGGGTCACCTACAGTACGGTTCGTGGTGATTATAAAATTTACACCGAAGACACCATTCAAGAACTTATCGAAGAGATTAAAAATGCCGACCTCGTAGTGGGTTATAATCATATTCAATTTGATTACGGTGTACTTGAGGGGTATTGTTTGCTCGAACTTACGGGGCAAACAAACAATCTTGATATGATGTTAGAGCTAGAAAAACTCATTGGATTTAGGCTCAAACTCGATGCTCTTGGTTCAGCAACATTAGGAGCAGGAAAAACGGGCAATGGTCTTGATGCTCTACGCTGGTGGCAAGAATACAAAAAAACACAAGATTCAAAACCTCTGATTAAAATAGCCAAATACTGCTGCTATGATGTAAAAGTGACCAAAGAAGTTTATGAATACGCAGTGAAAAATAAACACCTGCTTTATTTAGATAAAAATGGCATAGAGCAAACCGTTGAGCTAGATTGGAACTAACTTTATAAAATATAAGTAATTATGAAACATTCGCTTTTATGGCTTAGTATTGTTTATCTAAGTTTTACACTTACAAATAATTCCTTAGCTCAGACATCTAAATCTATTGAGAAAGATAATTCCCAAGTCGAGCCTATTAATAAAAATCAAACTTGGCAGTCCACCGCTGCTACACAAAGCTTTCAACCAAGGGCTAGACATCACCACAAACTCAACTATAAAATGAGCTGGAACGGGCTACTCAAAGCTGGTGAGTGCACCCTCGTTTTTAATGCCAAAGATTCAGATAAGCCTGAGTTCTATACTGGCAAAGCTTGGGGGCGTAGTACTGGCTTAGCTAAGAAACTCTATCCCTACCATTTTAATTATACAGCTTACCTTAACAAATCAAATCTCACACCTGATTTTGTTTATTGTTATGAATACGAAAAAGGTGACGAACGTATTATTAACATGAGCTTTCTAGCTGATGAGGTTAGAGCTATCGAGATCACTAAAGACGCCAAAACTAAAAAGCTTTTAAGTAAAGAAAAGCTTAATTTTCCTTACCCTAATACTTATGATGCTTTTACTACTTTATTACACATCGGCAGCCTTCCTCTTGAAAATGGTCAGGATTATTCAGTCATCATGATGGGTTATAAACCCTGCGTGCTCAGCGTTCGTGTTGAAGGGCGAGAAAAACATCGTGGCAAAAACTGCATCAAACTCCGTACTTTTATTGAGCGCATTAATCCTAAAACTGGGAAAATTCATTCTCACAAAAAACTTAAAAGCGCTTTTATATGGCTCACTGATGATGATAAGCGTATTGCTGTAGAAGTTCGCAGCAAGGTATTTATCGGCGATGTTCGCATGGTGCTCAACGATTAACCATATAAGATTTAGATTATGCCTTTTAATTTATTCATACTTGCTCTTGTTTTTTCTCTAGCGACAGCATCAAAAGCCAGCGCCAACACCACTAGCAAGCTCATCTATCTGCAGTTTCCTACTAAAAATCATTATCTTGTTGAGGAACCGCATAAGTTTTACATGTATACCAACCGTAGCTTTGAAGGCAAAGCTTCTAAACCATGGCAAGGAGGTCAGTATGGTTATGTGCGTAATTTAATTCGTTACAACAATAGTATCATTGCTACTAAATTTCATGAAGGCATCGATATAGCTCCTATACAGCGTGATGCTAGCGGCAATCCGCTGGACCAAGTAAAGCCTGTGTTTCCTGGCAAAGTCATGTATTGTAACTATACCGCTAGCCATAGCTCTTATGGAAAATATGTCGTGCTTACACATGATTTACCATCTGGTGTTTACTATAGTCTTTATGCTCATTTAAATGAGATTCATGTTACAGCAGGGCAATTTCTTAATGCTACTACTAAGCTTGGAACTTTAGGTTATACTGGGCGAGGCATCAATAAAACACGCTCTCACTTACACCTAGAATTCGGTCTTATTCTCTCTAGCAAATTTGAGAAATGGCATAAGAAGCATTTTCAAGACTCCAATAACCATAGTATTTATAATGGTCTTAATTTTTCAGGTTTACCTATTAATAGCCTCATTAAATCCTCCCAAAAAGAATTAATTAATATTGCTGATTGGACACAACGTAATCTTAAAACTTACTATCAAGTCCTCTGCCCTAGAAAATCTAGCAACCACTTACCAAGCCTTCTTAAACATTACCCATGGTTAAGTGGAGCTAACAAGCCAGCCTCATCACCTAGCTGGATTATTTCATTTAGCTCTTCAGGGATTCCACTGAAATTTGAACCTTCTTGGATACGTGTATCTAAACCACAAATTCACTGGATAACTAATAGTTGGTTACCTCCTGAGTATCGCTCACGAAACCGCATCATCAAAAAAAATGACAAGCCCTACCTCACCTCTTCAGGTATTCAATATGTAGAGCTAGTCAGTGAAAACTTTTAAAGCAGTGTTTTAAAAGCTTGCTCAATAGTATATTTTAACTGATAAATCCAAATAATATTAAATAATTCACCCCTTAAATTATGACTCAAGCAGAACTTCTAGAAGAAATTAAAAGCGCTATGCGCGCCAAAGACAGCCTTAAGCTCAACACTCTACGCGCACTTAAAACTGCTATCAAAAATGTAGAAATCGACCAGAAAATAACAGTTGAGTCAGCTGAAATCATCACTATTATTCGCAAACAAATCAAACAACGCCAAGATGCTACCGAACAATACCTCAAGGCAGAACGCCAAGAATTAGCAGACAAAGAGCTTGCAGAAATTGATCTCCTCAATGTTTATTTACCTGCAGCACTTAGTGATGATGAACTCAATAATTTTATTAAACAAGGCATCCTAGAAACAGGCGCTAGCAGTCCAAAGGATATGGGAAAACTCATCAAATGGCTTAAAGAAAAAACTGACGGTAGAGCTGACGGCAAAACTCTCGCCACCAAAGTCAAAGAAACGCTTAATAGCTTATAACGCTAATAGATGATTATTGGAGTTATAGTTGCCTACGGGAAGAGCAAGCGCATGGGATTTGATAAACTCATGCACAAGCTTGAAGATAAGCCTGTTCTACAGCGCACTATTCATGCTCTATTAGCTAATACAGATATCGAGCATCTCATTATAGTGACTCCTCAAGATCGCTTTGAAAACCTTGAATTTGACACTTCACAATTAAAGCGTCTTACGCGTATTAATGGTGGAGATAGTCGTCAAGCATCTGTGCAATCTGCACTAGATCACATCAATAAATTAGCGACGCTTCCTAGTCGTATTCTCATTCATGATGGAGCTCGCCCGTTACTCAGTACTGAGGATTTAAACTCTCTAATTACAGCCTCAATTACGCATCCAGCGACTTCTCTAGCTATTAGAGTCACAGATACCATTAAGCAACAAAGCAGCACAGGGCTCACGCATTCTATAGATAGAGATTTACTATGGGCAATGCAAACACCTCAAATTTTTCATACAGAGCTTATTATGCAAGCCTATCAACTAGCTCATAAAGAAAAAATAACATTAACTGATGAGGTTTCAGCCATTGAACACCTTAATCAACCTATCCACTTTATTGAGTCTACGGGCTTTAATATCAAGCTCACCAATCCACAAGATTTTCAACTGGCTCAAGCGTGGCTTAATCACTCAAACTTATCTTAAATCCCAGCCTTCAAGGTCCAACTTTATGACTGATATTCCATCAACAGGAACTCTTGCTCAAACTGATATTTTTGAGTTGTCTACACTAGCTTACAACACTAATTCTCAAGGTATTCGTATAGCTACAGCTACACAACCTTACTTCAAAGGTGCTGCTATTGGTATTTATATACCTGTAGGTAGTCGTCATGAAACGCCTCAACTAAATGGTGCCGCTCATTTTATCGAACATCTCTTATTCAAGGGGACTCCTGAACATTCAGCTATAGACCTACTCAAGTTTAGTGAACAATTAGGAGCAGATATCGATGCGTACACCACTCAAGAATATACAGGACTTGAAACCTTTGGTCCTCACGACAATCTAAAGCCTTTACTCAACACTCTCATGCAAATGGCATGGTGCTCACTATTTCCTGCTGATGAAATTGATAAAGAACGTGAAGTCATTCTCGAGGAAATCACCTTAGGTCAAGAAAATCCTAGTGATTATCTCGACGAACTCCTAGCCGAATCTCTTTGGACGCCACACGCACTAGGTCGTGGTATTGCCGGCAGCGCTGAATCCGTAAATGGTCTAACTAGAGAGTCTCTCATGAATTTTTGGCAAGAGCATTACTTTAGTCAAGATAATTTAATTATCATCAGCTCTCCTTATAGCCATGAACAAATCTGTGATATTGTTAATCAGCAATTAACAAAGCTCAAACTTAATTTTAATGGACATATTAACACCGAGCCCTTTAAAGCTACTCATGCTGCGAAAACTGCACATCAATACAAACCTAATTTAGAGCAAACTCATATTGGTATTGGCATCCCAACGATGAGCTACCGTAGCGAAGACACTACTACACTTACCTTGCTTAATCTTATTTTAGGATCTTCTATGTCTTCTCGTCTTTTTGTTGAGCTGCGAGAGAAGCAAGGACTCTGCTATCATATCGCATCGCATCTATCTCTCTATCAAGATGTCGGCGCGCTTGAGGTCACTATGGGCTGTGATCTTAGCAAAGTGGCTCAATCTAAAGCCAGCCTTAAATACGTATTTGACAGCATGATTAGTGAGCCTATCACTGCAGATGAATTGCAAAGAGCCAAAGACTTCCATTTAGGACAGGTCTTAAAATCTCTTGAATCCAGTCATGCCCATCTCAATTGGCTTAGCCAACACCTACTCCATAAAGGCAACCTCATCTCACCTGAGCAGTATCAAGAAAAAATAAATAATGTGAGCCTAAAACAAATCCACGCACTCAGCCAAACCCTGTTTGCCAACACCCCACACTACAACATCAGCTTAGGGAGTTGAGATTAAGTAAATTAAGTCAGCTATAAGCCACTTTTACAATCTACGTTGTAAGAGCCGCTATTATTCCAGATACTAGACGATAATCTAGACTAGTGCAGATTAAGCGTGGAATTTTTATTAGAGATGCTAAATACATCAATGATTTTTCATTGATGTACGGTTTTGAATGCGTAAGCGGTTTGTTGAAAAACCGCAGAGCACAGTGTAAATAGAGTTACTCAAGCATTGCAACAGTCTAAGACAAATCGCTTAATCTACAAAAGAGCCTTCTAATTATTGAGCAGCGTACCATTCACGATACTCTTCCTCTTCTATAACCTCCATGGTACCTACCATATTTGCATGGCCTTCTCCGCAAAGCTGACCGCAGACTACATAAGTTTCCATCGTCTTGATAGGTGTGAACCACATTGGAATGTCTTTACCTGGTAAAGCGTCTTGTTGGATACGCATTGGAATGATGGCGTAGTTATGAATTACATCTTTAGAAGTGACTTGTAAAATAGCTGGAATACCTACTGGGATTTTAAGTATAGCTGTAGTAAAATCATCAGCGCCATTAGGATCATTCTTATCAATTCCTAATTCGTTAGATCCACTAATTTGGCGGGCATCTATACGGCCAAATAGTCCATCTTTACCTGGATAGTGGTAAGTCCAACCAAACTGCCAACCTACAACACGCACACGCTCTGGGTTGCTTAGCATCACTTTTTCAAAACTATCTGAACGCTCTTTCCAGAGTGGAAAAGCAAAAGCAAGAAGGAGTATGGCTTCGATAATAATAACACCAATCTCTACATGATATGAGGCATGGCCTTGGACACCTTTGTTAGATTTAGGGTTTTTCTTGTGCCAAAATCTAAATAGACAAATAAAGAAGAAAATAGTCCAACCCACAAAAAGTGCGAGCATGAAATACTGAACAAAGTTAATAAACTGGTCTAATTGAAAACCATGTTCAGCGTAATTTTCAGAAAAAGTAAAGAGTTCTTTGAAGGTCATAATTGATGAAAAAGTTGTATAAAAAAGTTAATTTTGCTCATGTAGACTGGCATTACGAGCCATTCTCACCATAAAGAATACAATAGAGCTTAAAAGAGGTAGTGTTAAAACAATCATAAATAAAATAGCCCAACCCATGGCAATAGAGTCTTGCTGATCTGGACCTCGACCTATACAAACACTGCAAGCTATAAGTGATGATAACATAATTTAAAATTTTGATTCAATTTTTTGAATTTTACTACGGAATTTCCATCCATAATAAGGAGTTGCTAGAGTTAATAATCCAAAGAAAATAGTCGCTAATATATGGAACTCGTTAAATATAGCATAAATAGTTAAACCTAAAAAGAGTAAGCTAACTATACTAATAAAAATAAGATGAAATTCCTTAAGAGACATAATTTTAATTTGAGCTATTAACCAAGATAAAACCCAGGGAAGCTAATCGGATCCCAAAAAGCGAGGTAGAAAATAAGAAAGCCAATAAGAGCCATCACGAGCGAACCAAAAAATATCCAGTGAATCATTTTTTTCTCATGATTAAGGTGCATAAAGATGGCCGCTACTAACGTTGCCTTGAAAGTGGCAATCAATAGACCTAACACCATATCAAAAGTGTCAAAACCACGAGCACCTCTATCAAAAAACTCAACCGTTGCTACTGATACAGTCAATACTGTGCAGCCAAATAAACATAAACCGATAATGCAGTAGAACTTAACTGCTTTCATGATTTCTTGTGGAGAATCTCCTGCCATAATAAATAAAGTTTAAGTGTGAATAAAAAAGTTTAAAAAATTACATGAGGTAAAGTACTGGGAATAAGAAAATCCAGACTAAGTCAACAAAGTGCCAGAACAAACCAGCCACTTCTACACGGTTTGTGAGCCATGTTGGATTCGATTCGTACATTTTTCTACTTCTAAAGCCAAAGTAGAAGAGCACAATCGCACCACCAATCACGTGCAAACCATGTAAACCTGTAATGATGAAATAAATCGCATAGAAGTTATTCCAACGCGGGGTAAACTTAGATTCAAAATGAATCTGATCACGCTTGAGTGTAACTTCTGGGAAGTGACGCTTGTAGTAATCTGGGCCTTTAAATTTCTCTTTGAAAGTTTCTTTAATTTCATTCGGTGAAATACCTTGTGAATAAGCCACGATTTCTTTCCAGTTAAGACGATATAAATCAACTTCGTTAGGTTCTTGACCTCTTTCCTCTAGATGCTTAGTGAGCTTCTCGACGTGTTTGAGGTGAGCATGCCAAATTTTAGCAACCTCTGGATACGTAGTGATTAACCAGCTCTTTTCAATTTCTTCCATTGGCTCTTTACCTAATGCCTCAGCAGCAGTAGCAAGTGCTCTAAAATCTAAACCATCAATTTGGATAATAAGAGGACTCTTAAATAGCTGACCACTAAGAGCTACACCACCCTTAAGGATAGCTGACTCTGGGTATTCTCTCACCTCTGTAGGCTTAAAGCGAAAGATAACTGGATCACCACTCTTAGTTTTAAACTTGAGTGTATTAACTACAGTTTTTAACTCTGGATCAGCTGGGTTTGGCTCTACTTTGAGAGTTCTCGCTAATTTCCAATTAGGGCTTTCACTATCTTGTTCGCGTGCTTTATCCCATGCCTCACGCAACCACTTAGCTTGTAAATCTTCATTATGAGCAAAATTAGCACGGTAATCTTTTCTTGCTGCATCTAATAACTCAAGCGTGAGTGGCTCACCTGTTTCAACAGAAACTAATTCTTGTTTCTGTTCTGCAGCTTGATCATTGAGAAACTTAATTCTCTTTTTGTTCTCTACGTAAGTTTTAAGGTTAATACTAAGCTCATTCGTGGAAAAGTTAATCACATTAGCTGGGATTTTTTCGTAACCACTAGGTGCTGCATGAGAATCTTTAGCCTTATCATGACTGTCGCCGTGGCCTGCCTTGGCTTTCTTTTGCTCAGGGTATTTCACAATACCATCCTTAAGCTTAGCATAACTCAAGTGCCCTTCGATGATAGTTCCATCTAAATGTTGCACCCCTTGGTGTTGAAATTTTACATTATACTCAATACCTTTGAGCACCATAAATATAGCTGCGCAAACTATAGTGATGCCAATCCATAGCTGGAACCAACCATATTTACGTAGCTTTAAAGCAGCCCAAGCAAACACCACCGTAATTGACGAACCAATTAAAATAAAGGTGTTAAGGTAACCAGGTAAAATAGGCAAAGCACGCTCAGGCCATGGGTAGTCAGCATAAATTCTCAAGAAAATATAACTAGAGAACAAGCCGCCAAATAACATCACCTCTGAGGCTAAGAAGAGCCAGATAGCAATTTTAGAGTTAAACAAGCCCGTATCTTTACGTGCTTCGACTAAATAAGGTATTTCCATAATAATCTTTTAATACAAAGTGGTTAAATCAAGCTTAAGCTTTAGAATCTTCAGAAGTTTCTTCGTCTTTTTCCCATTGAACGAGTGCAATATTCCCCTCGTCAGTAGGCTCATACTGATAAGGATCACGATAAATAGTAGGTTCAAAAGTAAAGTTACCATGTCCTGGAGGTGTTGGTGTGGCCCACTCAAGTGTGGTACAATCCCATGGGTTATCATTTTCAACTTTCTTACCTTTCCAGATAGAAAGGAATACATTGATGATAAATGGAATTTGAGCGATGCCTAATAACCAAGCTGAAATTGACATAAACTCATTAAGCTCAATAAAGTTAGCTACTAAGTTAGCGAATACATTTTCACTATCATCAGAGGTAGGCAAGTAAGCCTCACCACCATTATACCAACGACGGTGGAAACCAGCTAAACCTTGAATGAGCATAGGGAAGAATAAACAGTTAATAAAGATGAGTGATGGCCAAAAGTGTAAATGGTTCAAAAACTTGCTCATGTAACGTCCTGTAATCTTTGGATACCAATGATGAATACCACCAAAGAGGCCAAAGAGAATACCAGGAGCTACCACATAGTGGAAGTGACCAATCACATAGTAAGTATCATGGAGTTGCAAATCAGCAAAGTTGAAAGCCAGTGGCAAACCTGTCAAACCACCAATACCAAACATCGGCAAGAAAGCTGTTGCCCACATCATCGGTGGTGTGAATCTAATTGAACCACCCCATAATGATATGAGAAGTGCCGATATCAAAATCACGGATGGAATCGAAATAAGCACCGTTGTCGTCTGGAAGAAAGCAGATACAGCTGGCCCCATGCCTGTTAAGTACATGTGGTGAGCCCATACAATAAATGAAAGGAAACCTAATACAATAACTGCACCTACCATTGACCTATAACCCCAAAGAGGCTTTTGAGTGTTAGCTGGAATAATTTCAGCAACACAAGCAATAGCAGGTAATAGCAATACATATACCTCAGGGTGACCTAAGAACCAAAATAAATGCTGAAACAATAAGGGGCTACCCCCACCAGCGACATCTACTAAACCTACTGTCTTAGTATATAATCCTGATGGACTAAATAGTGATGAACCCGTAGTTCTGTCCACAAGCTGCATAATACCGGCAACCTCTAAAGGAGGGAAGGCAAGAAGCAATAAGAAAGCAGTTACCAACATTGCCCATACTAAAAATGGCAATCTCATCCATGTGAGGCCTTTAGCGCGTAAATTAACTACAGTGGTAATGACATTTACTGAACCTAAAAGAGATGAAGTAATCAAAAGAACAAGACCTAAAAGCCATTGTGTTTGACCAGATCTCCACTGATTCGCAGCTTCTAAATCAGCAAAATTCGCTAAAGGTGGGTAGTTAGTCCAACCAGATTTAGCAACACCTGTATCTGAAAACCATTCGAAAAAACCTAAACACATAATTAAACCTCCAGCAAGATAGAGCCAAAAACTCGCCATGTTTAAACGAGGGAAAGCCATATCAGGAGCCCCAATTTGTAGTGGAGTTACATAATTACCAAAGGCACCAAACCCTAGAGGAACCACTCCTAAGAACACCATAATAGTACCATGCATAGCTCCAAACATATTATATGTCTCTCCGGTAAGCTTGCCTGCTTGCAACCAAGAAGCTCTCCAATCAGAGCCTCCAAAAATCCAAGTCATCCATTCAGGTAATGGCTCTTGAGGGTAGGCTATACTCCAACGCATAACCATCATAAGGTAAAAGCCAAAGAGCAAAAATAACATGGCTCCAAGGGCATACTGAATCCCAATGGTTTTATGGTCTACAGAGAATAAATATTTTCTAATAAAGCTTTCTTCGTGGTGTTCGCTATGGTCACTCATAAATAGTTGGTGCTTAAAGTTAAATGATTAAAGGGGTAATAGAGATTTTTTTTCTACTTCAAGGTCTACTGCTAATGTATCTCCTTGCAGTGGTTTATTATGCTCTGCAAGCAATTCTTCTTGAGTTACTTGCTGACCTACATTAGCTCTGGATTCAGAAACTTTCATTGCATCTTCTGCCATAGCGATACTGATCACATCTCCTGTCTCATTACCGAAACTATTACGCAAATAAGTCATCAATCCTGCCAAATCCTTTGCACTAAGGCCCGCTCCTTGAGCTGGCATTTGACCATTCCAGACTTTGCCATCTACTTCAATTGCGCCTTTTACACCATTAAGAATAATCATAGCAGTTAAACGAGGCTCACCTGTTACCCATTGTGATTTAACTAATGGTGGATAATTAGCACCATCACCTAAACCGTTAGCTTGGTGACAACCACCACATTTAGCCGAATAGATTTTTGCTCCATGTTTCATGTAACCAGCCAAAGCTAATGTTGTTTGTGGTCCTTGATCACCTGCTCCAGGAGCTAGGGCACGCACATAAGCTGGATCACTTTTTATATTATAATTAAATAAACCTTTAACAGATGCTAATGTAACACCGGCTAAAACAGCTATAATCATTAAAATAAGCACCTGATAACTTTTAACTGGTTGTGAATCTGATGAAGTTTCAACTTCACGCAACGCAGCTAGCGTAACTTCCTCCTTAGGTGTTTCTGGCATTTGTTTTGAAGAACTCATGATAAATAAAATTATTGAATAGCTGCTGGAGCTACATCATCTTTTTTAAGAGATAATAGATAGGAAACCAAGGCCTGAGCCTTTTCATTGGGCACAAAGATAAATTCTTGATCTTTAATAGGTAAAGCATCTTTTGGAGTAGCTCCATAACGCTTTATTTTGTCAAATAAGTAGGGATTACTTGGGCAGTTTGATTGTTCTGCTCCTACTTTAGCCCTAGCATTATATAATTGCAGATAAAGGTACATTTCAGGAGTTAAATCTGTATCTTGAATATAAGTAGCTACACGCAAACCAATGTTACTCAAATCTGGTCCCACTCTCATTAAACCGATATTTGCTCTAGCTTGCCCCAAATAATCAAATGAGTGCGTCTCACGACGTGTATCACCACGATCTTCATCATTAGCCATGCCTGCCCAATTATTACGCCACATATCTGCACCTGCATTAGTAGGGCGAATCACTTGCGTATGACAAGTAGCGCAACCATTTGACTCATACACTAAGGAGCCATCTGTAATTCTGCCACTACGAAGAGGATTGTATACATCTGAACGCTCATCTTGATCTTCGTCAAAATTAGGTAATGCCACAGCAGACATAGACTTGTAAGGAAGTGCAATCATCACTGTAAATACCACAAGGAATACAAGTGTTGAAATAATTATATTAGTACTAACTTTCATAATGAATAAAACTAATGTGCTTGTTCAAGAGATAAACCTTCTTCATCCAACCTACCTAAACGAATCCACATGATGAACAAATGCAGGGCATAAGCAACTGTTGACAGTAAAGCAAAAAACCAACCAGTAGTAATGACCATTGCTACTGGTGTAAATTGTTGCGTAATTACAGACCAGTTAAGCTCCCAATTTTGTTGAGCAATAGCATAGAAATAAGCCATTAGCAAACCCAGCATTAAAAAAGTTCCCAATGCATAAACACCTGTCCAAAAATGTGAACGAACCACTCTTTTTGAAACCCATTCTCTACCTGTAAGTCTAGGTACTGCAAAATACGAAATCCCAGCAACAGACATGCCAACTACCGCCAGCGCAACCCACACCCATACAAAATAATCAAGTCCTGAAAACTGAAACAGATCAGCTGTTAATGGCAGAGTTTGAATAAGCTTTAATCCAGCTAATCCTAAAATAGCTACAGCACCAACCCAAAGAAAGCGAGCTGAAGGTCTGTTCGCTAACTCTTTAGCACTTTGACTTAATGTTCCCAAAACTTCGAAAAAGATACCTACTAATGCCGCTATTAGTAATACTCCACAAGCAGAGCTCAATGCTGGCAAGAAGTAAGGCACTGGGCTACCTAATAATTGCTCAAATCCTGAACAAGGCGCCAATAAAATTAATCCATAAAAACTCAATTTAATTAATAAATTGTTAGACGCTACACCTTGTACAGATCTTGGGGATACATAAAGTAATCCAGCAGAAACAACTGGGACTATGAACATGTAAATCAAGGCTGATTGATACCATTCAGCAACGGCAGTTGTCATTAATGGGTGAGCACCAGGAATACTAAATACTAAATTATAACCAATAATCGAAATCCAAGGCAACGCAATCAACCCATATGCTAAAAAGTGAGATGCAATTGATTTCTGAGCTAACTTACTACTAAGTAGGCGCACAATAATTCCAAAAGTTAAAATAATATAAAGTGCTAATAAAGCTACAGAATAGCCTTGTGGGATATCAAGAAGAAGCACACCTTTACCATTACCTTCTAAAATAGACTTGATGGCTCCTGTTAAGACTAAATTCCATAATAGTGTAGCAAACACTAGAACACCCCCTTGATTAAGTTTAACTTGAGTAAGGCGAACCCCCACCCATAGAGCTAACCCCAAAAGTGCTTGTACAGAAAACCCGTAGATTAACACATTAATGTGTGCTGCAAAAACCCTACCTGTAATTAATGATGGGAAATTCTCAGTTAAAAAGTCAGGGTTATATAGCTTAATTGAATAAACTAGGCCTAGAGTGATCCCTCCTATCAACCAGACAATAGAAGACACCCATAAAAACATTACAGGAGCTTGTACCGACTTATCTAAGAAAGTAAGTTGAACCGCTTGATTGCGCTCTGCAGAATTAGTTTCAGTTTCGCTCATAAATTAAAGACTAAATGGATTATTTGTTTTTTGCTTAGCTGCTTCGATTTCACGAAGTTTCGCCGCAGTTGTCTTCTGCGCCTCTGTTTGTACAGCCACAGGTTTAGGGTTAGTTAAATGCTGTTTAGCTTGCTGTTTAAAAATAACAGAGGGAGGCACTTGAGCTGTCTCTCCATCAACTACAATTTCAAATGAAGCAGCAACTTCTGCTTCTGTACGTGCCTTAACCTCTAGGCGAGCTTCTTCAGCCACATCTACAATAGAGGCGCTAGCTTTGACAACTTGATTTTTAAGATTAGCTACTATAATAACAGCGACTAAAATTAGTATAATTGTTAAAATAGATGCTTTAATTTTGCAGCTAGTAGGTTGATTTTCTGTTGAACAACAAGACATAATAAAAAAAGATTAAATAAATTAGTTACTAAGATTAGCTGACTCAAGAATACGAGGGTCACGGTTAGGGTAAAGATTAACACTCCCTAAGTTTCTCAAGTAGAAATAACCAAAACCAGACACAACAACCAGCAAGGCAAAGATATCCAAAAACACAGCTTGTATACCTCCAAACCAAAGCACTGGATCATCACCTAAAATCAAGCCTAATGAAGGCCCTCTTTGAGGAATAATCACGTGGTACATATCAACTGCATGCAAGACAAGTAAGTAGACGCAAACCCATTTAATATATTTCACATTCTTTTTCATCCAATGTGGAAGAAGCAGAATAAATGGCAAAGCAAAATGACCAAATGTTAACGTCAAACTCACCCAATACCACCCAGCAGTATTACGAAGAGTAAAATACATAGTTTCTTCTGCAATGTTTGAATACCAAATAAGGAAAAATTGAGAAAAGGTAATATACGCCCAGAAAATAACAAACACATGTGTGAGCTTACCCATAATATGAAAGTGCTCTGGAGATACGACATTTTTAAGATAACCATTTTTTTGGAGTACGATAGCAGTCAAAATAATCACCACCATTGAGTGTAGTGCGCATCCAGCAAATATATACACACCCCACATAGTAGAAAACCATGTGTAATTTAAAGTCATAAACCAATCAATTGCAAGGAATGTAGCTGTAATAGCCAATATAGGTAAGCCTGCTGCTGAAAAAGCTCTAGCTTGGAAAAGACGTGCTACGCCTGGCTTAGGATCTGTATCTTGATCCACAGAAATTTTACGCAAACGATAAATAACCCAACCTAAAGCTACAAAGTAAAAGATAAAGCGCGTATACCACGAGAATACATTCAAGTACCAAGCCTTGGCAGCCAAAAGTGCTTCATGCTTATAAAATAGCGCATCGATTAAATCTTGACCTCCCCAAAAACCAAATAAACGACTAGGGTTTGAACTAAACATATCTACACCTGTAGCACGATGCTTTGTCATCCACTCCCACAAATATTGCTGCACATCAGGGAATAAAAACGGGATACAAAGAATACCTAAGAAAGGAAATACAAAGCCTAAGTTCTCCATCAAACGACGCACTGAAACACCCCAACCTGAATTTGATAGATTATGTAACAAAACCCAAAAGCAACCGCCTATGGCAATAGTAAGAGCGTAAGCAAGCGCAAACAACCATGAATAAGCAAAAGTACCTTGCAAAGAATCCGTAGCAAAAAATAAAATAGCAAAGCTAATTATCGTACCAATGATAGCAATAATGCCAAGTATTTGCTTAGCACGCTTAAAAGGTGCTGATGTTAACTGTTCGCCATCAATAGCGATTTGTTCTGATGTGATCAAGTGTCCCATGATTTTCTAAAACTAAAACTTATTATTTTACAGAAGCAACCTCTTCAACTGCTTTTTTAACGGCTGGTTGACTAACCGGTGCTTGCTTAGCTACTTGCAAAGCTCTCACATAGGCTACAATTGCCCAACGATCTTTAATTGGCAACTGGTAAGCATAACCTCCCATATTACCCTTACCATGTGAAATCACTTCAAATAAACGCCCATTAGGATAATCTGCTTCTAAAAATTGATGTAAATTAGCTACACCAGGTAAGCCATACTGACTAGGCACACTAGATTGACCGTTACCATTTTTGCCATGGCAAATTGCACAATAAATACCATATCTCTCTTCGCCTCGCTTGAGCAACTCAATCCCACTACCAGCTAACTCTTCAGGCATTCCTGCTCCGTAATAATCACCAATGTGACCTGTATTGTAATAGCTTTCTAAGCCAGAGAAAGTAAGCTGATTTTCTTCAGGGCTATCATCAGAGCTATAACCAAAAGGCTGAGTGCCAACTAGAGGCAAGCGGCTGCCCATCGTATTTTGAAAAAATGTACTTTTTTCCTGGCTTCTGACTTTATCCATTTCATCCATATCAGGAAAGAGACGAATCGGTGGCTTACTAAATTTATCACCACGAAAACCTAAGGCTCCCACAACTAGGGTGACTACTACTAAATAACCTATAAAAAAGTAACGCATAATATATAAAATTCTAATTCTTTAGGCTTTGCTTTGCACCTCCTCTACGACTTCGTCATAAACAACCTCTAAATTAGTGCCTCCTATCGACTCAAGAAGTTCACGTGTTGCTTCAGCAGAAAACTGCTGATCAGCTGCTTCAATAGCAATAAAGAAACCATCATCAGTCACCCTAGAAAACTGCTTGCTGTTAAAAAGTGGGTGATGAAAACATGGCAATTTCATTAAACCTAAGACTCCAAATAACACAGTAAAACCTGAAAAAAGAATAGTCAGCTCAAACATAATTGGAAAGAATGCTGGGATAGTAAATAGGTTAGCTGGTTTTGCCTGCACTACAGTTGGATAGATTATAACTTGTGTAATATAAGCTAATGAAATAGCTGTAATGAAACCCAATGTAGCTCCACACAAAACAAATATAGGTAGTTTAGAACGCTTTAAACCCATCGCTGCATCAAGACCATGAATGGGAAACGCTGAATAACAATCCCAACGACTATACTTGGCATCTCTGATTTTTTCAGCGGCATGATAAATTTCCTGAGCATTAGCAAACTCAGCAAGGTATCCGTAAATTTTAGCTTCTTTACTCATATAAATAATTTTTATGAAAGTTCTTTTTGATAAGCTGCAACACGCTTGACCTTATCATTAGCGTCTTCACCATAATGCGGGTCTGACTCAGGAAGAGTCCACTTAACCTCAGCAATGTTAATACAAGGCAGAAACCTTAAAAACAAAAGAAATAGTGTAAGGAACATGCCCATCGTACCTAAAAACGTGAGTACATCTATCGCGCTAGGACTAAAGTATTTCCAGTCGCCTGGTAAAAACATTCTTGCAAGAGTTGTATCAATAATAACAAAACGCTCAAACCACATGCCTGCATTAACACAGCCCGCAACAGCCATAATCACCCAGAGGTTCTCACGCATTTTGCGTGACCAAAAAATCTGCGGAGAAATTACATTCAAAGCCATCATAGCAATATAAGCCCAAGCATAAGGACCTGTAATCCTAAAGGTAAAGGCATCCATCTCATATTTAGCACCTGAATAAAAGGCAATAAAGAGCTCCATAAGATAAGCATAACCTACAATTGTACCAGTAAGTAAGATAATTTTAGCCATATTATCAATATGCTTCATAGTGATTAAATCTTGTAACCCATAAATATAACGAGCTGGAATCATGATGGTCAATACCATTGCAAATCCACCAAAAATAGCACCAGCTACAAAATAAGGAGGAAAAATTGTTGTGTGCCAACCTGGAACAATTGAAGTTGCAAAGTCAAACGAAACAATTGAGTGCACAGAAAGCACTAACGGAGTAGAAATACCTGCTAAAATCAAATAGGCCATTTCATAATGAGACCACTGACGATTACCACCTCTCCAACCGAGAGAAAAAATACCATATAATACTTGTCTAATTTTGGTAGTTGCACGATCACGAATCGTAGCCAAATCAGGCACCATACCCAAGTACCAAAAAATAAGTGACACGGTAAAATAAGTCGATATAGCAAACACATCCCAAAGAAGTGGTGATTTAAAGTTTTGCCAAATAGCATTAGAATTCGGTACTGGAGCTAAAAACCATACCATCCATACACGACCTACGTGAAATACAGGATAAATACCTGCACACATAACGGCAAAAATTGTCATAGCTTCTGCAGCTCGGTTAATTGACGTCCTCCAGTTTTGACGAGTAAGAAACAGTACCGCAGAAATTAAAGTTCCTGCATGACCAATGCCAATCCAAAAAACGAAGTTAACAATAGGCCAACCCCACATTACACGGTTACTGTTTCCCCAAACGCCTACACCGGAAAAAACTTGGTAACTTAAACCACCTACAACTCCAATAAGAGCCATTAGTGCACAAGGAATGAATAATGCCCACCATAAAGCAGGCTGTTTATTTTCAATAATACCGCACACTTTATTGCTAATCCAAGAAAGCGAACGATTATTAAGAATCAACTTTTCACGCTCAAGAACAGGTATAACTACCTGACTTTGAGAAGAAACATTTGATGGAGATTGTGTAGACATAGTAAATAAATATTCCTAATTAATGCATGTTTATTGTAGCTTGACCTACAAATTCAGCACCTGGCATTTCTGGATTTGGATTTTTAACTCTAGCAAGATAACTGGTTCTTGGTAGTGTGCCGATATAATTAAGCAAGTCGTAATTACGCTTTGAATTTTTAGCTCTCACCATACGTGATGCTTCTTTATCAAGGAGATTACCAAAACTAATAGCATCTGAAGGACACGCTGTTTGACAGGCTACCTTAACACCATCATGCTTAATTCTAAGCTCTTCTGGCTTAAGCTCCACTTCATGTGACAACGCTCCCGATTGAAGGACCTTAGATCTCAGAGCTTGCTTCTTATCAATTTTAGCTGCTTCAAGACGTTGCACACAGTAAGTACATTTCTCCATGACCCCACGCATACGGACTGAAACATTTGGATTACGCTGTAAATGCGTGCTGTCACCCTCCTGCTTTTTACCTGCAGCACCCTTATAAAGATTTTTCTCAATAAGTGGATTACGCTTATTGTAATCAAAGAAATTGAAGCGACGAGCTTTATACGGACAGTTATTAGCACAATAACGAGTGCCGATACAGCGGTTGTACGCCATAGCATTGAGCCCTTCTTCTGTATGAACTGTAGCGTTCACTGGGCATACAGTCTCACAAGGAGCACTCTCACACTGAGCGCAAGCAACAGGCTGAGGAACCATCTCTGGATTATCTTCATCTGCACCGTCAACTACAGCGTAATAACGATCCATACGTATCCAATGCATCTCACGACCCATTGCTACCTGCTCTTTACCTACAACAGGAATATTGTTTTCAGCCTGACAAGCAATCAAGCAGGCATTACAACCTGTACAAACATTCAAATCGATAGCCATACCCCACTGATGAATCTTATCAGAGAGCAAATTAGGCGCTGAAACACCATCACCGTGCCAAACCTTTGAGCCTTTTGACTTGTATAAAGAAATGTTTTCAGGAGCATGAGAATCAACACCATGTTTTTTAACACTCTTTAAATTAGCTTTAAAATCACCCTGCGTAGAGACCTCTCTTGCAAGGGCTCTTCCATACATATTATGATGCTCCTGAGTCATTGCTAGCTTATAGCGAACTTTAGTTGTCGCTACAGTTGCTCCAGTCGCATAATAAAGAGCATCTGCAGTACGCAAACTATAAACATTAAAACCTGTATTAACACCTACATAACTCTCTCTATGCGATGACCCTTGAGCATGCTTACTAGCATCAAAACCTTTTTTAAAGCCAGACTTACGATGTTTATCAAAAAATTGACCATAGCCAACTGGAAGAGTTAGCACATTCTCAGCTTGACCAAAGGCAATAATTACTGGAATTTCTAATTCAGCTCCATTTACAGAAAGCTTAATCACCGGGGCTGTACGATTAGGGCCCTCCTTATCTTTAGCATCTGAAATAGCTGAGTTAGGCTTATTGAAAATAGGGTTGATACCAATCAAACCAATTTCTTTATCATAAACCCCTAATGCTTGTGCAGTTTTTGGAGAAATCCAAGCAGCATTGTCCCAGGTAAGCTTCACAATAGGATCTGGAGCTTCTTGCAACCAAGCATTATTAATGTAGCGGCCATCCCAAACTGAGCTATCAGCTTTAAACACCACTTCGACAGATTGCTCAGTAGGAGCTGTCTGACTGACAAGCTCGCCTAAACCCTTCTTCACTATCTTGGCTAATTGCTCAAGACTAGTAGTGAGCTCAACCAATTCAACCTTATCAGCTACAAAGCCACGCTTAAGAGCATTACGCCATTTAGCCTCTGTCACACCTGCAGTTTGCTTAACAAACTCATAAGCGGGAGAAGCAATTGAACCCGTATCATTGGCAGTTGCTAAAATTTGATTATTTAAACATAACAAGAGCTCAAGCTCTGAAATGCCGGAATAAAGGGGCAAAATAAGAGGCTGAATCAATAAGGTTTTACCTTCTACATCATTCACATCTCCCCAACTTTCAAGGTAATGAGCAGCTGGAATATGCCATGTCGCTGACTTAGAAATTGGTGTAGCGCGCTCTCCAAAATGAATAAATGTATCTAAAGATTGAACAAGCTGCTCAAACTTGTAATCACTAGGAGCGTCATAAAAAGGATTAGCTGGACTTAACCAAACTAACGTTTTAATTTTTTTAGCTTCTAAATCTTTATTTAAATCAGCCAACAATCCCAACTCAACCAAGTCAGTTTTAGGCAAAGCCTTAATAATTTTAGATGTAGCCCCTAAAGCTACATTTATAGCTAACACTAGAGCTTGCAACGCATCATCATAACCTGAACCTATCAAAACTAAGCTCTTGCCTTTGTTAGAGACTAAATCCTTAGCTGCCTGCTCAAGCCAAATTAAATCTTTACTGTTAACCAAACTCTTAATATCACCTTTTGCCATGACAGCCAAGGCCTCATCACCTGTCTTTTTAGCAATTAATTGAGCAAGAGCAACCGCTAATTTAGCCACCTGTGATGGAGCTAAGCGCATTCTATGGTCAGCTAAACCTCCAGTCTCACTAAAATTTGGCTCGACTACATAAAGGCGGTTAATCTTTTTCTTGTCCACCTCTTGATTGTAATCGTCACCTTCAACAAAGCGATTTGCATAAAAACCAGCTACATCAGCTTGTTTATCCAACCCTAAAAAATCAGCATCCAATGACAAAATGCGTTGAGCCTTAGACAAATTAATAACTGTTTTTTGATTTAAAATAGAATTAGACTCCAACGCTTCATAAGCATAAAACTTTGCCTTAGGATAAGTTTTTTTCAACTCAGAAAGAGCACGCTGACGACTTGGAGAATCATCTTTAGCTACTACAAAAGCACTATTATCACTACTTAATTTAGCTGAAATTTGAGGCAATGCATTTTGAAAGTCGACCTGCGAAGATGCCTGACCTTTAAATAAAAATTCTTTAGAACGGTCTGGACTATACAAGTTAAGAATAGAAGCCTGAGCAAAAGCATCTGTACCGCCACGCTTTACAGCCAATGAATTAGGCTCCAATTTAGTTGGACGCCCTTCGTGACTGCTTGCCAACAGCGCCACACCTCCTTTAGCCGCAGGCATAGCTGTTGCGTAATAAACAGACTTCCCAGGAATAACCCATTCAGGAGCTTGCTTATAAGGCAGAATATACTTTTCTGGACGACGACAAGCAACCATACCCATGCCAGCTAGAGCAGTTGACGCTCCCATCAATTTAACAAATGAGCGCCTTGACAATTCAGCCTCCTCTTCTGTCAGGGTGTCTCCCTCTGGAAATTCAACATCAAGCTTATTAATAAAGCTAGGCTCAGACGTTAACTCTGCCGAAGATCTCCAAGCTTGCGTAGTTTTAACTTGCTTATCTTCTTTTAATTCTGGATGAAACCATTGACGCTTACTCATAAAATTAGTCAGTTAATTATCGATGACAGGTTGAACAACTTTCTTTTGGATGAATGGACCATTTTTTCTTCAAAAATGCACCTAACTCCTGTTGTGTACTCACACCCAACTCAGGATGATTCTTAATAAACTCTGAAGCATCGTAATCTAAATTATAAACCTCTTCCAAAGGACGCAAATGATCCTCTGGGTTTCGATGACAATCTAGACAAAAAGACATACTATGAGTCTCTGCCTGATAAACTACGTCCATCTCATCAACGTTCCCATGGCAAGATTTACATGAAACACCTCTATTTACGTGAGCGCTATGATTGAAGTACACATAATCTGGTGACTTATGAACCCTGACCCACTCGATAGCCTTGCCATCATAAAACTCATAGTCTTTATCCATAGCTCTACGCAAAGGCTCCAACTTAGGAGATTCTTTTTTAATGTGAGAATGACAATTCCAACATGTGTTAGCAGATGGAATATTAGAATGCGATGACTCGTCCACAAAGCTATGACAATACCGGCAATCTAAACCAACCTGACCCACATGTATACTGTGATCAAAAGGAATAGGCTGAGAAGGCTGGTAGCCTACACGCAAAGTTTTAGGGGTAGCGTAATACCAAAAACCTAAAATAAGAGTTATCCCTACAACACCAAAACAGAAAAGACCCTTAAGCGGAGATAAGTTAAAAGAACGTGGAAAAATATTTGCCATAGATTTAAAAAAGCGTGGCGAAAAATAGCACAGATTAGTATTTCAGCAAAGCTAAAATAAGCAAAAAAATAACTTTAATTATTGAGATAAAATCTCAATAATTAAAGTTATTAAATAAGGTAGTTGTTTAATACTGTTAAACCTTGAACACTCAGCGAAAAATTAACCTCCTAACAAGCCTCTTTCATCTACCTCAATGGTATCTGAAGGCTTGACTAATACTGCCTTACCCTCAGCTGTCCTTAAATCATACACTTGATCCTCAAAACCTCTTCTTATAAGTTTAACTCTCTTAAGTGAACCAAACGGAGTTAATCCGCCTACAGCTTGAACCGCTTGATAAAGAGTCATATCTTGGCGATACGGTATTTGCGATGGGGATTTCACCTCTCCACCCACAGTTACAATTTGCTCAGACCTAGTTTTATCTTCCGCTAAACTTCCTGCAGAGCTTACAATAATTACTGGACTAGTATAAATTTCTTGATCAAAATAAGCTTTCTGTAATTTACTAGCAATAGCGTCCATAGTTAAGCCTTTAACATAAATAGGCTTTTCCAAAAAAGGCAAAGCAATAGTGCCATCCTTAGTTACTGGATAACTTGCCGCTATTTTAGATTGTTCCGCTTGAGGAACACCTCTAATTTCGATAGTTAAATTCTCACCAATTTTAACTTTATGATAAGCAACGGTTGAGTTACTTCCTTGGGCCATTAAATAACTAAAGCTACAAATAGCTATAAGAGAGATTAAATTTTTCATATTATACTATATCGTCATTAAGTTTAGCAGCTACCTTATTTGATGGAAGCTTTTCTTCTTTCTCATCTAAAGAATAGTAATTATAATAGTTGGTGTAGTACTCATAATAAGCATCTTTTTTAGCGTCTACCTGATTAAGGACTACGCCCATAAGGCTACCACCCGACTCTTCTAATGCTAAACTTACATGCTTAAGCAGCTTTCTTGGCAACTTACCATACTGAATAACTAAAAATGTCTCATCCACTAAATTAGCAATAAGCGAAGCATCACCCAAACCTAAAATAGGCGGCGAATCAATTAACACTATATCAAATCTACTACGCAAATCCTCAACAAGCTCTTTCATCATTTCTGAACCCAATAAATGCATAGGATCAGAAACCTTGCTTCCTGCTGGTAAAACGTATAAATTTTCAATAGCATCCATTTTGCGCACGACATTATCTAAAGGCGTGCCTGTAAAATAATCTGACAAACCAGGAGAGCTTAAATGTTTAAATTTTTTGTGGATTGATGGCCTACGCATATCAGCATCTACCAATACAGTCAAATAACCACTATTAGCATAAGCATTAGCCAAATTAGCAATGGTGGTACTTTTTCCTTCAGCGGGACCCGCAGAACACACAGAAAAAACATGCTTATTTGCAGATCTTTTTAAATCTATATTTGTTCTTAAAATTCTATATGCCTCCAAATCGTTCATATCTGCCTCACCAATATTTAAATCAATATTAATATTTTTTGGGATAACTGCTAATACTTTTGCCTTTAAGTAGCGCTCAACATCATCAATTGTTTTAATCGTCTGATCTAATTTCTCAATGAGAAACGCAGCCATAAAACCAAGAACTAAACCTAAAACAACACCTATACCTAAATTAAGGATCTCTTTAGGACTGCTGTGCCTAAGAGCTTCTTCAGGAGCGTTATGCACCTTAATGACTTCTTGAGGGATAGCTAACTGGCTTTTTTCTCTAATATATTTTTGCTTAATATCATTATACATCACACGAGCCTCCTCATAATCTTGTCTAGCAGTATGGTAATCATTAAGATCTATTGAGCGATCTACTGCTGTTGTTCTAGTCTCATCCTTAAGCGACTCCATCGCCTCTAAACGTTTAGCTAAAACTTCATATTCATTTTTTAAAATACCTTTTAAGCTTTCAACAGCTTGATACAACTGAGCCTGAGAACTCTCTAACTGCCTAGCTATAGCTAAAATATCTGGATGCTTTCTACCCAGCCCTGAGGCAAGTGATGCATCATAAGCCTTTTTCAAATTTAAATACTCTGGATACTGGCGAGCCACTAAATTACCAGTAGAATTAACACCTGCCGCTACACCCAATAATTCTTCTCCTTCTAAACCTCCAGATTCCAAGGCTGCTAATTCTGATTTTTTAGCAGAAAGCTGCTTTTGCAAATCAAAATAAGCCGTAACTGATTGCTGATGACTTCCTGTTTCAATTATATTATCTGTTGAACTGCCTCGCTCACTATAAATAATACCTTTTTTACTCATAATATCATTAAGAGCAATTCTAGCCTCAACCTTAATCATTTCTTGACTCTCCATCTGAGCCTTAAGGGCTAATAATTGATTCTCAGCATTCTCTCTTACTGAACTCACTCGTTGTTCTTTATAAGATATAATGATTTGATTAATTAAATCTACAGATAATGAAGCATCAGCCGAAGAAACCCTAATAGAAATCAAGTTCGTTCCATAAATTGGCTCAACACTCAATAAACTTGATAATTTAATTAAAGCAATGCTTTGCGAGACATCCCAAAGCTCTTCTAAATTTAATTGCTCTACCACTCTTTTAAGCACTGTATTAGAAGACAGTACTCCTGATTGAGTAAATACGAAATTGCGATCAACATTATCACGACTAGCTTCGGCATTGTTTTTGCCATCAATAGTAAGGCCCGAACCTATACTTACAGGCTCAACTTCAGCAGAGCTTGTATATTTTTTATCCATTAGCAAAGTTACAGCTAAAGACAAAAGAAATGAACCTAATGCAATAGATATAATAATCAAATAATGCTCTCTTATAACACTGGAAAAATCAACAGCATCTTCATCATCCAAATGATTAGCCACATTAAAGTTTTGGTTCATAGATAAATATATCTTTAAGATAGAATGAAAAAAAATGCCTCTCAGCCAAAGCTAAGAGGCATTTTAAAATTATAAATTTAATTAAAATGCAATATTAGCACCTACTGAGAAACGATTTCTATCGAAATCATTTGTAGCTAAAATATCTGAATCTGAATCAGTGAATGCATAAGAAGCACTTAAGATCACTTGTGGAGAGAACGCATAGTTAACACCTGTACTCCAAGTAATTTTGTTTTCATCACCTTCAAGAACAGCTGCACTTTGAGCGCCTTCATAACTACCTAACAAATAATCAACCTCTGTAGATAATGATACTTTTTGAGTAGCTCTATAATCCAAGCCAACAGAACTTCTCCAAGATACTTTCTCTTCAAATCTAACACCACTAATAATGTTACCTTGCTCATCAGCACCATAAGTCGTACTCAAATTAACAGACAAAAGATCACTAATATCTCGAGTAAACGCAAGTAAAGCATATAGATTTTGATTGTCACCTCCATTATCAATATCACGTGATTGAACACCTAATTCAGTATTAAGCGTGTTAACAGCTGACAACCTGTAATCTCCACCCACTACAAACTTATGAATATCACTATCTGTGTCATCTGCACTTATCTGTCTATATGAGTATGCCACATAACCTCTAAGAAGTTTAGTAAGACGCTCACTAAGCTTAGCTGTTAATTCAACACTATCTCTATCGTTAATACTTGAAGCATCAAAGTCAGTACCTGAAAACGCCAAACCAAATGTGGATTGCAATGTCTCATTAAGCTGAGTGCTAATTGAACTAGCTAATCTATACGCTAAATACTCCTCACCACCCCTAACAGATGTATTACCAAAAGCGGCATCATCATCTAAACGGTAAGCAATTTGAGCTTTTGACTCAAGAACATTTCTAGCATTAAGAATTCTTGAATAAACAGCTCCAGCACCTAAATCCCACTCAAATTCGTCAAACGAATCAGCAGCACCTTCATTATAACGCCCACCTAATTTAGTGTTGATATCCAAAACTGAATCAGCAGTTCTGCTCGAAAAGATTGAATTTAAAGCTGACTGAATAATGAATGACTCCTGATCAACTTGCGCTGTACCCGCATGCAAGTTATCATCATAAATCCCTGCAACATCTACAGTATGCAACAAACTGTTTGAAGTCGAACCCTCTATATCTTGTGCGTTAGAACCAAAATCACCAGCACACACTAGTGAAGCGGCCGAAGCAGCCATTGCTATTGTTATGTTTTTTTTCATATATTTAAATTTTTTTAATGAAATACTCATAAATTAAGGAGTCACTGTAGGAGTAATGCCAGCTGCTTCTTCAGCAGCAGCAATAGCCTCGTCGAGCGCGGTAGAGCCACCTGGACCTTGAGAACCTGCATCATCTGCATTAGTAGGAAGAATTGTCTCAGAAGCAAACTGAGCAGCGTTTTCAGCCCCAACAGCATCGATAATAGCTTGTTGAATAGCTGCAGCTTGATCAGGGTTCCCTTGGTTTGAGTTATTGTTAGGCTCCTCTACTGGGTCCTTATCCAACTTTGGCTGAGCATTTAAAATAGCTTGAGTTATTTCTTTGCTAGCTTTTTTAGCGAAAACTTTAACTTCACCAGTAATGCCTGAATCTGCATTAACTGCATCTAAAGCGCCTGAAATAGATTGAAGCTGAACAATGAAATCAACTGAGTCAGGATTAAGTCCTTGGACCAATTGCACAATCGCTTCAGCTAAACTTTTAGGATTGTTATCTGCAGATGCTGTAGATGCTGCCTCTTGCACCGCGCTAGACAAAGCTGCTGGACTTTGCGCTTGAGCCAAGCCCGAGAGAGCCACGCTTATTACTAATGTAATTAGATATTTTTTTAACTTCATAATTTTAATTTTAATTTTAATTTTCAGTTAGAACTTAACCTCAAAGCGGGTAGCGGGAATCGAACCCGCATAATCAGCTTGGAAGGCTGGAGCTTTACCACTAAGCTATACCCGCAAACAGAAAACTTTAATTACTTTACGAGGTCAATATTAATATGTCAACTTAAAATAACGCAAATAAAATAAAGCACCCAGCCCCAAGATTACCTTCATATAATTAAGCCTAAGACTACCTTTATCGCATTTGATAATCCACTGAACTTAACCAGCTCTTAATCTGTTCATGTTTGGCGTTAGCTCTCAAAACAGCCCAATACCTTGCAGCGCCATACCACTTTCCCTTGCTTTTTGAAGAAATAACTTTATCAGAAAGCACCCATGTCTTCAAAATTTCTATACCGCACAATAAATTAGTATGCACCACATGCAAGTCGTCATGAGTCTCTATAGATGGCAAGTAGCGCTTAGAGCTCAGATAGGATATCTGCAAAAGCCCCCTACTAATAACCTTGTCTCCATACTTATTTCTTATTTGCTCTTGATAAAAACAAGCTGGATTATGACTGCTCTCATGACGAGCTATAGCAGAAAGCAGCATCACCCAAAACAATTGCCTGCCTTCGGCACTTAACTCAACATAGTCTGGGCAATAGTTTTTGATATCTTTAGGCACTACATCCAGTAGCTCTTGCCCATGTATAGACATTAAATCATCAGCTATTAGATAAAAGACCGGCTTTTCCTTGCGCCAGTCCCAATGAAGGTCTCGCCCAAAAATCCACTCTACTGGATTCAAGCTCGCACAACTCGCCAAGCCTAACGTCAAAATAATCGTCAGTATCTGCAACCACTTTGACTTAGCCTTAAGTTTACTCATTTTAGACTTAGCTTACTAAAAAAATACTACAAACTCTTTCTAGAGTATGACCCTAGCACTTTAACCAAGGCACAAGATGCTTCCAATTCCAACAAAGCTTCTCTCAATGGTGACTCCTCAGCATGTCCTTGAGCATCTACATAGAAAACATATTTCCAATCACCTTGCTTGGATGGTCGAGATTCAATTTTAGCTAAATTAATACCATGATTATTAAATACATTCAGCGCATTAACTAAAGACCCTGGCTGATCTTTGACTGAAAAGAGCAGTGAGGTCTTATCATCGCCTGTCACTGGGCAACCCTTATGGGTAATCACTAAAAATCGAGTCGTATTATGCTGCTTATCTTGTATGTTCGACTCCAAAATATTGAGCTCATGAAATTCCGCGGACAATGTGCCAGCCAAGGCTGCAGCACCATCAGAGCTCTGTGCTTGCGCAGCAATCTGAGCAGCCTTTGTGGTTGAGGAAACTTCAACCAAATCAGCTTTAGGGAAATTTTGCAACAACCACCCTCTACATTGCCCAAAGACTTGTGGGTGTGAATAAATCACTTTAATATCTTCTCTGTCAATTTTAGCTAGCAAAGCGTTTTGTATAGAAAGCTCAATTTGAGCACAAATTTTTAGATGAGACTCAACAAATAAATCTAACGTGTTAGTTACAGCTCCTTCTGTAGAATTCTCGATAGGAACTACGCCGTAATTAACTTGCTTAGATTCAACAGCGTCAAACACATCGGCAAAATTAGATTTTGGAATATAATCAATCGAGTGCCCAAATTTTTTAATAGCTGCTTGATGAGTCCAAGTCCCTTCTGGCCCTAGATACGCGACCTTAAAATCATCCTCTAAGCTCAGCGCAGCCGACATTATTTCTCTATATATAGCCTTTAATGAATCTTCGGTTATTTGTGATTTGGCTTCTTTGTTTTTTGCTAATAGCTTTTCTATAAGCGAACATTCTCGTTCAGGCGCATAGATGGGTAAGCCATGCTCTTTTTTAAAGTCACCTACCATGTGTACAAGTTTGGCTCGCTCTCCCAATAAATGAATGAGGTTAGTGTCTAGCTCATCAATTCTCTGCCTAATTTCATCAAGTGTCATGGTAATAATGATCGTTTAAAACTTTATGTAGATAAAACAAAAGAGGTTTTAAGCCAAGCTCAAAACCTCTTTGTTTCAGATTAATAATATTAAACTCGTTTAATCTTCTTTCTTTTTAGCTGCTGCTTTTTTGGTAGTTTTTTTAGCTGCTGCTTTTTTAGTAGTTTTTTTGGCTGGAGCTGGAATAGCTTTTATTTCTTCTACTTTTTCCTCTGCTTCAACTTCTTCTTGTACTGATTTAGTTTCAGTAGCTTCCACTGCAGGAGTTTCCAAAACTTCTTCCTCAGCTACTTCGACTTCATCAACAATTTCAGTTGACTCAAGCTCTGGGCGATCTACCCACTCAATAAGAGCCATAGGCGCCGCGTCTGAAGTTCTAAAACCAAGCTTTATAATACGACAGTAGCCACCTTGACGGTCTTTTGCTGCTGGAGCAATTTCCGTGAAGAGCTTTTGTACGATATCTTTTTGGCGCAAATAAGAGACTGCCTGACGACGTGTGTGCACATCGTCACGCTTAGCCAAAGTAACTAACTTCTCCGCCACTGGGCGAAGAGCCTTTGCCTTTGCTAATGTAGTTCTAATACGACCATGCTCAATAAGCTGACCTGCTAAATTTGAAAGTAAAGCCTTTCTTTGTGAAGCATTACGCTTGAGTTTGTGAATTTTCTTTCCGTGTTTCATTATCTTTAAATTGATTAGTATTTTTAGTCTTCAATATTTTGTGCAATCAAATCACTTAAGCCAACTGGAGACTCCTCCTCTTCGACAAACTGATTTGTAGTAGTAATTGAGCTATTGATAAGCTCAGGATCAATACTCATCCCCAATCCTAAACCAAGCTCAACAAGCTTATCTTTAATCTCATTGAGTGATTTTTTACCAAAGTTTCTATACTTAAGCATGTCTGCTTCTGTCTTAGTTGCAAGTTGACCTACTGTAATGAGGTTTGCATTGTTTAAACAGTTAGCTGCACGTACAGAAAGCTCGATTTCATTCACGCTCATATTAAGGAGTCGTTTGAGCTTCGAATCTTCTTCGTTCTTCATTTCTTGAGCCTCTTGGAAAGCAATAGCATCATCATCGTAATTAACAAAGACATCTAAATGGTGGCGCATAATTGCAGAAGCCTGAAGTAACGCATCATTAGGCTCAATACGTCCATCAGTCCAAATATCTAAAATAAGTTTATCGTAATTGGTAATTTGACCTACACGAGTAGCCTCAACACTATATTTAACACGAGTAACAGGTGAAAAAACAGTTTCAACAGCAATAACACCAATAGGCGCATCAGCTACTTTGTTTTCCTCACTCGTAGCGAAACCGCGACCTACTTGAACTTGAAGTTCACACTCAAATTTTACTTTTTTATCAAGTGTACAGATAACCTGATCTTTATTAACTACTGAAAACCCATTAGCTTCTTCAATGTCACCAGCGGTGATGACACCTTTTTTCTCAACATTGATAGTGAGAATTGAAGCGTCTTTTGTAGCATGCTTAAAGCCAATTTTTTTAATATTAAGAATAATGTCTGTCACATCTTCAACAACACCTGGAAGAGTTGAAAACTCATGTTGAGCTCCAGCTATACGTACTGAAGTTACAGCAGCTCCCTCAATTGAGGAGAGGAGCACACGACGTAATGAGTTGCCTAATGTATGACCAAACCCTCTTTCAAATGGCTCAGCCACGAATTGAGTATAAGTATCAGTCGCCGTATCTTCATTTTTAGTTAAACGATTTGGCAATTCAAAGCGATTCAAAACCAATGGCTCCTTTGAATCTTCAGCAGTTTCTTTTGTGTTTTTTGACATGATTATAATAGATTAAGTTGGGTTACCCTACTCCCACAAAAGCGGAGAAAACCTCTACTTTTAGGACCTACAACTTGTTTATTTAGAGTGTTATAGCAGTATAACTAATACAGCAGACTAAACTACGTGGGGAAGAAGCAGATAACTTAAAAATGCCTATTTGACAAACAAAAAATGCTTTTTAAATGAAAACTTTAAAAAACAAGCGCCTCAACCTGCCTGCAATAAAACCTTTATTAAAGATTTTTTATGTAAAACTCTTTATCTGACGCCCCCCTATTTTCAATGCCTTTAGGTAACAACTCTTGGCTTTCTAATTTATAGTCAAGCTCAGCAAACAGCTTCCCAGCAGTTTTAGTTAGTGCCACTACTACATCTGCACCTTTTAACTTAGCTTGATGCTCAGCAGTCCTGATTAATTTGCGAGCGTAACCCTGATTCTGATGAGATGGCTTAACAAATAAACAAGCAATTTCAGCTACTTGCTCCTCTAAATTGTCATCTTGATTATGATAGTGAATAGCTACACAGCCTAGCACATGTTGATCAACCACAAGCGCAAAATAACTTTCAATATTATTTTCAATTTCTGCGTAACTACGCGGCAATAATGCCTGACGCGAAATCACCGGCCCCATGAGGGCTAGTAGCTCGACAATCTCATGCTTTTCAAGCGGACGAATTTCTTCATAAGGATTGGTATAAACCATAATCCCCACACCTTCTGCGGAAAACAACTCTTCAAGCAACGACTGCTCGTGAGTTGTTGTCAAAAAATGCACACGTGGAATTTTAGCATCTTGACACCAACGCTTAGCCTCCATTAACTTTGCATCTTGAATGGCCAAATCAGAGTGCTTGTATTGATCTAAAAATATAGCGCCTTTATCTAATGGCTTATTAGGTAAATCAAATGAAAAACTACCATCAATCCAAATAAGTTTTTTGAATATTTTTTGCACCTGGGCTTTATCTTCTATTAACCCGTTGGTGACTATTATTTGAGCTCTAGCTAAAGTTTCCTCTAATTTAAGCTTGAAAAAATCACTTCCTTCAACAAAGTCAAATGCCACAGCACTTTCCAAAAGTAGCTTCTCAACTCTTTTAAGCACAGCTTGATCCGAACTATTTACGCATACCAAGCAACCAACTCCAATACCTATTAGTCTATCTACATCAAGCAAAAAACCAGATAGCCAAGCCTCTTCTAGACACGAACTTTCTAAAATAAAAAGAAAGTTTTGCTTATTAAATTGCTCAACGTAGTTCAATACTCCACGTAAATCTAGACTTGATAACATAAGGTTACTTTAAGTAAGTGGCGCTCAATTGACAACTGATAAATCACCTAGCAAGCAATTAAGCCTTAGCAGCGAGGTCTTTTACGTTGACTTTCATTCTTATATTTCTTAATAAAATACTATGAAAATCGTATCTTTACTATGCTGTGCAAAAGCTAATTCAGCAGCAACTTCACTCGGCTTACTTGTTTTAAGAGTTTCTTTTGGGGCTATGATGTTATTTGGTCATGGATTAGGTAAATTACAGAATTTTAGTGCCATCAATGCAAGCGGCAATTTCCCTGTACCTGCGTCTCTGAGCTTCTTATCGCCAACCGTGATATTAGTACTTGCTATATTAGCCGAATTTTTTGGATCTTTACTTATTATTTTGGGATTAGGTACTCGTTTAGCTGCATTAAGCTGGATTGCTATTATGGGTGGCGCAGCTTTCCTCACTCATCAAGCTGACCCTATTTTCTCAAAAGCTGGACCATCTAAGGAATTAGCTTTAGTTTATTTATCGGTCGCCGTAGTTATCTTCATCACTGGATCTGGCCGCTACAGCGTAGATAAACTTATTAAAGGTTAAGCTACCGCAATTTCTTATTATTTATATGCTGCTTAATCTTCTAACTAGAAGAACGCTATTGCCATTGTATGACAAATATATTGTTGCGCAAATTTTACGCAGTACTAGTCAGTTTATCATCACCTTAACAGCTGTTTTAGTAATAGGGACTTTTGCTCAAAAATCTCAAACAATCCTCGTTGAAGAACAAGCTAGCTTAAAAGTTTTATTATTTTTTATTTTTAGTAAAATTCCTTATTTTCTTTCTTACAGCTTACCTTGTGCTTTTTTAGTAGCTACCTTGTCTACGACCTTTAGGCTGTCTCAATATAACGAGCTCAACAACCTTCGCATGGCTGGATTGAGTTACCCTAGAATTGCTCTTCCTACTATTATTGTAGCTACTTGTCTTACTTTTCTCTGTTGGTATATTAACCATCAATTATCTCCTTTGGCTTATTATAAAAGCAAACAAATCCTGTACAGCAGCATCCAGAGTAACCCTGAATATTTGATAAAAAATCAAGTCATCAAAAATCAATCTCAAGCTCAATTCTTTATTGCAGACAGCCACCAGGAAAAACTTCAAGGCTGGCATATTTTATTACCTGCAGAAAAACAGTATCTCTACAGTGAGAAAGCTACTGTAGATTATCGAGATACAGATGAGAAAATTTATCTATCACTCAAGCAATCTTACTTAGAAAAAATTCAACCAAACTCTCAAACTCAGCTTATTCAAATTGATTCTGCTCAACCTGTACTCTTTGACCTTAAAAAAGAACGTAGCAAATCTAAACCCATTAAAGAAACTGGGTCATTAGAGCTACTTACTAAGCAAAGAAGCCTCCATACGTCTAAACAAGCTCTGCTAAAAGATAAAATCACTGTAGAATGGCACCAACGCAGCTCTCTGAGTCTAGCATGCTTAATACTTGGTATTATTGGATTCAATCTTGGATTAAGCAAGCCCAGAGAAGAAAAACAAATTCGCTTCATCATTGGTCTTTCAATGGCTGGTGCTTATTTATTACTCTTTACATTTGCAAAAGAGTTAGAGCCTTCAAGTATTAACTTAAAAATTATTTTACTTTGGCTACCTAATATTTTAGGCTTATCTTTAATAACTTATCAGTTTTATAGTCAAGTGAGGCATTGCCAATAAAATGAAAACTCCTACTTTTTTTCAAGATATACTTAGTTATAACTCATCTAAATTTAGTTATGATATTAAAGCCGGAATTAATGTAGCCCTCCTTTCTCTGCCTCAGAGCATTGCTTACGCTGCTATAGCTGAAATCCCTATTTATTATGGGCTTATCAGCTCTGTAATCGCTTCTATTGTAGCTCCTTTTTTTGCGAGTTCACAATACACTATCTTAGGTCCAACTAATGCTACCGCTTTCATGTTAGCAAGTTTTTTTGCTTTAGAGCACCTGACCCCTGAACAAAAAGTTATTTTTGTACCCGTAATTGTATTGCTCTCTGGCATTTTTTGTGTGGCGGGATCTCTTCTTAAAACTGGAGAACTTAGTCAATTTATTAGCCGTAGTGTCCTTACAGGATATATTTCTATTGCAGCCGTTCTTATCATTAGTAAGCAAATCAAACATACCTTAGGTATCGATAACTACGTTCAAGACCCTAATTTTTTTCAAGGTCTGTATTCATTGGCAACAGGGCTCATTCACACACATTGGCCAACCCTTGTCGTATCTTTAACTACGCTCGCTATTTATTTAATTTTTGAGAAAAAGCTACCTAAATTCCCTAGTTTTACTCTCGCCCTTATTATTGTCAGTCTTATTTTAGCAGCTCTAAAAACATCTCTACCTCAATGGAATCTAGATGAAGTGGCCTGCTTTGCACCGTTTAGTAGTCAAGATATGATGCCTAATTGGGATGTGTGGCAACAGATTTCTTGGCAATCTACTATTGCCCAAGTTATAGGTATTAGCTTTGGTATTGCTTTTCTGTCTATTCTTGAAAATAACAGTATGGCAAAGAGCCTAGCTATGCATACAGGAGAAAATCCAAACCCAAACAAAGATATGTTAGCTGTAGGGATGGCTAATATATGTTGTGCTTTTTTAGGACCAATGCCCGCATCGGGGTCCTTAACTCGATCATCACTAAACTTTAGTTCAGGAGCTAAAACTCGATTTGCCTCGCTTTACTCTGGAACTTTTTGTTTGCTTGGGCTTATTGCTCTTACTTTTTTCCCACTTGTTTCACACATTCCTAAATCCGCATTAGCAGTCTTAATTATTATGATTGCCTTGTCATTACTAAATCCTAAAACCATTAAAATTTGTTTGCGCACAACTAGGGGTGATGCCTTTGTACTTTTGACTACTGCGATTAGCGCCTTGTTCTTGCCTCTGCATTACTCAATCTTCATTGGCTGCGGCTTATCTCTCATTTTTTATCTGCAAAAAGTCAAGACACCTACTCTCAAGGAGTACACTATCGAAGATGAACAGCTCAAAGAAATGAGATTAAAAGATAATAGGCCTGATCCTGCTATCGCCATTATTCAATTAGAAGGGTCTCTATTTTTTGCTACAGCTGACTTATTACGCACTCATTTACAAAAAATGCTCAAAGATGAGCATCTCAAAGTGCTTATACTGCGCCTACGTAATGCTCGAGATTTTGACGCTAGCGCTATGCTCGCGTTCAAGGACTTGATAGAGAGTACGCAAAAAAATAACAAATTCATCTTAATTAGTGGCGCTAATAGAGAAGTGCATCGAGTCCTTAAAAATTCAGGTGTGCTGAAAATATTACAAAGTAACTGCGACAAAGATGAAGCTGAAACAAATCTTTTTTTTAGTCATCCAGATAATCCCAATATTTCAACGCGAGACGCTCTAAAACGAGCACAAAATATTATTGGCGACAAGGAAGCTGAAATTCAAATTTTTAACCCTATCATTCAAGAAACACATCACTAATTCTCTTAACTTTTATTAAGTCTTATGCTCCTTAAAACAAATGCTTCTTCCACGTTAGCTTTAGCTGCAAGCAGCCTTGCTTTGTGCTTGCTTATATCTTGTAATCCAAAAGTACAGGCCCCTAAAGCAAACCCTAAACCCTCTAATAAACAGTCAATATCAACTAAAGCTAACACCTCTAACATCGAAGTCATCATGAAAACTAATGAAGAATGGAAAGAACTGCTATCACCTAAAGCCTATCATATTTTACGTGAGCACGGCACAGAGCGCCCTTTTGGCTCTGATTACAAAGCATTTAAAGAGTTGTCAGGTGGCAGCTTTCATTGCGCTGGTTGCAATCTACTATTATTCGACGCTAATACGCGTTTTGATTCTCGTTCAGGTTGGCCTTCATTTTGGCAGCCAGCACAAGATGAAAATGTCATCACCATTGAAGATACAACATTAGGCATGAAACGTGTAGAAGTCAGATGCGCCCGCTGTGACGGGCACCTCGGACATGTTTTTGAAGGAGAAGGATTCGGCACACCTACTGATTTGCGTTATTGTATTAATGCTGGAGCTTTAGAGCATGTGCCTCAAGCTAAACAAAATAAATAACTATGCTTGATTTATCATCAAATAATTCTATTTTAAAATTATGAAAACGCTTATTATATTTAGTTTTATCCTATTAAACTCTTCAGCCTTAGGAGCAGAGACTAGCGCCACCAACCTTAATCTAGGTGGGTTGTTTGAAAAAGGAGGAATTATGATGTATGCTTTGCTTGCGGTTTCTATTATTTCTATATTTTTGAGCTTGCTGTCACTATTTTCAATGCGAGCAAGTGTGATCGCTCCTGCAAGCACTCTTGCCTCTATTAAAGCTTATATTTCTAATCAAGATTACCATGGGTTAATCGCTTTCACTTCTAGTGATTCTAGTTCTTTGAGTCGTGTTATACTTAAAGTTTTAAATTTTAATAAAAATCACACAAATAGTAGCAAAGAAAACCTCGACGAAGTTGCTATTATGCAAACTAATTTTGAATCCGAAAAAATTGCCCGCAAACTAGTCTTTATTTCAGACTTAGGATCTATGGCTCCCATGATTGGATTGCTTGGAACTGTCCTAGGTATGATTAAGGCTTTCTTAGAGATATCTATAGGAAACATGCAAGGTGTAAAGCAAATGGAGCTAGCTAGTGGAGTGTCTGAGGCCTTAATCACTACTGCTTCGGGTTTGATTATTGGTATTATTATTATGCTTATTTATGCTGGCCTACGCTCACGTGCTCAAAAATTATCTAGCCAATTAGAAATGGCTACTCTTGAATTTCTTTCTAGCTACGACATGAATCTGGTTAAGTCTAATAAAGATTAATAATTGATGACCCCTCCTCCTGATTATGAATAAGCTTAGCTTTAAAAGACCTCAACTACCTCAAGCGCAGCTACCTCTAGCTCCACTTATTGATGTCGTTTTTATTTTGCTTATTTTCTTTCTACTAAGCTGGAAATTTTCTAAAGATGAATTAGATTTAGATATTCGAATCCCCACTTCTACTCAAGGTGATAGCGAGCAACGTCTAGCAGGCGAAATCATCATTAATCTCAAAACCTCAGGTGAGTTTAGTATTAATGGTCAAATTTCCACTCATGATGCTCTTTATAATAAACTTGCACGCTTAGTCTCAGTTTACCCTAATCAAGCTGTCCGCATTAGGTTTGACCAAGAATGCAAAGGGCAATATATCGCCGATGTAATATCTACCTGTGTCCGAGCTAAAGTGTGGAATATATCTCTACCTGTTGAAGCTAGTAACTAACATTTTATTTTTTTGAAATTTTATTTTTATATCACTCTTATTTTTTTCTTTGGCTTATCTTTAGCTCAAGAAGAAACGGCAATTAGCGACAATTTTGAAGGTGAAAGCATTTTACTTTTAGCTCAACAATGGTACCAGCAAGCTATAAACTTTCCCGAGGGTAGTGAAGATGCCAAAAAAACTGCAGCTTTAGCACGCAAACGTTACATCCAGTTCATAGCACTCAAACCTGAGCTAGAAGAGCTCAGCAAAGCTCAATACAAACTCGCACAATGTTATTTAATAGAAGAGTCTCCATTACTTGCTAAAGAATACTTTCTCGCTTGCATTAGTTCAGGTGCTGAAAATAAATGGGGGCAGCAAGCTATTTATGAAATAGCTAAAATTGAGGAGGCTTCTCTTGGATTTGAACACGCTCTAAGTTGGTACAGTAAGCTACTCGAAAAATCTATTGACCCTGAATTAAAATCTCTAGTCTTGCTCAAGCTTGCTCAACATGCTCAACAACAAAATAATCTAGAACAAGCCGTCGAGTTATACCTTGGTTTACTGGATCAACTCAACCAACAAGAAGATAAAACTGTTGCCAATATATCAAAACAACAAGCTCATATTTTAGCTCTCACTAATCTTAGCCAAATTTATAGTATTCAAGCCAAAACCGGCGACTCAGAAAGTCAATCAGACTTATTTGAAAAAATAAAAAATAACTATAATCAGATTCTCACTTTTGATCTTAGTCCCGAAAAAAAATCTTCTATTCTATTTCAACAAGCAGCTCTAGCTAAAACTCAAAAAAATATTAATGATTATCATGCTCAACTTATCGCTATTACTCAAGATAAAGATTTAGCTGCTTGGCATGAACAAGCATATTTAAAGTTGCTCATTTCTTACTTTGACCAAGGCGATGACCAACTCATTTTAACACAATTAAAAAAACTAAGGGATTCAGGGTCTATCAATGAATTAGCTAAAGAAATTTATTGGTTAGGAGCCAATGCTGCACAGCGCCAAAACAAACTGGAATTAGCTTCTTCTTATTTTGAAGAAATTCAAAAACTTAAAAAACTACAACCGTCATCCTCTTTGCATGAAATCGCTATCGATTATCAAGACCTACTCTTATCTTATCAAAAAGCTCAAGACAAAACAGCTAAAGCTCTAAGCAAAAAAATAGATAAGTTTTTATATAAGTACGAATTAGACGTTGAAAATCATTACTACCAAATGGCTATCTGGCTCAAAGCAGAACAACTTCTAACCATAAAAGATTACCCTCAAGCACTTTTTTACTACGAGTCCATTAATCCTGAATTCCTTGATGCTCAGTATCAAAACAAATATGGAGCTCAATTAGCTAATATATTTATTCAGGCAAAAGCCTATGAAAAAGCCATCAAAATTTTAACAGAAACACTCAGCAATCCAGTTTTAAACGAAGGCAAAATTATGGAATCACTCATTAAACGTGCCGCTTGTTATGAGAGCCTTAATCAAGATCATCTAGCTATTGCTGACTATGAACAAGTCTTTAAATATCGCTCAAATCTAACATTATTTGCTCATGCTAAATATAGACTAGCTGAAATTCTTGCTAATAAGTCACTCCCAGAACGAAGTATTGATACTTACTTAAGTTTGCTCGATCAAGTTCCCTCAATAGATGCTAAGCAGCAGGCTTTCATTTACTCAAAATTAGGCTCCCTCTACCAAATCACTAACAACTTAGATCATGCTGAAAAATATTATAAAAAATGCCTAAGCCTTGAAATCAAACAATATTTCCCTCTAGCAAAACAAGCTCTTGTTGAAATTTATTTTTCCCAGCAAAAACTTATTAAACTTAGCGATTTAATTGAAGAAATTTGGAATTATAATCAAAGTATTATTGAAAGGGCCCCAAAAAATAAAGAACCTATTGAAAACGAAAATAGTGTTAAAGATATAGCAATTAATCCCATTCAAATCCCTCGAACTGTTCTTATTTGGGTTTCCACACGTCATTATATCAATCATGATTATAAAAAAGCAGAGCTGTTTTTCACTAAACTTTATCGTGAGAAACCTTTTTCTGCATCTGAGCTACTCCTCTATCGTTACAAATCAACATCAGAGTTTATGACAGGTTCTTTAGAAGAGGCTCAAAAAACCATTGATCAATGGCTAAGTCAACCTGTTTCAAATTATGAGCAAGCTCAAGCTCAGCTCCTCAAAGCTAAAATTCTTCACCAAAATAAAGAATATCAATTAGCTTCAATAAAACTTGAAAACCTTATTGACCTAAACCCTCAAGGGGCTTTGCTTGCTAATATTCAATACGAGCTTGCTAAAAACTATCAACAATTAAATAAACATGATAAGGCAATTCAATACCTTATTTTAATTATTGAATTTAATACTGAAATTTCTTATGCTCTTAAAAAGAACGTTCTTACAGACTTGGTAGCCTTGTTAAAGCAAAATAAGCAAAGTAACGAATTGGCTTACTATCAAAATCAACTCAATCAGATTTCTCATGAAAAATAAAACTCTCTTCATTACCTTATGGTTTGTTATAGCCATTCTCATCGCTGCTATTTGTTACGTACTAGTCATGAATCAAAGAAATCAAGCTCAATTCATAGAAGTTCAGCAACAAAGTATTGAACAAAAACAACAGCTGCAAAATCTAACTCAGGAACAAAACCTAGTAGAACAAAACCATCAACAAGCTCTAGCAGAAGCTCAAGCCAAAGCACTTGAAGCTATTGAAAAAGCCAAACAAGAAGCTGACTCCCGTGTACTAAGGGTTGCTGAGCTCTATCAATCATTATTTAATAATAATGAAAAAACGGTGCAGCATCTCTTAAACTTTGAAGAGAAAGTACAAGCTGGAATTAAGCTTCAAGAAGCTGAGTTAGTGCAGCTTAATGATATGATTTACGCTATTTCCCAACTCAAATCAAGCTACCAACTAAATCTTGGAGAGTTTGACGCACTCATTAATTATTTTAAGAATAAAAGCTCGATAGAACTTAATGATCCTAAGGAAACTACCGGATTTTTTCGTCGCATCTTCAGTGCAAAATATAAGACAGAAAAAGAAAACTATCATCAACAATTAGGTGCGAAAGAAGCTTACAAAGAAGCCGAAATCAAATTACAAACTGCTTACTCTTCTGTTCAAACTCAACTTGCTAATATTAACTTTGAGCAAGACAAGCACCTTAGCAGTATTCAAAAACTCTTAGAAACTAAGCTAGACAGTCAGCAAGCTCTCATACCTCTTTTTTCAGAAACTAAAAAAATCCTTAAAACTCATGAGCAAATGAAAGAGTTTAATGTAAATGAGTATTTAGTGCCTGTAGATTCTCCTCGCCAATAAATGATGATACGTTATTTTCTCTTAATGAGCTTTGCCTGCCTTTTTCAAGCATCCATAGCTAATATAAAGAAGGTCGACAACCCTAAATTTGTACCTAATACGCCTGGCCCTTTTGATAAAAAAGGAGACTATGTTACAAGTTGGGCCGATGGTAAATGGAAGCGCTATTATACGCCAAGCAAGAAAACAGAATCAACAAGAATTGTTATCACACCAGAACCTACTAGACCAACAAAACCCAAGCCTATTGCTAGTTATAATGGAAAATACAAGACTCATACGGTAGTAAGAGGTGATACTCTCTATGGGATTTCTAAAAAATATAAAGTTAGTATTAACGATTTAAAGTCCATTAACGCCATTAATAATGCACACCTTATTCGTATTGGTATGTCATTAAAAATACCCATCAAATAAGCTAATTTAGCACACTTTAATATGAGTCCTCGTCTAAAAAAAATCAATGAACTCCTAAAACGTGAGCTGAGCACTCTATTTCCCAAAGAGTTTGAATTTCAGCCAGCCTTAGTCACCATCATGGATGTTGATACGACTCAAGACCTTAAAGAAGCTAAGGTATGGCTTAGCATCTTAGGTTCAGATAATGACTACGATATTTTAGAAATCATTCAGAAAAAACGAGGATCAATTCAAAAAAAACTTATGAAACGTGTCGTTCTTAGGCAAACTCCTATTCTTGACTTTCGTATTGATCGCTCTATGGAGCAAGGCTGTCAAGTGCTTAGCGCTTTAGACGAAGTTGATAAAATTACACCTCCAGAAAACCAAGACAAACCTTAAAAAAAGGCTTTTTTCTTTTTAAAGATAATAACTTATTAGCCCAACTTATCGTAAGCAGCTAATACGATTTTCTCAGTTGTCTCCCAATTAATACATTTATCTGTAATAGATTGGCCGTAATTTAAATCTTCTAATGGCTGAGGGAATGGTTGAGCGCCTGCATTTAGATGACTTTCTAGCATGGCTCCTAAAATACGTTCAGGGTATTTTACCTTCTGATTAACAATAGCTTCAAATACAGCAGGCATCTTCGTATCATCCTTACCACAATTGGCATGAGATGCGTCTATCATGATGCGCTCTGGCTGATCAGCCTTAAGTAAGGCTTTATAAGATTCCTCTACGGATGCTTCATCATAATTAGGTCCATCATCACCACCTCTTAAAATAAGGTGACAATTTTTATTACCCTTAGTACTCACTGCAGAAGCCACTCCATTTTCAGAAACTCCAAGAAATACTTGTGGCTTAGATGCCGCTTCAATAGCATTAATTGCTACTTTAACTCCTCCATAAGTTGTGTTTTTAAATCCAACAGGCATAGATAAACCTGATGTCATTTGCCTATGTGTTTGCGATTCTGTAGTACGAGCTCCAATAGCTGCCCAGCTCAATAAATCAGCTATATACTGAGGGGTAATTGGGTCTAATAGTTCTGTTGCCGTTGGTAAACCACAAGATACCACTTGCTTGAGGAATTGGCGTGCAGCAATAAATCCCTCTTCTAAATTACATGAGCCGTCAAGATGGGGATCCATAATTAAACCTTTCCAACCAACTGTTGTTCTTGGCTTTTCAAAGTAAACACGCATCACAAGGTATATACGATCAGAAACCTTCTTACTCAATTCAGCAAGACGCTGAGCATATTCTAGACAAGCTTTAGTGTCATGAATTGAGCAAGGACCTAAAATAAGTAAGAATCTATCATCTTTACCGTTTAAAATATCAACTATCGTCTCACGACTTTTAACTATGAACTCTGTTTCTTCAGGGGTAGCAACAATTTTATCCATTAACGCTTGTGGCGATGGTAAAGGCTGATTTTCAATAATATTAATATTAGAAACAGTAGACATGATAAATGAAATTAAATAATTAAAGATTATTAGTTAACTAGGGGTGCTCTAAATAGCAAGGCATAAATCCCTTAATTTAAACTACTTTATAAGCTCTGGATGCTGCCTTAACACCTCGTACATAGCAATACCCACGCAGGTTGATTGATTGAGGCTGCGAGTACTGTTTTCTTTCATCGGGATTTTAATCATATTTTGAGGATATGATTGCAATATCGAATCTGCCAAACCGCGGGTTTCAGCACCAAAAATTAAGCAACAATCTCGTGGGTACTCAACCTGCCAATAGTTATCTTTAGCCTTAGTGGTCATTAAATACCATTGTTCGCTCGGTAATGGAGGATTGGCAACAAACTCATCCCAAGAACTCCAAGTTTTAAGCTTCACATCTTTCCAGTAGTCTAAGCCTGCTCTGCGCACTTGCTTTTCATCAATTTCAAACCCTAACGGCTCAATAAGATGCAAACAAGCATTAGCAGCTACAGCTAATCTTCCTGCTGCTCCAGTATTGTGTGGTATTTCAGGCTCAACTAAGACGATATGTATCATAACTATTTATCATTTAAGTCTGATTGATTAACTATTTTACAATCACAATTACCATGGCTACATCCTCTTGTTTTTTTTGATTTCAGCCAGTAAACTCTAAATATCAAGTAAATCACACAAACTCCAACAATAATAAACACGCTATAAGTTTGATTCATAAAAAACTAAGACAATATTTGATAAACTAACATAGCTGCGACATAAGCAAAAATAGACATTCCCACTAATTGAGCTGCCGCAATCTTCCAGGAATTAGTTTCTTTTCGAACCGTGACCGTAGTGGGAAAGCATTGCAATGCATAAATATAAAAGATAAGAATACTCCATGAAGTAGCCTTAGTAAATAGTTGACTTCCATCTAAACGAGTTGCTTGTTGCATACGTTTGGATAAATTCTCTACATCTTCTCCATTTTCTTGAAATAAGACACCCATGACTGAAGCAAAAACTTCACGAGCTGAAAATGAACAGAGAACAGCGGTAGTAATACGCCAATCATAACCTAAAGGCTCAAATACAGGCTCAACAAAACGTCCTGCTCTACCTAGCCAACTCTGTTCAACCTGCAAAGCAGAAAGCTGTTCTGGGCTGAGCTCGTCTAAACTTTCAATCGAGCTAGCCACTACTGAGTCTTGATTCAATTTAGCCAAATTCACCTCTTTAGGATACGTCTGTAAAAACCAAATAATAATTGAAATACTTAAAATAATTGTACCCGCTGCCTTCACAAAATTTAATCCCGCTTGCACACCCTGCCTAAGAGAAAAACGCCAATCTGGTGCTTGATAACGTGGCAACTCAAGAAAAAACGCCTTAGAGCGAGTCAGTTTCATTCCTTTGCGCAAAATAGCAGCTCCAACAAACGCAGTAATCGTACCAATCAAATATAAGCTCAGCATGATCCATGCTTTTTCTGCTGTGCTAGCTGAATCACCCCAAAGAACAGCAATCATAAGAATATAAACAGGTAGTCGAGCTGAACAACTCATCCATGGGGCTATTAAAATCGTTAACAAACGTTCTTTAGCTCGAGTCAAGGTTCGAGTCGCCATTATTCCAGGAATAGCACAAGCGTAAGAGCTTAAAAGCGGGACAAAGCTCTTACCACTTAAGCCAACCAAGCCCATCATTCTATCCATCAAATAAGCAGCACGAGCTAGATACCCTGAAGTTTCGAATAGCCCAATAAGAATAAAGAGCAAAATAATCTGAGGCAAGAATACCAAGACCCCGCCAATACCTGCAATCACACCGTCCAGCAGCAAGTCCTTCATATCACCATCAGGAATAAAGGTCGCGACCATCTGAGTCAGCCATCCAAATAATGACTCTATCCAACCCATTGGATAACTTGCTAAAGTGAACAAGCTAAAAAATAATATAAACATCGCTGCAAGCAAGGTAATACTACCTACAATAGGGTGTAGTAACCAGCGGTCTAGCTTATCAGTCAAACTAAGCTTATTGGTAGCTTGGCTGAGTTTTAAGTGCTTAACTAAATCAGCGCTCCAATTCTGACGAGCTTGAAACCATTCATCATGAGCACTTAAGCCTTCACTCTTAATTTGATCAATAGTATCCTGTGCTTCCTTTTGTATATCAGCAGGAAAATCTTCTAAAAACATTTCTCTATAATGCCTGCTGCCAAGAATGAGTTGAGACTTGAGCTTGGGGGCTTTAACCCCTGCCTTTATAAATGCTTGTTCTAAATGCTGCAATTGCCCTTGGGCCACTTCTGAAAAACGCCATGGACGATTTGGAGCCACGGGCAATGGATGCCTAATAGCTTGCTTGAGCTCAAGTATTCCTGATTTTTTTAGTGCGTTAATAGGTATTACAGGTATACCTAAACGATCTGAAAGCCCTTGAATATCGGTTTTTTGAATTGAATTTTCAAGTAAATCTACTTTATTAAGAATTAAAATACAGGGTATCTCTAATGCCATTATATCCGATAATAGAGGGAGTTGACGCTGCAAATCAGAGCTGTCTACTACACACAGCAATAAATCAATCTGACTGTTACCTGATTCATTAACCAAATAATCATAAGTCACTCTTTCATCTTTAGATCGAGGAGAAAGACTGTAGCAACCAGGTAAGTCTACTAACTCTAACTCTCTTCCATGAGGTGTACGAAAATTACCTTTTTTAACGGCAACTGTCATTCCTGCATAATTACCTACTTTCCCTTGCTCTCCAGTGAGCGCATTAAATAAGGTTGTTTTACCGCTGTTCGGCAGACCAACTAAGGCTACATTTTCCATTTTTATGTAAATTAATTTACTAAAAGCTCCTCTTCTACTCTAATTTGCTCAGCTAAATGCTTACTTAAAGCTACTTTTGAACCACAAAGAGAACAGAGTAAGTGCTTGTCTTGCGCAATTTTTTTTATTTTTAATTGCTCACAAAAACCTAAATTACGCAACTCTTCACAGTCATCACCGACCATAGAAGTCACCTTAAGCCAGCAACCTATACCTGCATCACTAAGTGTTTGATAACTTGGTTTAACAGCCGCTACTTCAGCCGCTTTTGAGGCTGCTGAAATTGCTTTTTTTCTAGTAAACCAAGATTTCATATTTTTTCATCTAAGCCTATATCTTATAAGTTACTTGCATTTACTACGTTTTACAGACAAAATATAGATAAGAACTGCATTGAAACTAATATTATTGAGATTTAATGTCAATATATTATTAGCTCTAAAACCCTTATTAAGTACTACTGATTATAGAATAATATAAACTAGTTATATACTATTATCTAATCTAGTTAATTATGAAAACCTTTTGCATAAGACTCATTAAAGTTTACCAATACCTCAGCCTTCCCATTAAGCAGAGCTTAGGTCAGCATGGTTGTTGTAGATATGAGCCCACATGCTCTAATTATGCCATTCAAGCATTCTCTAAATACAGTTTTTTTAAAAGTATCTGGCTAAGCTTAAAACGCATTCTCCGTTGCCATCCATGGAGTAAAACTCATGGGCATGATCCTCTGCCTTAATTTACTTTTCAAGGTAGCTCAACTATGTTTAAACAAACTTATGCCTGCACCAAAACTCTACGACACGCTCAGTAAGTCTATCAAGCCCCTTACTCAAACAAAAGCTCATGATTTTGGCTTCTACGCTTGCGGTCCCACTATCTATGCCGAAGCGCATATTGGCAATTTTCGTACTTTTGTAGTGCAAGATACCCTACGTCGTGTACTTGAACTCAGTGGGATTAAAGTCAAACATGTGAGGAATCTAACTGATGTTGATGACAAAACTATTCGTGGAGCCATTGCTAAGGCAATCCCACTAGCTCAATTCACCCAACCTTGGGGTGAGAAATTCGCAAACGATTGTCAGAGCCTCAACCTGCTGCCTCCTCATGTCGAGCCTAGCGCTGTCGACCATATACCAGAGCAAATTGATTTAGTTCAAACCCTCATTGATAAGAAAATAGCCTACGTCGGTGCTGACCAATCTGTCTATTTCTCAATTAACTCTTTTCCTAATTACGGCAAGCTCTCTGGTGTAGATAAAATCGAAATCAATCAATCACATCATCCCTCTAAAAGCTCCTCCTTAGATGCAGACGAGTATGACAAAGATCACATTAGTGATTTTGTTCTCTGGAAACACCGTAAGGATGAGGATGCAGAACATTTCTGGCAGAGCCCTTGGGGCGAGGGTCGTCCAGGCTGGCACCTGGAGTGTAGCGCAATGAGTCTCAAACACCTACCCCATGGCATCGACCTGCACGGTGGGGGTGTCGACCTCTGCTTTCCTCATCATGATAATGAAATTGCTCAGAGCGAAGCCGCTACAGGCAAGCCTTGCGCTCAACACTGGTTCCACAGTGAGCATCTCATGGTCGAGGACCAAAAAATGAGTAAAAGCTTAGGTAATCTCTACACACTCAATCAACTCAACGATACGGGTTACGCTCCTGCCAGCGTACGTTATGCTCTACTAGCTGGTCACTACCGTAAAAAACTCAATTTCAAATTTGATCTACTCAAAAACGCACAAAACCATCTCAAACAACTCGGTAAATACCAACAACAACTCATTGATTTAAGTCAAAGCCCCGCAACAAGTTATACAGAACTCTGCGTACAATCTATCGATAGCTTGCTCATTAATAACCCGTTTGCATCAGCATGGGAGGCATTGCTCAACGACCTCAACACGCCAGAAGCGTTAGGGCAAACCTTTCTCACTCTCAAACAACTCGATAAACAGCTAAAGTCCAACAGCCTCAACACCGAGCAAGCCAAGAGCTATCTCAAGGGATTAAGCCTTATCATTGCAGCCTTTGGCTGGGATGTGACTCTCACTGAATCAGAAACAACAGCTGATATACCTGCTGACATCCATGCTCTCGCAGAACAACGCCTCCAAGCCAAAAAAGACAAAGACTGGGGCGCCTGCGACCAACTCCGCGACCAAATTACAGCCCAAGGCTGGAGCATTAAAGACACTCCAGATGGCTATGAGTTAATCCCTCAAAATTAAAAGCTGCTAAATTTAACCTTTAATTTTACCTGACCTTCTTTACATTAGTTGGGTGAATTTAAGTTTTAAATTTTTATTAACTCCTCTTTTGTTATCTGCTTTTTTTGTAGGTAGTGGTTTACTAGTTTTATATCAGTGGTGGGAGCAAATTAATTGGTATTGGCTTATCATTACAATCTTAGTAGGCATCACGTCTATTTACAGTGTTTATAGACAGTTTACATTAACTGCATCTGCAGCCATATTTATCATAGCCTGTGCCCCTATCTTAAACTACTATCATCACGAGCGCGCAGCACAAGAGCTCAACTTATTTATAAAAGATCAGGGAGACTTACATTGGGTCCAAGGTGTCGTAACTCATAGTTACCCTGTAGCTACTAATGCCAAGCTAAAGCGTTATAAATTGATTGCGCAACATCTGCTTAGCCATAGCAATAAGAATCTAAACTCCCAAGATAAAGGGCGAATTCATACAATGGTTCAGCCTTCTCCGACTTTTGATGTGCCTATATTTTTATCTCTTCCTGCTCAATCTAAACCCTTAAAAATAGGAGATACTATTTCTTATTTAGCTTCTATAAAAACTATCAATAAAGCAACTAGCCCATTTGATTTTGATTTTAAACGTTATGCTCATAGTCAAGGGGTTAAGCATCAAACTCAAGCGCTCAGCCCTATCACCCTAATCGAAGGCTCTTTATCTCCATTATTACAATTTAAGGCTCGGCTCTACCATTACCGCGCTTGGGTCAAAGATCGACTGAGTTTAGGTATTGATAACAATTCTGCTGCTTATCAACTAATGCTACCGCTAGTGCTAGGCATCAAAAATGCAGATACGCAAGCTGCTCTAGAGCCTTTTAAATATTTAGGTTTGTTGCATTTATTTGCGATTAGTGGGCTGCATCTAGGGTTGATGTTGTATTTAGTTAATCGCCTAACTTTACTAGCTAAGGTTCCTTATAAGTTTAGATATTTAATTATTTTTAGTGTTTTACTTTACTACACTCTCATCACTGGATGGGCCCCTTCAATTATGCGTACGAGCATTTTCTTACTCATTTGGGGGTTATCTAAAGTGGGCAGATTAGCGTTTCGTCCACTCAATGCTCTATGCGCTACTTTTATTTTAAGTTTATGCATCAATCCCTATCAATTATTCCAAATGGGATTTCAACTATCTTTTAGTATTGTCCTTGCTCTTTTATGTCTAGGAAAGCTATGGGAAACCTACGCAAAAAATTGGGCAAAACCAGATGCCTATTTACCTGTCAAATTTTGGAAGCACCACCAAAGAATTAAGTTTATAGGTGGACAAAAATTAGGTCAAACATTTGCTGTCTCCTTATTTGCGTTTGTCGCTTCTATGGGGTTCATGTTTTACTATTTTGGTGCAGCTTATTGGTGGTCGATTTTACTCACTCCATTTTTTATACCTCTTATCAGTGGTGAAATCATCATCACCTTGCTACTACTTGTGGCCATACCTATACAAAATGATTATTTACAAACTCATATTAATAAAGCTCATTTATGGTATTTGCAAAAATTACATTTATCTGCTCAAAAACTCGAAGAATGGCTACCTAATACTGAGATAACAGTCTCAAATTATAATAAGCCTAGCTTATGGTTTATCACCACCGGTTTTGATGATCACCTTGTTTGTGTTGAGCAAAATCATTTACACCTATTTCCGCAAAGTAGCGCCTCACTTAGAAGTATTTTACAGTTGCAGCAAAAAATGTCGCTGAAATTGCCACATCTAAGTTTAGCGAACCGCACTACTATTCATTTGAAATCTAACCAAAATCCGTATCAGTTAAGTCAAATGCCAGGTATGGTTAGTCGAAAAGATAATTACTTATCTTTAGATAATTTAAGCTTTATTAGACAGGCTCATACTTTAGCTATACCGGCCATTGAAATACAACATCTGCACCAACCTATAAAGATTTTATATCTAGCCAAAATTAATAACTTGCTAGAAGTTCATGATACTTATGTAGATCAAATAAAGAAGAACTCTTATCAAACGATTGTTATTCACCCAAGCTGGAACAAGCTGTATCCAGAATTTATCGTTAAATTAAAACTCATACACTCAACAATCATTATTGAACAATCAATACATGGTGCCATAAAAATTATCGCCAATAAACAACACTACCAACTATCTAGTTTTTTAAGTGGCCAAACTTGGGGCTTATGACTTATTTGCTTTAGTCACTACTTTGTATGAAATAACTATATAAAGAGCGTGTATACAGTAATTGATTTCAGGCTTAAAGTACCACCGGTCGGAATCGAACCGACACGTCCTTGCGGACAATGGATTTTAAATCCACAGCGTCTACCAGTTCCGCCACGGCGGCCTTTTAAAAAAGCCTAAAATCAATTTACTAAGCGTGTCTTAATGGTTGACGCTGCCGATTTCAAGAAAATTCTTTCTTCTATTTTACTTATTTTTAATCTTTGCTCTATAAACCTTAAGCTTTCAGCGTTTCCTGTTTTTGCTAAAATCTTTAATGCTGACTTTTTTTGATTTAAATTCAAAGTGTTATATATCTCTAACAACCGCGATTCAGCTATTGCAGGCTGACTCATCAACAAAGATTCCCAATCTCTTAAATTCTTTTTCCAGCGACTCTCTACTAAGGAAAGTGATTCTTCGGGTAAAAACTCAAAAACCAGCTCTAACAGAAAATCATCTACTTGATTTTGTTTTTTTTGCTGATGAAAGTATCTAGTAATCACAGCCTCTCTATCCACGTTGATTTCTTTTACCCATGCAACATAAGCTTGAAAAATAAGTGATTTATCTACCATCACATAAGGTTCAAAAAGTAAACTAGTTAGTTTTTTCTCTATGTCAGCAAAATAAGCACGATTCTCTGTGTTTTTTAAATTTATTAAAGCTGATTTTAAATCCATCGGCTTATGCCCATACAATGTATTTAACCAACCAGCTGCTACTTTCATCTGACGTTGATTTTCACTTCCGTTACCTATGGCAGCAGGATTAACTACCTGAGGGTTGAATTTGGCTTCATTGTATATCCCCTCTATTAAATTAAGCTCGGGACTATAAGAGACTTTGTCAGAGAATCTCTCTACTAACTTAATGAGTTGTTTTGCATCTACTTTTAAATTTCTAAAGATAAACATCTCCCCTTGATGAACTGGCTCTCGCAAAATTTTACTATCCGACAAATACAAACTATTAAAATAACTTAGCACTTGGCTATTTTGGTAAACTTTTAAACCTTTTAAAATCAAATGGTTAGTTTTTGTATTAGGATATTTTTCTTGTATTAATTGTATTGTTTTTTTTAACAAAATTTCTGAATTCTGCATTACTTTAATTTCAGGCAGCACTTCTTTTTTATGCTCTAGCTCTTCTATATTTTTATATTCTACCTTACTTTTATTGGGTAGTATTGAAATCAAAAATAAGTAAGGAAGTATAAGTATCACACCTACAATTCCTCCTGTAAGCCAGTGTCGTAAATATCCAAAAAACCAAAAGGATAATTGAATACTAGCCATAAGAGCTGTTACTATAGCCATTTTAAACCATACATTATAATCCAAAGCTTGAGATTGACTCTTATAACTAAACCATATTGCCAAATAAACCATCATTAACAAAAGGCAAGCAAACCTCATCACATAATGATAGCCTTTTATTGCACGTTGACGCTCTATTTTTAAAACTTCTTTGTTTGTTGGAAATTTAGTTTTCATTAAAAAATATGTATAAATATATAAAGATTAATCTTTGAATTTAAAGATAAAAAATCTTATATATATTTTATATGAATGAATTCATCCCAACCTTACTAAAATTGCAAGAGCTTGAAAAAAAGCGTTATGATTTTCAAAGTATTTTAGATCATCAAGTCGCTCAAGCAAAGAAAATTAAAGAGCCTTGGGTCGACATCAAAAATTCTATTGACGAAAAGAAAGCTCGCATCAAAAAAATGAAAGTTGAGCAACATCAAATTGAGCTAGAAATAGAAACTCGAAATCAAAGTATCTCTCGTCTTGAAACTCAACGCTTTGAAACTAAGAAAAATGATGAGTTTACAACCATGGGAGAAGAAATTAATAATTATCAAGATGATGTAGAGGAGCTGGAAATCACACTTCTAGCTAAATTCGAAACTATCGAAAAACTCGAAGAAAAACTAGAAAAAGAAATTGAGACAGCTACAGCATTAAAGCCTCAAATTGAAAAAGAGCTTGGATTATTTAAGCAAAAATTAGAAACGGCCAAGAAAGAAGTCATTGAGCTCGAGTCAGCTATTGCTCATTTAGGCAAAAAACTACCTAGTGATACATTAGAGCATTGGCATCGCCTATCTAAAAATAAAGCTGGATTAAAAACTGTTGTGCTTTTTAATGATTCTGCCAATGTATGTCCTAGCTGCAATATGAATGTGCAACCTCAAATAAAAATTGATATTGCTCATGATGAAAACCTAGTAACCTGCCCAAGTTGCGCAAGCTTTCTATACTTAGAGGATGACCATTGCGAATAGTTATATTCGCATCATCTGTTTATCATTAAATAGATAGCAACAAATCATTAGCTAGCTCTACATCTATTTTTCCACCTAGATCTAAAGATTTCTGATAATAATAGACTCCTTCTTTTGGTTTGTTAACCTTTTTACTCAATACTGCTAAATTATAGTAAACAGAAGCACTTTCTCCTTGGTATTCTATGACTTTTTCAAAAGCTTGCTTAGCTTCTGTATATTGATTGGAATAATTGAGTAAATGTCCAAAATAAAGCCAAGCTGGTGCAAATTGAGGATTAAGTGTAACTGCTTTACCTAAAGCTGATTTGGCAGCTTCTATATCTTGCTCGTAATAGGCAATAAGTCCTTTTAAGTAATGCCCTTGATGGTTTTGTTCTGATAAATCTATAAGTTTCTTAGAATATGTTTTAGCAGCATCAAACTCTTGGCGTTTAATATGTAGTAAACTTAGGTTGTACAACATGCCGTTATTTGAGGGGGCGCGCTCTAGTATCTGTTCGCCTTTTTCTATGGCTTGTTGTGTAAGCCCCTGCTTATAATAACTTAAAAAATCTCGCTTCTCTTGTTCTTCTTCAGATAAATTAGGTGTGGATTTAGCTCTTGTGCCTTGGGGATTAAACCTAAAGCTACCTTGTATTTCATTATTTAATATATCAACAGCTAAACTCGGCTGACGACTCTCTGCCATCATCTCTTTACTATAAATAGAGGTGTAGGCGTATTCAGCGTCTTGACTCACCGCTTTCTCATTAGTATTTTCAAAAGAATTAGGTATATTAATACCCCAAGTTAGCAATTGACGTTGCTCTTGTAGAGTTATGAAGTCTTCTTCGATGAGCAAATCCTCAAGTGGGTCCCTTAAATCATGTAGTAAACCCTTTTTAACTACTTCAGTTAAAATACTCTTTTTCGTAGATTGCCAATCGTTATACCTTGTTTGTTGCTTCTCAATAAATTGGGTCAACCAAGCTTTGTCATTTTTACTTAGCATCTTATCTCCTCGAGCTTGTACCTGGTTTAACTCAGATTCAAGTTGCGCAATAGCTTGGTTTTTTTCCGACTGTTGTGTTTGTAGTGCTTCAACTTTATCAATTGATTGATTTAACTTATTATTTACAAAATCATATTTTTGAGACCATTGTTTTTCTTTAAAATTAGCATCAATTTTTAATGCTTCAAAATCAAAAGAGAGCTGATTAACTGATAATTGCAACTCTTGATTTTGTTGTTGTTTTTCTAAAACTGCATCTCTTAATTCTACAATTAAGCCCTTTTGGGTCTTTAACATTGAATCAAAATTTTTAACTTCTTTCTGAGCTTTATCTAATTGGAAATCCAGGCTTTCAGCTAACTCTTTCTGTTCCCTTAATTCTTTTTTACTATTTGATAATTGTTTTTCTAATCTTTTAGTAGATCCAAACTCCTTAAGTAAAAGAATTATTAAAACACCGATTAATACAGCTAAAATAGCTTGAGAAATTTCATGTTTATAAAGCTTTAAAAATGTCATTAAACTTATCTGTATGTATGTATGTATGTATGTTATATTGTAGAATAGCTAGGCATTAATTGCCCAATAACGCTAAATATGTCAAGTTTTATAAAGCTCTTAAATTATAAATTTTTATAGGCGGATACTGGCAATTACACCCTTTTTTTTTAACAATTAACTACAAAGGAATCACTACAACTTCCAATAACGACATGGCATTACTAACTGTAGAAAAGCTCAATGCCACTATTGAAATAGATGCCTATTTTTGAGAGTTATCAACTGCTTAAACTCTTCGAACGGTGGGTAAAACATCATTCTCTCAAGCTATTTTTTTCGTGTAGTGTGCTTTTTTAAACTATTATTGTGCGGCTAGCAACAAGTCATTAGCTAGCTCTACATCTATTTTTCCACCTAGATCTAAAGATTTCTGATAATAATAGACTCCTTCTTTTGGTTTGTTAACCTTTTTACTCAATACTGCTAAATTATAGTAAACAGAAGCACTTTCTCCTTGGTATTCTATGACTTTTTCAAAAGCTTGCTTAGCTTCTGTATATTGATTGGAATAATTGAGTAAATGTCCAAAATAAAGCCAAGCTGGTGCAAATTGAGGATTAAGTGTAACTGCTTTACCTAAAGCTGATTTGGCAGCTTCTATATCTTGCTCGTAATAGGCAATAAGTCCTTTTAAGTAATGCCCTTGATGGTTTTGTTCTGATAAATCTATAAGTTTCTTAGAATATGTTTTAGCAGCATCAAACTCTTGGCGTTTAATATGTAGTAAACTTAGGTTGTACAACATGCCGTTATTTGAGGGGGCGCGCTCTAGTATCTGTTCGCCTTTTTCTATGGCTTGTTGTGTAAGCCCCTGCTTATAATAACTTAAAAAATCTCGCTTCTCTTGTTCTTCTTCAGATAAATTAGGTGTGGATTTAGCTCTTGTGCCTTGGGGATTAAACCTAAAGCTACCTTGTATTTCATTATTTAATATATCAACAGCTAAACTCGGCTGACGACTCTCTGCCATCATCTCTTTACTATAAATAGAGGTGTAGGCGTATTCAGCGTCTTGACTCACCGCTTTCTCATTAGTATTTTCAAAAGAATTAGGTATATTAATACCCCAAGTTAGCAATTGACGTTGCTCTTGTAGAGTTATGAAGTCTTCTTCGATGAGCAAATCCTCAAGTGGGTCCCTTAAATCATGTAGTAAACCCTTTTTAACTACTTCAGTTAAAATACTCTTTTTCGTAGATTGCCAATCGTTATACCTTGTTTGTTGCTTCTCAATAAATTGGGTCAACCAAGCTTTGTCATTTTTACTTAGCATCTTATCTCCTCGAGCTTGTACCTGGTTTAACTCAGATTCAAGTTGCGCAATAGCTTGGTTTTTTTCCGACTGTTGTGTTTGTAGTTTATTTTTAAGATCATTAATTCGCTCGTCTTTATTTAGACTTTCTTCCTGAAGGCTGAGTACCCTTTTTTGAATATTTCCTATTTTTCCTTTGAAGTAGTCTATACTTTTATTTAAAAAGTTATTTTTTACCTGTAATTGTTGCTTTTCAAAATTTAACTGCTCCCTCTCTTTAGTAAACTCAATAGCTTGAACATCTAAACTTTCTGCTAATTCCTGAATTTTGGTGTCTTTAATCGCTAAGCTTTTATAATTTTCTTCAAGCTTGTTATTAGCTAGCTGTAATTTTGCGTCAATTTGATCTTTCTCTTTTGTTAGTTTAACAATTTGAACATCTAAACTTTCTGCTAGTTCCTGAATTTTGGTGTCTTTAATCGCTAAGCTTTTATAATTTTCTTCAAGCTTGTTATTAGCTAGCTGTAATTTTGCGTCAATTTGATCTTTCTCTTTTGCGGCTGCCTCTAAATTATTTTTAGCAATACTTAATTCAGATTTTAAATTTTCGTTATCAGTAATTTTTTGCTCTATTACATTTTCGTTGGAAGATAATTGATCTTGATAAGATTTATCTAATTCAAGTCTAGCTTCTAATTTACCTTGTAATATTTTAATTTGAGATTGAGCTAATAATAAGTTTTTTTCAGTCTCTTCTAACTGTCGACTCGTATTGTTATTTTCTAATCCTAAACTCTCCAGATTTATTTGCAGGCTTTTTATAGTTTTAGCTCTATCATCTAAAGCCAATTTCATTTTTTTCTTTTCCTCATTTGATTGCTGCAAAACAACTTCGAATAGACTTTCTTTTTCTCTTAAAAAATTAGTGATATTTTCTAACTCTAATTTAGATGCTTCTAGTGCAGCATCTTTTTTTGCTAGTTCAATTTTATTTAACTCATCTTTTTCTCTTAGTTTAGCTATTTCCTTTTGGTAGTTCTTTTTAAGAATTGATTTTTCTTCTTCCAATTCAATCAATCGCACTTCTAATTCTTTAGATTTGGATGATAGCCCAAGCTTTTCTTGTTTGCTCAAATTTTCTATCTTACTAATTTTCTTTTCTAGTTGTAATTTTTCAAATTTAATGGCCTCTATTTGGCTTTTTATCACTCTTCTATCTTCAGCTATTTTTTTAATGTATGGGTTTTTAATCTCCCCCATTTTGCTCTCTCTTTTCCCAGGACCCTGACTATTTTGCGCTTCAGAGAAAAAAGAGCTAAGAATAACGGCTACGACGCTTAAAGTTAATAAATTCTTTTTTAAAAAGTTAAGCATAAAGTTATTAAAATAGAACTAATTTACATTGCTTAAGACTCACTCTTTTTAAAAAAGGATATCCAGTTATATATTTATCTATTTCATGAGGGTTCATGCCATACTTCATCACTTTTTTATTAGTTGTTGTATCTAATAAAATAATAGGTATTTGGATAAAAAATAGCTGCAACAGTTTCACAAATTTAAATAAAAAGTTAACTAAACTAATTAAGCAAATAAACTATTTTGTCAAGCTACCTTCTCATTTTTAAGCCTATCTCTACACGCGTATCTATTTTAGATAAATGTAGATTCTCTAGAGTACTTTTAACAAGAGCAACTTTAAGTTATTTATAACAAAAGTTTACTCTTGTATTTAAATGATACAAATCTTTAAAATCTAAGCTCTTACAGATTAAGGGCTTTATAAGATACAGAGCCTTAAGCCTATATCTTTATGATTTAATTAAACCTTATCTTTGATTAGCTCTAAAGACTTCTTAGCGTCTTCATCACCTTGTTCAGCTGCTTGAGAATAACGGTATCTGGCTTTTTCATAGTTTTGCTCAACACCTTGACCGTATTGATAGAGATAACCTAAATTATACTGAGCATCTTTATCTCCTTGATCTGCTGCTTTTGTATACCAAACACGTGCCTTTTCATAATCTTGTTCTACACCTAAGCCTTTGTCATATAATACACCCAAATTATATTGAGCTTCTACATAACCTTGATCTGAAGCCTTCAAATACCATTCTCTGGCTAACTTGTAATTAACCTCTGTTCCTTGACCATATTGATAGAGGTAACCTAAATTGTTTTGAGCTTCTTCAACACCTTGATTAGCTGCATTTGTATACCAATTCTTAGCTTGAACGTAATCCTGATCTACACCGTTGCCATAGTGATAGAGAACTCCTAAATTGGTTTGAGCCAATTCATGACCTTGACTAGCAGCTTTTGAATACCATTCTAACGCTAATTTATAATCTTGTTTTGTATCTAATCCCTTATCATAAAAGAACGCTAGGTTATATTGTGCCTCCACATGCCCTTGTTCCGCTGCTTGCTTATACCATTTTAAAGCTTGTGCATTATCTTTCTCGATGCCTAAGCCCTGTTGAAAGAAAAAACCCAATTGATATTGGGCACCTTTAACACCTTGGTTGGCTGCCTTCTCATACCATTCTCTAGCTTGTGTGTAATCTTTTTTCGTAGCTAAACCATACTGATAAAGAAAAGCTAATTGGTACTGTGCGCCTGCAAAACCTTGTTTAGCGGCTCTCTGATACCACTCTTTAGCTTTTTCATAGTTTCGCTCAACGCCTTTAGCATACTGATACACAAGGCCTAATTTATATTGAGCTTTTGCTAAGCCTGTGTCTGCAGCTTTGGAATACCAATTCTTAGCATTGACGTAACTTTGAGAAGTTCCCAAACCTGATTCATATAAGCTAGCTAAACTATACTGAGCATTGATATGATCTTGTTTGGCTGCCTTTTCATACCATTCTCTAGCTTTTTCAAAATTTTGATTTACTCCGCGACCTAACTCATACATCTTACCTAAGTTATATTGAGCTGACTTATCTCCTTCATTACCATAACTGTAATAACGAGCAAATAAAGCATCGTAATCTTGAGCAAAGATATTGGTACTTCGAAGAAGGAAAAGAGCTAAAATAGAAACAAAGAGTGATTTTTTCATAAAGATTTTTAAAGCAAGTAGCTCAATAGTATTAGTCAATTTTAATAAGAAAAGTCAAGCCTATTATCCTGCATCTGCAAAACAAAAAAGCCAGTACCTACAAAGGGCACTGGCTTTCAAAATAGTAATGCACTATCTAGCTTATTACTTGGTAATGAATACAACCTCTATTTTGAGAGTTGCTACTACATCAGCATTAAGCTTCACTTCTAAAGTTTGCTCACCTGAAGTTTTGATTGCCTTATCCAATTGGATGCTGTGACGATCAACAGTTAAACCTGATTCTTCAAGACGTTTAGCAATATCAATAGTTGTAATAGAACCAAAGGCTTTGTCTCCTTCGCCTGCTTCTAATTCAAACTTTAATGTACCAAGCTTAGCAATTTTACTTGCTGTTGCTTTAATTTGCTTAAGTTCTGCTGCTTCTCTTTCTGCACGAGCTTGTTTCAAAGTCTCAATTTGAGCTTTGTTATGCTTGTTAGCTTCAAGAGCCTTACCCTGAGGGACAAGGTAGTTGTTAGCAAAACCTGCTTTAACCCTTACGATATCAGCTTCAGCGCCTACACCGTGAACAGGTTCACATAAAATAATTTCTTTCGTTGCCATAATATTAGATAATTTAAATTAACCTGCTAATTGGCTAACCTTTGCTTGACCAGCTTCTTTTAAAGCAGCTTTAGCTTGATTAACAATTGCGACAAAAGCTTGTGGATCTTCCACAGCTAATTGTGCTAATACTTTACGGTCAACAGCAATCTTAGCAAGATTTAAACCTTGGATAAGACGGCTGTATGTAAGACCTTCTGCACGTGATGCAGCGCTGATACGCTGAATCCATAGACGACGAAATTGAGCTTTGCGCTTTTTACGGTCACGATACTCATACTGTTTCGCTTTAATTACCGCGTCTTTGGCATAACGATAGAGTTTAGATCTAAAACCTCTAAACCCCTTCGCTCTGCGCAAAATACGTTTGCGGCGTTTGCGACTGGCTGGACTATTAGTTGCTCTTGGCATATTTTACTTTAATAAACGGACTGTTCTTAGAAAATTGACGCTGCCTCATCCGTTAATCATTCCTAATATCTCATTCAATATTAAGAAAGACAAACGCCAATTGATTTACCTAAACTGTTGCTAATACATCCTCCTTACATACCTAGATTTGCTTTAACTGACTTAAGGTCAGCATCAGACACAAGAGCAGCTTGGCCTAAGCTACGCTTTCTCTTGCTAGATTTTTTTTGGAGTATGTGACGCGCTCCTTGTTTACGGCGCAGAACTTTTCCTGTGCCAGTTACTTTGAAACGCTTAGCTACAGCTTTACGAGTTTTTGATTTACCTGCTACTCTTGCCATAGGGAGGAAGAACATAGCCAATTAATCTCATTTGGCAAGTGAAAAAACATCCTTTTCATATATAAATAATCAATAAGCGCTCATTTAGTTGACAATTATTTGTTTTTAGCCTGATGTAAACCCATGTCAGAAACGGTTATTGAACAATTTAAAAGCTTAGACCTAGACCTCATTCAAACTCGTCTAAAAGCACTCAGCAACTATCTAGATATTAATAATTTAACAAATAAAATTGCCAACTATAACGAAACAATGGCAGGCAATAACTTTTGGGATGATGCTCAAGCTGCACAAAAAACTGTAGGTGAATGTAATCTACTTAAGGCAAAGCTAACTCCCTACCTAAATCTAGTTGAGCAATTCGAAAATCTCCAAGTCACTCAAGAGTTAGCCGCAGACGATGCTAGTCTCGCTCAAGAAGGACTAGACCTATACAAGCTCATCATCAAGAACTTGGATAGTTTTGAGCTCATTACCCTACTTAATCAACCACATGATAAGGCCAACGCCTTCCTAACTATTCACGCAGGAGCAGGAGGCACAGAAGCCTGTGACTGGGCTCAAATGCTCTGCCGTATGTACCAACGCTGGGCTGAAAAACAAGGATTTAAAGTAACTACGCTCGACTTCCAAGACGGTGATAGCGCCGGATTTCGTGAGGTCACACTCAAAATAGAAGGCGATTACGCTTTTGGTTATCTCAAAAATGAACGTGGAGTGCATCGCCTCGTGCGTATCTCTCCTTTTGATTCAGCTGGCAAGCGTCACACCTCATTCTCATCTATTGATGTCACTCCAGAAGTTAATGAAGACATTAATATCGAAGTACCAGATTCTGATTTAGATATTCAAACAGCTCGTAGTGGTGGAGCAGGTGGGCAAAACGTTAACAAAGTCGAAACCGCGGTTATCATGAAGCATATCCCTACAGGCATCATGGTACGCTGTACCCAGCAACGATCACAACTGCAAAACAAAATTCTCGCCCTACAAATCCTCAAAGCCAAACTGCTCGTTATTGAACAAGACAAACAAAAAGCCTCTGCTGACCAAGCTTATAACGACAAAGGAGAAATAGGTTGGGGCAGCCAGATTAGGTCCTACGTCTTTCAGCCTTACCAGATGATCAAAGACCTGCGCACCCAACATGAGAGCGGCAATGTCTCGGCCGTCATGGATGGAGACCTCACTCCTTTCATCGAAGCCATGCTTAAAAAGGCTAAGACTTAATTACTTTGGCAAGAGTTGATATCTTATAAATAGGTCATAATAGATTGACTCTTTTCATTAGGTAGAACGCTCAGCGTCATTTGATTCATGGTGTAAGCAAAGCTTAGTTGATTTTCAGGGTCAGCATAAGCCACACTCCCCCCTGCTCCAGGGTGACCATAAGCGCTTTGGCTCTTGCCAAATGGCGGGTGTTGCAAACCTTTGTTCATCATACAACCCATACCAAAATGAGTTTCAATTTGTAGCACCTGATCACGCCCTAGTGATTGACTCTGAGTCAGCCAGGTTCGCACTTGCTCGCTGAGTACTTCTTGTTTTTGAAAACCTAATGTTGCTTGATAGAATTTAGCCAAAGCACACGCCGTACCGATACCTCCCATACTTGGCAGTGCCAACTCCCACACTTTAGGCTGGTTCATCTCTAACACGGAGTTGATACCACGTGGCGAGGCAAAGCTCAAACCTGTTAAGGACTGTAAATCAGAAAGCTTAGAATAAAACGGATCATCTTGAAATAAACTAGCTTTGGCTTTGCCTGGGTAAAGAGGAGCTACACGAGTTGCCAGTTCATCCGCTGTCATACCTTGCGGAATACCTATATAAAAATCCAAGCCCAATGGCGCCGCTATCTCTCTATTCCAAATTGCACCTATACGTTCTCCACAGAGCTGACGTGCCGCTTCATCGAGTAAAAATCCATAAGTACGAGGATGATACCCGTGACCTGAGCCCAAACTCCACTTAGGCTGCTGCGCTTCAATAGCGTCAATCACAGCTTCATAATCATCAATTTTTGCCACTGTGTCTAGCGCTGATAAACCAGCCTGATGTGAGAGCATCTGCGCAAAACTGGCTTCTTTATTTGGAAACTGACTCCAAACACTGGATACTTGTGCCTCTGGCGTGAGTTCATGTTGTTCTAACAGCCATAGCATAGTTATGGCAGCAGGAGTTTTGGTTGCCGAGTAAACAGGCACACAAACACCCGTGTCCCATGCTTGGCTTTTATCCTTAGAGATGAACCCTGCACCTAGCTCCAAAACTGATTCACCAGCCTTCCAAATACTAATGCTGGCTCCCAATTCTTCGTGTTGGGCAAAATTATTTGCAAAAGCTTGTTTGATTAATTCTATATTCATCTTTTAAGGGAGTGTTTAATCTTGAGTTAAGTCTGGGCGATTTTTTTTTGTTCTCTTGACAGCTTGCTCTTTGCGCCATGCACTGATTTTAGCATGGTCTCCACTAAGTAAAACAGACGGCACTTCTAAACCTCTAAATATAGCAGGCTTAGTATAAGCAGGAGCTTCAAGTAAACCAGGATTACTAAATGATTCTTCTACACTTGATTGTTCATTGCCTAAGACCTCAGGCAAAAGCCTCACTACAGCATCCACGATTACAGTTGCTGCAATCGCCCCATTCGTGAGCACATAATCCCCAATCGAAAGCTCTAAGTCCACTAACTCTTCAACCACTCTGTAATCCACACCCTCATAATGACCACAAATAATAATAAGATGCTCATGCTTACCTAAATCTACAGCTATCTGCTGTTTAAACACTCTCCCTTGAGGAGTCATGAGCACGACATAGCTATCACTACTTGTTTCATTTTTTGACTTGAGGTCCGCGACCGCATTAAACAATGGCTCGCACTGTAGCAACATACCTTGGCCTCCACCATAAACCGTATCATCTACCACCTGCCATTTTCCCTCTGCCCAGTCACGGAGTTGGTGCACTTGAATATTGACTAAGTTTTTTTCCTGAGCACGACCTATCATACTCTGACCCAACGGCACTTGAACCATATCAGGAAAAAGAGTAATAATATCGATACGCATAACTAAAGTAATTGAACTTACAAACTCTATTTAATCGTATAATACTAAAACTGCAACTCTTGCTTAATAAGAAATTAAATTTTACTTTTCATTTTAAGGAAAATTCTCTTAACTCCCCTCATGACATCAGCTGAGATTAGAGAGAGTTTTTGCCAATTTTTTGAAAGCAAGCATCACACACGTGTGGATAGTGCTTCTTTGCTGCCTCAATCTCCAGGGCTACTCTTTACCAATGCAGGCATGAATCAGTTTGTACCTTATTTCTTAGGTACTCAATCAGCACCATATTCTCCTGCTCGTGCTACAGATACACAAAAGTGTATTCGTGCAGGTGGTAAGCATAACGATTTAGAAGATGTAGGTATTGATACTTATCATCACACATTCTTTGAAATGCTCGGCAACTGGTCATTTGGTGATTATTTTAAACAAGAAGCTATTGAATGGGCATGGGAGCTCATGATTGATGTCTGGAACTTCCCAGCAGAGCGTCTATACGCCACTGTCTACTCTCCAGACAAAGCAGCTGGTGATCCTGGAGAATTCGATCAAGAGGCTTATGATTTTTGGGCAAAGCTATTTAGCAAAGCGGGTCTAGATCCAGCTGTTCACGTGATCAATGGTGACGTCAAAGACAACTTTTGGATGATGGGAGAGACCGGCCCTTGCGGTCCCTGCTCTGAGTTACACATGGATTTAAGTCCTGCTGGAGACACCCAAGGCAAGCTAGTCAATCAAGACAGTGACCAATGTATCGAGTTATGGAACCTTGTCTTTATCCAATATAACGCCAATGAAGATGGCAGCTTCTCTGCGCTACCTGCCTGTCATGTAGATACAGGTATGGGGTTTGAACGTATTTGCTCAATCATCCAAGGCACAAACCATTTCCAAGACTTTAATGCCAAAATTTCTAACTATAATACGGACTTATTTAGCCCTATTTTTGCCAAGCTCACTGAGTTAAGCGGGCATACCTATATTGATGTCTATCCACATCACCTAGCAGAAAACGCTAGTGCAGAGGATAAGAGTGATTTAGATAACGCCATCGCTTACCGCGTAATTGCAGACCACTTGCGTACTTTGTGCTGCTCAATAGCCGACGGTATCCAACCTGGAAATAGTGGTCGCAATTATGTTTTAAGACGTATTTTAAGACGTGCCGTACGTTACGCTAAAACTCTCAACATCCAAGGAAACAACCCTATTTTAAGTGCTGTCGCCACCGCTGTAATTGACACCCTTGCGGATACCTTTCCAGAATTACGAGCTAAACAGCAACTCATTGTCGACACGCTTAACCGCGAAGAAAAGAGTTTTAACCAGACTTTGGACCGAGGGCTCCAGCGATTTGAGCAATACCTCAAGCAAGTGGAGAATAACCAGTTTTCTGGGCAGGCGGCATTTGAGCTTTATGACACGTTTGGATTTCCTTTAGACTTAACAGCTCTTATGTGCCGTGAGCAAGGTCTTAAATTAGACGAAGCAGGATTTGATATTGCCATGGAGCAGCAAAAAGAACTCGCTCGTTCATCTCAAAACAAACAAATCGTTAAAGCTCTAGATATCAGCAGTCATTTTAGTACTGATTACACAGAAAACCAAAAATCTGCAGTAATTGCGACTATTCTAGAAATTCACTCACAAGATGACAGTTTGTTAGTCGTCACAGACAAAACTCCATTTTATGTCGAAATGGGAGGACAAGTCAGCGACTCAGGCACACTCAGCTCAGGAAGTATTAGTTATGATGTACAGGCTGTGGGCAAGGTTAATGATGCTATATTTCATGTTGTCCAAAATGACGCAATCTTAAGTGTAGGCGATACCGTCAATCTCAATCTAGATGAAGACAAACGCCACCTCATCGAATCCCATCATAGTGCAACTCACTTACTGCACTGGGCGCTACACGAGGTAGTAGATCCCAATGCTAGCCAACAAGGGTCTTTTGTTGATGAGAGCCGCCTACGTTTTGATTTTAATAGTGCTGCTCTTAAGGATAGCGATTTAGCGAAACTCGAAACAAAAGTCAGAGAAGCTATCGCGCTCAATTCTCCTATTCATATTTCTGAACAACCTTACAACAAAGTCAAAGATAACTCAAAAATTCAACAGTTTTTTGGTGATAAATATGGGGACCGTGTGCGTGTCGTTCAAATTGGTGGCGAAGCAGAACAACTCAATGGCTATGCTATGGAGCTCTGTGGTGGTAGTCATGTGGCTCATACAGGAGATATACAAAGCTTCTATATCAAATCTGAAAAGGCGGTAGCCGCAGGCACACGTCGTATCGAAGCCGTCTGTGGTGCATCAGCTCAGCAATGGCTACAAAATTCTATTGATACTACCAGCGCCTCTATTACTGAGCTCCAAGAAAAATGGCAGTCTATCAAGCCTCAACTCATCGTTGCAGAACAAGAGCTAAGCACAGAGCCAGAACTTCATTTAGAAGGACTCGACCTAGCTGGACAACTCCAAGCTCTCAAGCAACATCAAGCTGATTGGAAGAACTACCTCACACAAAGTGACAAGCAGCTTAAAAAAGCTCAGAGCAAACTCGCTCAACAGCAAGCACAAGCTATTTTAGAAGAATTAGCAGCTGATGAACCAGCGCTGTTTATAGGCACAGGCAGCCCTGTACTACTACAAGAATTACTCACTGGAGCTCTTAAAGCCAAAACATCTGGCTTACGTTGCTTCATCATCCAAGATGACGCTAAACTACATATCGGTATTTGGGCGGGAGAAAACGGTGAAGCAAAGGCTGTTTTTGATGAAGTCTGCAAAGGTACTAACGCTCGTGGCGGAGGCAAAGGCCCGCAACTCAGAGGTAGTGCTGATAACACAGAGACCAATCTCCAATTCATCCAAAAGCAGTTCTCTGTGCTACAAAGTGAATTAACTCAATAGGGCGCTATTTCCCTAGCACCATCCCGCACTTGCGGGATTTCACCACTCTGCATTTTAACGTTAAAAACGCATCTTACTTTTTAGAGCTTAAATCGTGCGATTTTAGATGGTAAAATGTCTGATAAGAAAGTTGTGGAAGCGCAGACTGCACCCTTTTTCCTCATAACGAAGTTATGGGTTTGGCAGAGCGTGGAGCTTAGTGACAGGATAATAGATAAAGCTACTCGAGCATTACGACAGTTTCGCATCTGTATTTTAACGTTAAAAGCGACGATTTAAGTAGTGATAGCAAGAATGCCTATTACTAACCCATAAATAGCACCTATAGCTAATAAGGCTTTATATATCTGTACTCTCTGAGTTAGCCAACTAATTATATTTCTATAGAGGTAAGGGTAAGATGCCAGAATTAACCCTGCGATAATCATGACATAGGCGTAGAGAACGATGAGGACTCTCCACTCTGCCCATGTCTCTAAAAAACATACCTTAAGCAACACTAAGCCCGCAAATACCGCGATAAAACTACCTGCTCTTACTGTAAGGTAGTGCTCAGGCCTGAGTGCAAGTACTATAGCAGCAAAGATAAAGGCGATACGCAAAAAAGGCTTTACTCCGTTAAACTCAAACAAATCAATTTCTATCCAATTACAAAAAGGTAAGGGAGCTAATAAGAGTAGCCACAAAATAGTAGCCATAACTAACAATACCCTACCTGCTAACTCATGGCGATGACTCGCAACTAAAATAGCTAAACTTTGCCTAGCACAGATCAGCAAAATTAAATGCTTAATAAATATAGCCGCAGCTAACACTAACGCTACAGGAGCAAGTGGCAAAGCTTCAAATAAGTGATAACCTTCGTGGTGTTGCATAAGTGAGAGCATGTTTAAACGAAAGTCATGATTTATAAAAGCATAAAAAAAGGCTTAGAGCATAAACTCTAAGCCTTTTAAATTTTAGTAGTAAACTAAATATTAGTCTAACACGTAAGCAGGAGAACCATGCTCATGTACATCTAGACCTTCTGATTCCTCTTGCTCGTCTACACGAACACCCATGATAGCTTTAAGGATGAGAGCTACTACGAGAGAGAAAATAAATGCAAATATAGCTACAGCAGCTACACCTGTAAGCTGAACTCCGATAGTTGAAGCATCACTAAATAAGGCTACAGCAACTGTACCCCAGATACCACATACACCGTGTACAGCGATAGCACCTACTGGATCATCAATCTTAGCTTTATCGATAGCGAGAATAGCAAGCACTACGATAAGACCAGCGATAAGACCTACAATAATAGAACCGAAGATAGAAATCACATCAGGACCAGCAGTAATACCTACTAAACCAGCAAGAATACCGTTAAGAGCCATTGAAAGGTCAGGCTTTTTCAAGATAAGAGTTGAAAGAAGCATTGAACCCATTGCACCACCAGCAGCAGCAAGCGCTGTTGTTGTGAATACATAAGAAACAGCAGCTGGGTCAGCACTTAGCACTGAACCACCATTGAAACCAAACCAACCTAAGAAGAGGAGGAATACACCAATAGCAGCAAGAGGCATACTGTGACCTAAGATAGGCTTGATACCTTGAGCTGTGTACTTGCCTTTACGTGGGCCAAGAACAATAACAAATGCAAGAGCTGCTGCACCACCAAATAAGTGAACTACAGTTGAACCAGCAAAATCATAGAAACCAAGCTCAGCAAGGAAACCACCTCCCCAATGCCATGAACCAGCAATAGGGTAAGCAAAAGCTACAAGAAGCGTAGCATGGATGAGGAAAGCACTAAGCTTAACACGTTCAGCAACTGCACCTGATACGATAGTCGCTGCAGTAGCTGCAAACATAGCTTGGAAGATGAAATCTGCCCAGTATGTGTAATCAGCATAAGCACTAGTAGTATTTGCTACAGCATCTGCTTCGGCAAATCCTGCCATTCCATTAATTGAAATGAATCCATTAAAATCACCAGGATAATGTGTGTTAAATCCAGTGAAATAATAAGTAAGAAGACCCATACTGATGATGAATACGTTTTTGAAGAGAATATTAACTGTATTCTTCTTCTGACACAAACCTGATTCTAAAGCTGAGAAACCAAGATGCATAATAAATACCAAGGCGGCTGAAATAAGAATCCAAAGATTGTTTACGGTAAATAAAGCAAACTCTGGTGATTCTGCAAATGCTTCGTAAGTTTCGAAATCACCTGCAACAGCTACACCTGCCAACAATAAAGGAGCTAAACTCCATAGTTTTAATTTTTTCATAATAGATATTATTATATAGTATTTTTAATCTCTCATATTCCTGAAGAAGAAATGCCAGAAATTAAAAATGTGTGAGCAGTAAAACAGAGCCACTAAAAAAAAACAAGTCCAAAGCAAAAAAATACTGTGCAAAATCTTTAAAATTAAATTAAATAACCCCACTTAACCATTTAATACTTGTTAAACAAACTCGACTATTATAAAAGTGTTGCACCAGCTTGATGAAAAAATATCTTTTTCTTTAAAGCCACTTAATATGAGCACCAGAAAAGGAAGCTCTTCTTTAACTTAAACCTAATAAAAACATGAAAAAAATTGAAGCTATTATCAAACCGTTCAGACTTGATGACGTGAAAGAGGCTCTCTCTAAAATCGGTATTCAAGGAATGACCATTACAGAGGTCAAAGGCTTTGGCCGTCAAAAAGGACATACTGAAATCTACCGCGGTAGTGAGTATACTGTTGACTTCTTGCCAAAAATCAAACTTGAGCTCGTTGTTAATGACGACATCGCAGGCACTGTTGTTGACACTATTGTTGAAAGTGCAGCTACAGGCAAAATCGGTGACGGCAAAGTATTTGTATTCCCAGTAGAAGAAGCTATTCGCATCAGAACTAAAGAGTCAGGTGAAGAAGCAGTAAACGCTGAATAATTTACAAGACAAACTATTCACACCCAGCACTCGGAATTTGTCAAAATTCCGGGTACTGGGTTTTTTCGTGTCTGGGGGAAAACATTCTTCAACTCACAAGATTATTTTAAGCTTGCCAAATTAAACTCTATTCACTATAGAAACAGTCCCTTGGCGCTCAAGTAGCTCTTTTTAAACCAACTAAAGGTCAGCGCAAGGTAGACTGAGCGAGCCTTTAACAACGATGTTCTGTTTTAAGACATCAACTACAAAATATGTCAGAATTACTCAAAAAAATGGTAGAAGCGGGTGTGCATTACGGCCACCAAACCCGCAAGTGGAATCCAAAAATGAAGCCTTATTTGTTAAAAGACAAAGAAGGCATCTACATCATTGACTTGGAAAAAACAGTTGAAAAAATCGAAGAAGCTTCAAAGCTCCTTGCTGATGTTACTAAATCAGGCAAAAAGATTCTTTTTGTAGGTTGTAAGCACCAAGCACAAAAAGCTGTCCAGGAGATTGCCGAAGAAAAAAACCAATTTTATGTAAATCACCGATGGTTAGGTGGTATGCTTACCAACCTTAAAACTATTCGTCAGAGTGTCGCTCGTCTTGATTACCTCGAAGGACTCAGCAAAAGTGATGAGTCAAAAGCAATGTCAAAAAAAGAGCTTGCAGCACTTAACCGTGAGCAACTCAAACTTGTACGTAACCTTAAAGGCATGCGTGATATGGAAAAATATCCAGCAGCTGTTGTTATCGTTGATTCAGCCAAAGAGTCAATCGCGGTAGCAGAAGCTAAGAAGCTCAATATTCCAATTATTGCTCTTGTTGATACAAATGCTAACCCAGCTAATATTGACTACCCAATTCCTGCTAACGATGATTCAATTCGTTCAATTCGCATCGTGCTTGAAGAATTAACTAAAAATATTTAATATTATGAGTATCTCAGCTTCTTTAGTAAAAGAACTCCGCGATAAAACAAATGCGGGAATGATGGATTGCAAGAAAGCCCTTGGTGAAACTAATGGTGATTTAGAGGCAGCGGTAACCCTCCTTCGCGAAAAAGGCATCTCAAAAGCAGCGAAAAAAGCTGACCGCGATGCTAACGAAGGGACAGTAGCGGCTCAAGTAAGCGCTGACGGCAAGTCAGGTATTTTACTTTCTATTAACTGCGAAACTGATTTCGTAGCTAAAAACGATAACTTCCAAGGTCTCGTAGGTGAATTCCTCGACACACTTTCAGAAGCAAGTGCAACAAGCAAAGAGGAAGCTCTCGAAGTATCATTTGCATCAGCCACACTCGGAGAACATCTCCAAACCAAAGTGATTGAACTCGGTGAAAACCTCCAACTTGGTGATTTTGCTCGTTTAACTGTAGAGCAAGGCGAAGGTCTCGTAGCTTCATACATCCACATGGGTGGTAAAGTAGGTGTACTTATCCAGCTTGCTTACAAAAATGCTGCAACAGGTTCTAACGAAACTGTTCAAACACTTATCAAAGATTTATCACTACACGTAGCAGCTAGCAACCCAGCTGGTCTTAAGCGTGAAGACATCCCAGCTAACCTAGTAGCAGCTGAGGAAGAAATCTTTAGAAAGCAACTCCTCGACGAAGGCAAGCCAGAAGCCATGATTGACAAAATCATTCCTGGTAAAATGGGTAGATTCTACTCAGAAACTTGCTTCTTAGAGCAAGGATTCGTCAAAGATCCAAGCGTCAAAGTCATCGACCTCGTAGCTCAAGTGAGCAAAGAAGTGTCTGATGAAATCAGCGTAGTGACTTTCAAACGATTTGCTATTGGAGGTTAAGCCCCAATACTAGCCTTTGATGGTTTGCGCTACAAACAAACCATCACAACAACATTCAACGAGTGGGAAAGAATTAGTTAGTTCACTAACTAAAAAACTAACCTTAAGATTTAAAATAACGACTCTTAGTGTATTTTCATCTTTAAACTTATCAAGTAACTCTTACTTATCACTGTTACAAGTGATAAAGAAAATTACTTAAGCTTGGTGACAAGCGGTTTTAGATGAAAAAATAGTTATTGAGAAACTGTGGAGCACAGTGAATACCTAATTCACGAGCACCGCAAAAGTTCGAAATAACTGTTTTATCGCTAAAAGAAGTATTTTATTCATTACTTGGGCGCGATTAACTCAGTGGTAGAGTATCACCTTGACATGGTGGGAGTCACAGGTTCAAATCCTGTATCGCGCACCACTTGTAATGTTTGTTATATACAAGCATTCCTTGAAGATTTCACTTTTAGCCTTTAATTCTTCACTGTTTCCTTAGCTCATGCCCGCTCCTTCTCACTCTCCGTTTTCTGGTTGCCTTATTGGGATTATAGCCATTGCGATTGTCGTAGTCACCATTTGTGTGGGAATTTGGAACTTGGGCAAGCTGGATACTGCTATGCAGGGCTTTGCCGAGGATAAGCCTCGCACCCTAACAACAACCACACTTCAAGGTGCCGAGTTAGAGACTGTCATCGCCCCCCTGCAAGCTCAATTAGATGCTCTTGCAGCAATTAAGCCTGACTCAGAGCAACCTGATGCTACAGCCACTCTGACTATCACGACTTATCAGGCTCAAGCGCTCATGGGCTCATTACCTATCAATACTGAAATTGCCAAAGTATTTAGTCTCACTGCTATTAGAGATGGTTATCTTGAGATTGAGGTTAGTATTCCTATTCGCAACAAACCATTTAGCGAAGAAAAATTCCGTTATGTCAATGGCATCATGTTAGCTGAACTGAATGTTGGCAAGTTACAACCCACTCTTAAGGCAACAAGTATTAAAACTGCACAAGGCGAGGTTGACCCTGGTTTTCTCCAGCATTTTCAGTTTTATGAGTTTGCCAAACACCTCACTCAAGATGATAAACTGAACACCATTTTACCTAATATCACAACTATTCAAATCAACGAAGGATCTATAGACTTTAGTATTAATATACTCGAGTACCACAAACTAAAGGCTCAATTACAACCTGATGCTATTCAGCCAGTTAATACTAACTCACAGCGCTGGGTTGGACTAGGGTTTTTAATTATGGTTTTATTTGGCTTTTTCTACATGAGAAACATAGGTAAGGCTAAAAACCCTCTCAACTAATAAACGAACACAGATAACTTACTCATTATTCCTCTCTATAAAATAACTTTTATAAGATTAGTCTTTAGTATAAGATACGTAAATAACTCTTTATCACACTTTGATACATCATGAGCGATACTGATATACAAGCCATTCTGCCTGAAACTCAAAATCCTAAAAAAGAGTTTGTGATTCAAATATCTATTGTCCTTAATAATCGATTTGGCTCTTTAACTAATGTACTCAAGTTCCTCTCCTCACATCATATTGAAGTTATTGGAATTAGTGTGCAGGATAAAACTGATTTGAGTATTGTTAGATTTATCGTTAATGATAGTGAGCTCACTCAGCAAATTTTAGCAATGAAGGGTTTTACTTATAGTACTTCTCCCATCGTGGTGGTTGAGCTCTATGAGCCTAAGCACACCCTCTTAGACTGCCTCAAGGTGCTCGTCGCAAGCGAAGTTAATATTAATTTTATCTATGCACTTAATCATCACGCACATTACAAATCTCTCATGGCCTTGCATACAGAAGATTATTTGTTTGCAAGTAGTGCGCTCAATGAGGCGGGGATCAAAGTCATATACCAAGACGACCTCTCTAGGTGAGTAGGTGCTTCGCCATCACATTTTAAGTTTAACTAAGAATTAATATTATTTGAAGTTGAGGTAGGTATCCCAAGCATTGTCCCAACTAATGCCTCCATTAAAGTAGAGGTAGGCCATCGTAATTGCTAGTGCTATTAGAGCTAATGGGACTATGATTTTAAAAATAGCGCCCATGATTTTAATAGCTATAATGGCTAGACAGATGAGCACTACAATAGATACAATTTCCATAAAGTGATAAATGACATTTTGTAACTACGCTTGCAAGTCTTTAAGTTATGGAATAAGACAAAAATAAGCTTTATCATGCGTTAGCTTCTGTGAAAACTAATATAATAACAGAATTAATTCAATTTTTCTAAATTCTTTTAAATATACTATATGTAGTTAATTTTAATAATTTTTAACTAATTTAGACTACATATAGTTTCAAGGTCGTTTAGCTTATATATGAAAATTGATATTTATACAGAGAAATCTAAGTCCGTTATCCAAGAGGCTCAACAGCTAGCCATTGTCAATGACCATCAAAAAATTGAGGTCATACATTTGCTAGCTGCACTTTTGTCTGAAGGGGCTACTATTATTCAACCCTTGCTAGCATCATCAGGGGTGGCGATTGAGCGTTTAGAGTCTTCTTGTACTCAGAAGATTAGCAAAATGGTCAAAGTCACTAACAACACGAATCAATTACAGCCTACTAACGAGCTCATCAAGGTTTTTGCCAAGGCGGAGTCCATAGCTAAACAAGAAGGCGATCAGTTCGTCACACTTGAACGTTTATTACAGGCTATCGCTGAAGTAAAATCTGATGCCCAACAACTCTTACTAGATGCAGGATTATCGCTCACCAAGCTCAATGAAGCTATTAACCAACACCGCAAAGGCAAGCCTGCCGATTCTGCTCATGCAGAAGAGTCATTCGATGCGTTAAACAAGTACGCCGAAGACCTCACAAAAAAAGCACGTGATGGCAAGCTGGATCCTGTGATTGGCCGTGATGAGGAAATTCGTCGTGCTATGCAAATCCTCTCACGCAGAACCAAGAATAATCCTGTGCTTATTGGCGAGCCAGGTACAGGTAAAACCGCGATTGCCGAAGGCATTGCCTCACGTATTGCTAGCGACGATGTTCCAGAGAATTTACGCAATACCAAACTCATCTCTCTAGATATGGGCGCACTTATAGCTGGCGCTAAATACCGTGGTGAATTTGAAGAACGCTTAAAAGCAGTGCTTAATGAAATAGCAGAAGAGTCTCAACAAGTGGTCTTGTTCATTGATGAGCTCCACACCCTCATTGGAGCGGGTAAAACTGATGGAGCTATGGATGCTAGTAATTTACTCAAGCCTGCTTTGGCTCGTGGTGACTTGCACTGTATTGGAGCGACCACGCTCGATGAGTACCGTCAACATATAGAAAAAGATGCCGCCTTAGCTAGACGGTTCCAAACTGTTTATATCAATGAGCCGACTACAGAAGATACGGTCTCTATTTTAAGAGGTTTGAAAGATAAGTATGAAGTGCACCATGGGGTCCGCATTTCCGACTCAGCTATTATTGCAGCTGCCAAGCTTTCTGACCGCTATATCAATGATCGGTTCTTACCGGATAAAGCCATCGATTTAATTGACGAGGCAGCGAGCCGCTTGCGTATGCAAATTAATTCAAAACCTGAAGTCATTGACGAGCTAGATCGTAAAATCATGCAGCTCAAGATTGAGTTAGAAGCACTCAAAAAAGAGAAAGATGAAGCCTCTAAAAACAGAGTATCTGAAATCACCCAAACTTTAAGTGAACTTGAAAAAGAGTCTGCAGATTTAAACAGTCGCTGGGATGCCGCTAAATCTAAAGTAAAAGCTACCCAAGAAGTCAGCGAACAGCTCGAACAAGCTCGTTATGACTTGGACCAAGCTCAGCGTAGTGGTGATTGGGAAAAAGCTGGAGAACTTAGTTATGGCACTATCCCTGAATTAGAAGCGCGTATAGCCCAAGTCGCCCAACAACATCATGAAAGTAACTCAGAACTACTCAAAGAAGAAGTCCTCGAAGAGGATATCGCTTATGTGGTATCCAAGTGGACAGGTATTCCTATGGATAAAATGCTAGTAGGAGAAAAAGACAAGCTCCTCAATATGGAAGCTGAGTTGCAAAAGTATGTCATAGGTCAAGACGAAGCAATTACTGCTGTCTCTGAAGCTGTGCGCCGTTCAAGAGCTGGACTACAATCTCCTGACAGGCCTCTTGGCTCATTTTTATTCTTAGGCCCAACAGGTGTAGGTAAAACTGAAGTATGCAAAACTCTATCTCAATTCCTATTTAATGATTCATCAGCCATGTTGCGTATTGATATGAGTGAGTACATGGAGAAGCATGCTGTATCTAGACTTGTTGGAGCACCTCCAGGCTATGTCGGCTATGATGAAGGAGGAGTCCTCACTGAAGCTGTAAGACGCAGACCTTATCAAGTGATTTTATTTGATGAGGTGGAAAAGGCCCATCCTGATATCTTTAATATTTTGCTCCAAATTTTAGATGATGGTAGATTAACTGATAGTCATGGCAAAACTGTGGACTTCACCAATACGATTATTATTCTCACATCTAATTTAGGGAGTCAGTACTTGAGCCAGTTACTTGAAGATCAATCAACTGACATTGTTAAAGACCAAGTAATGCAAGAAGTTAGGCAAGCATTTCGTCCTGAGTTTTTGAATCGCTTAGATGAGATTATTCTCTTTCACCGACTCAAAAAAGAGCACATGAAAGATATACTCAGAGTTCAACTCACCTATCTACAAAAGTTACTCGATAATAAAGACATCACTTTAAGTTTAAGTGATACCGCATTGGACTACCTAGCCGAGCAAGGTTACAGTCCAGAATATGGAGCTAGACCACTTAAACGTGTGATTCAAAAACAACTGCAAAACAAACTCGCTAATGCTTTATTAGCTGGGGAGTTCCTAGATGGGGCAACTATTCAAGTAGACATGGATGAGAACTCTGAACTCGTGTTTAGTCATACATAACAATATTTGAGGCTATGCACTCAATCACCAAACAAAAAAGCCAACCTTGTTACCAAGGTTGGCTTAATAATAAAATAAAGTGTTTTTGATGAGTAAGGGTTAAACCTTAATCGCAAAAAGACTTATTTTATTTAGATGAAGAAACGTAGTCTGCTTGAGAACCACCTAACTTCTTGTTGCTGTCAATCCAGCTCATTGTTTTGCGGAGTTTTTGACCTACAGTTTCGATACCATGTGCGGCTTGTTCTTCGCGGATGCGGTTGAAGTTTGGTGAACCATTTTCGTATTCAGCCATCCATTCGTTAGCAAAGTTGCCATTTTCAATCTCTGCAAGTTGGTCTTTCATGCGTTGCTTAACTGAAGCATCGATAATTTTAGGACCTACAGTAACATCGCCGTATTCAGCTGTTTCTGAAATCGAGAATCTCATACCTGCAATACCACTTTCATTCATCAAATCAACGATGAGCTTAAGCTCATGTAAACATTCGAAATAAGCCATTTCTGGTTGGTAGCCTGCTTCTACAAGTACTTCAAAACCTGCTTGTACGAGTGCTGATGCACCACCACAGAGCACGACTTGCTCACCAAAGAGGTCAGTTACTGTTTCTTCTTTGAAGTTTGTTTCAAATACACCGGCACGTGTACAACCTACACCCTTAGCCCATGCAAGAGCGATAGCTTTAGCGTTACCTGTGTAATCTTGGTGAATCGCGATGAGACCTGGAACACCTTGACCACTTACGAATTGACTACGTACTGTGTGACCAGGGCCTTTAGGAGCTACGAGAGCTACGTCGATGTTAGCAGGAAGCTCGATGAAGTTAAAGTGTACAGCTAAACCGTGTGAGAAAAGCAATGTTTTACCTTCTACGAGATAAGGAGCTACGCTTTCTTTATAAATTTTAGGAATAGCAGTATCAGGTGTTGCCATAAGGATGACATCAGCAGCTTGAGTTGCTTCTTCTGTTGTGAGCACTTCAAAACCGAGTTTTTCTGCTACTGGTTTAGATTTTGAACCTTCGTAGAGACCGATGATGACTTCGCAACCGCTCTCTTTAAGGTTAAGTGCGTGTGCGTGACCTTGCGAGCCAAAACCAATAACAGCTAATTTTTTGCCTTCAAACAGGCTTAAATCTGCGTCTTTATCGTTGTAAATGTTAGTAGACATAAGTATTTAATTGAATATGAATCCTTGGATTCCTCTTTACTGAGGCGGGTATACTCTATGTTTTACCCCCATTGGTCAAGGGAAAAATCCCGAATACCCTATTATAGCAAGGCTTATTTAATTAAAAAGTTGCTAATAATTTTTATAGACCTAATAATTAACCTTTTTCAGGCTTACTTTACGGTAAGTGTCTCCCTGGGACTGGTTTCGACTTAAGTTAATTTGATAATAGGGGAAATTCAGTAAGTTAATAAACTTAGATGGCCATTCTATCATATGTAAAGCATCATGTTCTAAATACTCATGCCAGCCTATACTCTCTAATTCGTTTAGACTTTCGATACGGTACCAATCCCAATGGTATATAGCCTCAAATTCTACATTCTCTAAATCATATTGCTGAAACAAGGTAAATGTAGGGCTAGTAACTTGACTTGCATCTCCACCTAATGCCTGCATCATAGCTTTTGTGAAGTGCGTTTTTCCTCCACCTAAATCGGCCTCTAGAGCAATCACATCACCGACCTTAAACTCAGCTACCAACTGTAGAGCTAATTCGTTTAACTCATCAATAGAATAAATTTCAAATACCTCTTCAAGATTAGACATAGAAGCAAGCTAACCACTGACTTTAAAAAAATCAATAAAGTTACAAAAAAAGCTTGTCGATAGCTGATAAATGTGATTTTATTCGTTCCCGCTCTAAAAATAAGAGCCCAAATTTTATATCAATTATTATGTCTAGCGCTGTATTTAAAACTGGAGGAAAACAATATCGAGTCAGCAAAGGTGACGTCATCGAAGTTGAAAAACTTAAATTCGAAGTCGGCGACACCGCTTCTTTTGACGAAGTGCTTGCTTTAGGCGAAGGTGCAGACATCAAGCTTGGCAGCCCAACTGTAGAAGGCGCAACTGTTGAAGCTAAAGTAGTTGAACAATTTCGTGGTAAAAAAATCGTAGCTTTTAAGTTTAAGCGTCGTCAAGGTTACCACAAAACTACTGGTTTTAGACGTTCACTCACACGTTTGGAAATTACAGAAATCAAAGGAGCTTAATTCATTCACACTTTAATCCACAAATATCATGATGGCACATAAAAAAGGTCAAGGTAGCGTTAAAAACGGTAGAGACTCAAAGAGCAAGCGTTTAGGCGTTAAAAAATTCGGTGGCGAATCAGTTATCGCAGGCAATATCCTCATTCGTCAAAGAGGCACTAAATGGCATCCAGGCAAAAACGTAGGTCTTGGTAAAGACTACACTATTTTTGCTCTTACAGATGGCAATGTTTATTTTGACAAAAAAGGTGGCCGTATTAACGTAGCTCCATTAGAAGCTTAGAGCTCTCCTAAATATTCTAAATAAAAAAACCTGTGGATTTATTTCCGCAGGTTTTTTTGTGTCAAACTGTATCAAAAAATTGAGAATTGAATCCAATGAAAATTAATTGGGTGAAACTCATCAAGTTAGCCTAAACCCTTTATTAACTTTTTAGCCTCTATTGCGGCATCGTACTCTTGAGGAACCCTCTGAATGCTTCCATAAGTTACTTTAACTTTAGAGAAAGGTTTAGGTATACGAAACTTATCCCAAGTAGCTAGCTCCCAATAATCAGAATATTCAACTTTAATAGGCAAGATTGGCACTTGAGATTTCGCCGCAATTTGAATCAATCCAGGCTTTAATTCATATAAGGGACCTTTAGGCCCGTCTGGTGTGATACAAATATCTTTGCCTGTTTTTAAGGTTTTATAAATTTCTAATCCTGCAGACTTAGCATTCCTATGGCTTGAACCTCTAATGGTCTTAACTCCTATGACCGACATCATTCCAGCTATTAACTCACCATCTTTGCTCGCACTTGTTAAAACATAAAGATCTTTGTTTGCCTCTATATTCTTCATAAATTTAATATAACTTACTGCAGATACAACAATACGGTTATGCCATATACCGTAAATAACTTGTTGTTGAGAGTTTGTGTAGTGTTCTTGCGCCACAACAAGTTCGAAATCTAGAGTCTTACACATAAGTTTTGCTAGTAAGCCCATACTTGAACCTATCAAGTAGCGCAATTGACTAGCTATTTTTTTTTTATTCAAACTCATAAGAAGGGTTTCTACTAATAACTGATTTAAATCAAATGAAAAGTCTCAACCTGCATTACATAGTAAAAAAATATCATATAAACAGCACTATCAAATAATCATGGCTAATCAGTTGATTTTTAAAGCCATATATTTTGTTTTACTTTTAAACTTAACTTTGTAAGAATCAAATATATGGACGAGACAGTAAATCATAATTTAGAAAGAAGAGCGCAAGCTCTTGGTGAAGTTGCCAAAGAAAAAGCTCAAGAGTTTAAAACAACTGCTGAAATAAAAGCTAAAGAAATCAGCGTCGCTGCGCAGGAGAAAGCCCAAGAGTTTAAAACTGTAGCCACTGAAAAAGCAGAAGATATCAAAGTCAAAGCCTGCAATATACACGAAACAGGTGAAGAATATATCAAAGAAAACCCTACTAAAGCAGTTCTTATTGCTGCAGGTATTGGTTTTGTCTTAGGCGCTCTTATTTGTAGTGCTAAGGATTAATGATTTCTATTTATCTTTTTAAAAAAGCCTGTGGATTTATTTCCACAGGCTTTTTTTATTAACGCTATATTAAAGCTCTTTATAGGTTTTAAAATGTGTCTTAACTAGTTCACTCAAAGGCGCCAACTGCTTAGCTCTAATATCTCTAGCTATTTCTTTTACACCTACACCTGCACCTAGAGGTATTTTTACGCCTAACTCCTTACTCGTATTATCTATCCAGTCTATAAAAGCTTCACGTGCAAGAATGGAGGCTGCCGCAACAGCTATATCAGACTCCGCCTTGGTGCGTTGACGAATATTTATCCCCTCTATTCCCATGCGCTTAGCCATACTCTCTATCACATAAGGCTTAGCAAATTGATCTGATAAAGAATCCTGACATTGAGGGCATTGCTTCTGCAGCTCTTGCATAACTTTGATATGACCCCAGGCTAGCATTGAATTAAGGTTTTTAAACTTGGCGTAGAGTTCATTGTAACGTTGCGGCGATATAAATATAATTTGATACTCAAATTCTTGAACTCGCTTAATTTTAGCACTAATAGTTCTAATTTTTTGTGCTGAGTTAACCTGCTTACTATCTTTAACTCCTAGCTTTACTAATTTTTCAGCTATAGACTCATCTGTATAAGCTCCAGCGATGACAAGTGGGCCAAAGAAATCGCCTTTGCCACTTTCATCTATTCCAAAATGTGGCAAATACTGCTCAGGGTCATGTACTTTCTCATAACCAAGCTTAGCTTCTCCTAATATTTGAGGTTCAAGGTTAAATTTTACAAAATCTTCGGTCTCTCCACCTTGAACCAATACTTTAGGGCCTTTTTCATAAACACTCACGTTCAGCTTGCCTTTCTTGGCAGAATAAATAGTATAAGGGCGCTCCACAAAGTCAAAATTAAGCTCTATTAACATTGCTTTTAGCAACTGAACTTGTTTTTGGGTTAAAGGGTTTGTATAACTACTTATCATATAAGTTTAGACTAGTGTAAATTAGCACGTGACACGACAAAAAAATTAATGAGTTCACCTCTTTTGCAAACATCAAATCAAAAGCAAAAATTTAAAATTGCTCTTAATACCTGGTTTATTGAAAATCGCAAGGATTACCCTTGGCGTCGCACTCAAGACCCTTATGCTATATTGGTATCTGAGCTCATGCTCCAACAAACCCAAATCAGCACTGTAATTGAACGTGGCTATTACACTCGTTGGCTAGAGAAATTTCCCAACTGGGAAACTCTTGCACAAGCAACTCAAGAGCAAGTGCTTAGCGCTTGGCAAGGCTTAGGTTACTATAATAGAGCTCGCAGATTACATGAGCTTGCCCAAATTATAGTTTCAGAATATGACGGGCAATTACCTAAGGATTTTGATACCTTACTGAGTCTAAAAGGTATCGGTGATTATACTGCAGCAGCAGTTAGCGCTTTTGCATTTGATCAAGCTTATCCACTTGTTGACGGCAATGTTATTCGTCTGCTTAGTCGCATCTATAATTACCGAAAGCCTATCGATAAGCAGCCTGGAAAAGGCCATATATTGTCCTGGGCTACAGAATTATTAGATACCAAAAATCCTTGTGTTTATAATGCGGCTATCATGGAAATTGGGCAGCAAATTTGTAAAAAAAAACCTCAATGCCTAATCTGTCCTATCTCTAATTTTTGCCAAGCAAAAGACTTCCAACCTGAAGTGCTACCTATTAAAAAAAATCGCACTAAAATCACCCATCTAGATGAGCATGCCATTATTTGCGTTCATAACAATCAAATTCTATTAGCTCAAGAAACTGGATCAAGGCGCAAAGGCTTTTGGAAATTGCCTACTCGCTCCATTCAAGCCGTCAAACCTCTCATGCTCGCTCTTAATTTTAGTTACGCTATTACTCGTTATAAAGTTCAGTTATATCTCTACGTTGCTAAGCCCAATCTAAAGGTCGCTCAACCTCAAGAAGATGAAAGTTGGTTTGAAATTAATGATTTAAAGGAACTACCTCTAGGCTCTCCTTATAAAAAGGCTATACAGAAATATCTAACGCAGGGCTAACAGGGCTAGCATACGCCCTGTCTTACCTTTATCTCTACGGTAAGAATCATAAAGCTTATCATCACAATAGGTGTCAATCATGGAGTCATGGCAATTTTTTACCAGCAAACCTAGCGTTCGAGCCTGTTGCATAATTTGCTCTGCAATATCAACAGGGTAATGAGGCGGCCTAATGCAGGGGCTGATGAGTAATTCTATATTTTCTATTTTTGCTCCTTGTTCGCACATCACATCAACTGTATTTTTTAATATGTTCAGCTTGGTGCCTTTTTTTCCTGAATGAGCTAATCCTATGACCTTAGATTGACTATCATAGAGATAAATAGCTGCACAGTCAGCAACATAGATCCCTAAAGTTATATCGGTTATATTTGTTACTAAAGCATCGGCTCCTAAACTATACTTAGATTCGCTTTGAGAATTAACGATCTCAACATTAGCACCATGCACTTGTTCACACGTATAGATATCAGCTAAACTCAGCCCATACTGACTCAACTCTTGAGCATGATAAGGGTTTAGCTGTTTTAATGCTCCTTCTTTATCTGAATTTTTGTAAACTAAAGGAACCCGATATAACCAGTGAGCCCAAATAGTATCCGTATGATGCTTGAAAGGCTGCAAAAAATCTACAGATAAATTCATGAAACTTCAGCTTCTGTCCTTTGACCAAAACGACGCTCCCGACTGTAATAACAGTCCACTGCCTTTTTAAATTCAACTTCATCAAAATCTGGCCAAAGTACATCTGTAAAATATAACTCTGCATAGCTAAGTTGCCAAAGTAAAAAATTAGATAAACGTTTTTCACCAGATGTTCTAATTAATAAGTCTGGATCAGGCATGCCAGCAGTATCTAAGTAAGATTCAAATACTGAATTATCAATATGATTTGCCCGCAAATTCTTGTTTTCTACATCTTTGGCTATTTTCCGAGCAACTCTAAGTATCTCATCTCTGCCACCATAAGAAAGAGCTAGAGTGAAGGTTAAATTTGTATTATTTTTAGTCTCTTCAATAACCTTAATTAACTCTTTTTTTTGCTTTAGTGGTAGTAATTCCAAATCACCTATCACATGAAGCTTCACTCCATGCTCCATAAGGATATTAGATTTATTTTTAAGAAATTGATAAAGCAACTCCATTAACCCATCAACCTCTAACTTATTTCGTTGCCAGTTCTCGATAGAAAAAGCATATACAGTTAACCATGCTATTTTGTTTTCCAAGCAATATTTAACTGTATTTTGTAAAGCTTCAGCACCTTGTTGGTGGCCTTTATTGGCAGGCTTTTGGTATTTTTTAGCCCAACGACGATTCCCATCCATGATAATAGCAACATGGTTAAGCTCGTTATCTTGAGGTATAATAGCTTTATTCTGTGCTTGCTGCATAGCTGTTTTAGTAGTCATCTTCTCGACCTATATCGTCTGAAGAATCTTTGCCATCTTTGCCTAAAGAGTAAAGTTCATAGTCCTCCATTTCTTCACTATTAAAATTATATTGATAAGGATTTTTCCATGGATCTACAATAATAAAGCCTTTGCCTCTTACATTAATAACCCACTCAGGCTTCATAGATCCTATTTGCAAGTCTGCAACATAAGGCGTAATATCTCTAGGCAGGTTACCGCTAGCATCTACTTCACCAAATAACTCAAGATATAGCTGAGTTACGTTTCCTTCTGGATAAGTACCGTAGTCTTCATAATATAACTGCAAACCATCTTCTAAATAGATGAGCTGCAACTTTGCCTGTGATTCAGCCTGTTGCTGTTTAAAAAATGCAAAACCAGCCACGCTCAAACCAGCTAACACAGCAATAATAGTAATGACTACTAGTATTTCAATGAGCGTAAACCCAAGCTTTGTTGATTTAAACTGCTTTAATGGGGCTAGTTTCATAATAGGTAGGCTTATTTAAAGAACTCATTGCGACTATCCCATTGCTGAATCCAAATCATTAATGATTTGAGCAAGCGGAGCAAAGATAGCAAATACAATAACGGCAACAATACCTGCTAAGAAAACAATCATTAAAGGCTGAAGAATAGTGGTCATCGTATCCACTGAATCTTTAACCTCTTCCTCATATACATCAGCTACTTTAAGCAGCATATCTGGTAATTGACCCGTTTCTTCACCAACTTCTACCATAGAGATAGCCATTTCAGGAAAAATATTAGCTGCTTTCATAGGAGACACCATTGAATCACCTTCTCTAACTTTATCGTAAATCATACCTATACTATCTTCAATAACAACATTACCAGCTGTCTCTTTAGTGATTCTAAGCGATTCTAAGATAGAGACGCCTGAAGTAATAAGTGTTCCTAGTGTACGAGAAAACTTAGCAATAGCGCTCTTACGCTGAACGTCACCTAATAGAGGTAGTCTCAAGACCATTCTATCTAAAGCTTTTTTACCTGTTGATGTTTTAGCAAAAGCTTTAATCCCAACAACTATTAGGAACACAAACGCGCCGATCCAAACTACATTGGGTACAAGTAGGGGGCTAGCTATCATATTTTCTGAAAAATTAAATACAGCTTTTGACAATGCTGGTAATTCAGAATCGGAATCTTCAAACATCTCCTTAAATTGAGGCACCACCACAACCATCAAAATAGTCATAATAAGCGAAGCTACAACCAATACAATAATTGGATAAGTCATCGCTGACTTAATTTTCTTTCTTAATGCTTCTGCTTTTTCTCTGTAATCACCTAAACGGTCAAGAACTACATCTACAATACCACCAGATTCACCTGCCTTAACCATATTAACAAACAAGTCATCAAATATTCGAGGGTATTGAGATAATCCATCTGATAGAGTTCCGCCAGATTGAACTGATTGGCTAACTCTTTCAATCATAGTTTTCATCGCCTTATTAGGCTGTTGACTAGACAAAATACTTAAACTTTTAATTAACGGAAGACCTGCATTAATCAAGATACTAAGCTGACGAGTAAAGTTCATCACCTGCACAGGTTTGAGCCTCACATTACGGGTGCTAACGTTTTTAGTTTTAGCTCTTGATGCCTTACTTGTTTTCGCTGCAGATGCCACCTCTGTAACTTGAGTTGGAAAGAGAGCCATTTCACGCACTTGTGCGCTAGCTTCATCTACCGTGTTAGCGACTACCGTGCCTTGTTGTTGCTGACCTTGTGCGTCTAGTGCAATATATTGAAAAGTTGCCATATAAAAATACTTAATTTAATCAAACGTTAAACCCTACAATGAAAATATCAAGTTTTAAGTTGATACTTGATTAATTAGTCATCTCCTACACTAATTATCTACAAAAAATATTAACGTTTTTTTTGCTCATATTCAGTCATTTTAAGTAACTCACTAACCGTTACAAACTGGTACCCTTTTTTGCGCAGTTCCTTAATAACAGAGGGAATTACAGTTACTGAATTAGGGTGAATATCATGCAGTAGCAAAATACTACCTGGTTGAGCCTTACTCACTAAACGATCTCTAAGCACAGATACACTTGGACGCTTCCAATCTAACGGATCTACATCCCAATGAACTGATGTTAAATTATAATCCTTTTTTAACCACTGAGCTTGAGAAAACGTGAACGCCCCATAAGGAGGTCTAAACGTTTCTGGATAATGGCCCAACTGTTTTTTTAGTAAGTACTGCAAAGACACTACTTCTTTCTTAACTTCTTCCTTAGGTAAGTTTTTTAATAGACAATGAGAATGAGAATGATTCCCTATCTCATGCCCTTCATTCTCAATGCGACGCATAATACTCGGGTAACGCAAAACATTTTTTCCCACTACATAAAAAGTCGCTAACACACGCTCACTAGCTAAAATATCCAATAATTTAGGAGTCAGAGTTGGATGAGGGCCATCATCAAAAGTCAAAGCAATATAGGGCAGTGTGCGGTTGCCGTGACGATACTTGATGCCATCAATATTCTGAGTCATTGGCGACAACTCTCTTTTGGTTGGCTGTTTAGTACCTGAACAAGATACGATAAATCCACCTATTACTAAAACTAGCAATAGCGGTAAGTTTAAATTAATTTTCATGACTTTAGAACTACTTAGCAACTTTTGCATTAGAGTTTTGTTTAATTAACAAAGCAAAAAAGACGGCGAGTAACAACATAAAAACTGAATAAAATTGCCCCTTAGTCAAACCCCACACCAACGCTGAATCAGGCACTCTAAACTGCTCAGCTAACATACGTAAAATGGGGTACCCAATAAAAAAGCCCACTACTAAAATCCCCTGCGTGTTATTTCTCTTATAACGCAACCACCACCTAACAGCAGACAAGAGCAAGAACAATACTAAGCCTTCTAATAACGCCTGAATCAACTGTGACGGATAACGCGTAGGTACATACTCTGCCAAAATTGCCAATAATTCACTACTTTTGCGTGACTGTTTTACTAGCGCAAACATCTGTGATTGCATCACCAAGTTCTCCTGCAAAAATGGCTGCACTCTCTCATCCATCAACACCTCTACCGCCTGCTTAATCGACCCTGATTCTGTCAACTCACTGGGAAACTTCATCCCCCACTTAAATGAACTGCCCTGTGGTATGACATGTCCATAAAGCTCCCCATTGATAAAATTAGCTAACCTCCCAAGGAACAAACCAATAGGAGCCGTCCAACACAAGCCATCACCCAAGCCGAGCCACGAAATTTGATGTTTTTTGGCGTAGAAATAAGAGAATACAATCAGCCCAAGAATTCCACCATGACTAGCCATTCCCCCTTTCCATATTTGTAAGGGATAGGTCCAATTGGCCATGGCTTGCTCCAAGCCTACATCAGGAATCCAATAAAACAACGTATAGCCCAAGCGTCCACCTAGAAACACACCAAACAACATCGCATAAGTCGCAAAATCCATCACTTTAGACTCAGGCAACACCCACGGCTGCACAGTCGAACGAGCCCAAGATTTAAGCAAACAAATAGCAGCGACAACCCCTAGTAAGTACGCTATACCATACCAATGAACCGATAATCTTCCTAAAGAAAGGGCCACCGGATCTAAATTATGCACATACAAAGCTTCTATCATAAATATAGTAATAAACTTAATACTTAGAAATAGAAGCACAAGCCATAAATCACCTCATCAAAAAATAACTCTCTACCTAACTTAATAATATAATAAAATAGTAGCTAATACTAATTTTAACTTGTAATAGCCACTTGAATCATGTTTTTTATTGTTCAATATTTTTACTTAATCGGTCATATCAACTTAACTTTAAACAAATAAACTATGAAAAAAATATCTTTCCTATATGTAATCTTAATTGGCAATTTAATAGCCCATGAAGAAAATTTACACTCAAAACCTAAAGATACGCCTAAAACCATTTTAAACATTAAAAGTCATGATTATGTTACCACAGGCAACGGGAAATTCACTTACAATGTAAGCACAACTTGGGGCAACTTACCTAATAATGAGCACTTAGGGCGTACTCATGGAGGTGTTGTTGTTGATTCAAAAAATCATGTTTATATCTCCACTGATAATAAAAATGGCATTTTAGTCTTTAAGGAAAATGGTGAATTTGTAGCTTCACTGGGTGAACATCTAAGCCATATACACCAACTCGCTATAAACAAAGAAGGCGATCAAGAGTTTATTTACGGGGCTAAGTTAGCCGGGGAAAATGCTAGCAGCTTAGTTAAATTAGATTTAGCCGGCAATATAATATTCTCCATCCCTAATAACAACACATCTGATATTAAACCAGAAGACTTCAAAGGTATAACTGGCGTTACCGTAGCTCCAGACAACTCTATTTTTGTCAGTACAGGTTATGGAACTAAGCATATTTACAAAATCAGCCAAGAAGGCCAGCTAATCAAAAAATTTGGAGGAAAAATAAATAAAGAAAAACCTTACTTAGGTCTTTCAAACCCTCATGGTATCGCTATTGATTCTCGTTTTGAGCAACCCAGACTATTGGTAGCTGATAGAGAAAAGCGTCGTCTTGTTCACTATGACTTAGACGGTAATTATATAGGTATCTACGCCACAAATTTACGTCGTCCATGTGCTATTTCATTCTTTGGTGAGTATTGCGCTGTAGCTGAATTAGAGAGCAGAGTGACCATTCTTGATAAAAAAGGCGTGCCAATCGCTTTCCTAGGTGACAACCCGAACCAAAAACAATGGGCTAACTTTAGAGTCCCACTAGAAGAACAAAAACATGGTATTTTCTCTGCTCCTCATGGATTATCATTTAATAAAGCAGGTGATTTATATGTTCAAGATTGGAATATCCACGGCAGAGCAACTAAACTAAGTTTAGTTAAACCTTAATAAAACCTCTTAACAACAACTAGTGCCGTCATCACTACCTGAATCAATAGCGTGGCTGATAAGAGAAAATCATTTATGATTTTACCCGAAAGGTGAGCGACGCTCTGAATAAGAGCGGGCTCATCAAATCAAAAATCAAAGAACCGACCCCCAAGACCAGCCAACTCACTCACCCATCAATTTTAAGAGGCTCGATGCCTCTTAAATGATGCGAGCGGACTAGTGACTAGCAGACGGTTGGCATGGCTCTTGCCATGACAAAGAAGGATGCTACAAAACGGTGATTACATTACCAAGGGAAGCCATAAAACTTGTGAGGATTTAGGATAGCAAACAAAACGTAGTGGTTTTGACTGAGTAAGTGGTTAGGCGATAAATCGTAGCGCACAATGAATTAGGTAATTCATGAGCACTGCGAAAGTTTGAGTCTCACCGCTTAATCGTCAAAAGTGTTGCTAGACTATGTCCTCAAAAGAGCCTCTCATTTATATGGAGGCTCTTGCTTTATGGATGACTGCCTTTGAATTACTCGGGTGCAGTGAGCCTGAGTATATATCCTTATATACGATGGCGAGCGGTCTTTTCTCCCTAAAGTTTGCTAGTCTATCAATCTAAAAAAGGTTTAGAGATTCTTTGCTGAAAGACAGGTGTAATTTTCTTAGTGGAGTTTTTTATAAAAACCTCTGCAACCCTTATTAAATGAACAAAAGCAACTCTATAAATCAAAAATCAAAGAACCGACCCCCAAGATTTTAATCGAGATAGCGGCAGAATGATGGCTAAACGTTCTATTTATGGTGGTAGAGGTGAGATTAGAGAAGCTTTGTATATGGCTGCTTTATCTGCGAGCAAGTGTAACCCTGTGTTACGTGAGTTTTATCAAAGATTAGTAGCTAACGGTAAACCTAAAAAAGTAGCCTTAACTGCGGTTATGCGTAAGTTATTATGTCACCTCAATCATACAATGTATCAGTACCTCGAAACTCAAAAATTAGTCGCCTAATAAGAAAGCTTTAAAAGACAGTTGCTAAAGGGCAAAACCACTCTGTGATTTTCTCTTATCAGTTACGCTGTTCGCTTAGAGTTTCGGTTGGCTAGTGGGTTCATTTATCTTTCTGCTTAGGTATATAAAATAAGATAATATAAAGTATCCATACTGGTAAAAGTAAAAATACTTTATCTGTATGAAATAAATGTTTTATCAATTCACAAAATATAGTTGTACCTATAAAGCTAAAAATTATAAATCTATAATTTTTTTTAGTAAAATGATAACCCTTCCAGTACATAGTTTCTAATTAATTATGTCTTGTTGTATTTGATATAGAAGTAGAAGCTCCAGCGCCAGCCCCATAACCAAGAGAAGCTCCATTATATTTAAAATTTTCATCTGCAGAAGCATTAATTCCCAATTTATTTATGTTTAAATCAATATCTCTACCCACACCACTAAGACCTCGCTCTGTATATCCTAATTGTATAGCTACACCAGATGAAACACCTAATCCTACGCCTTTTGTAGTGTAAAAGCCTGAATCAAAAATATTACTCAAATCTAATTCAAAACCAGCTGCGCCAACAACACCTAATCCATATATCCACTCTCCTTCTAATCCTAGGTATAAAGTCTTATCTCCAACTAAATCTTGCCACCAGTCACCTAAGTCATCTAACCAACTATCATCATCAAACTCATCAGGCACTCCATCGCCGTCAGTATCATCAGGATCATCTTTAGGACCAGGTCCTTCTTGGGGGTCAGCAACTGTCTTTTAAAAGTTTTTTTAATTAGGTGATTTGAGGAGTTAAGTTTGCTTGATTTTCGATACTTTGCAAGTGTCTTTTCATAGTCGAGTTTAAATGACAAAGAAGCTTACGCAT
>Ga0209533_1000050_pt1 | contig 100078 bp, 86 predicted proteins | sample COG_04_FD_184748 | JGI IMG/M metagenome (GOLD analysis project Ga0209533, IMG submission 184748) | Pelagic Microbial community sample from North Sea - COGITO 998_met_04 (SPAdes) (version 2) | ecosystem: Environmental > Aquatic > Marine > Neritic zone/Coastal water | place: Helgoland, sampling...
CATATAACCAAAACTCTCTTCACCACCGCCAATAAAATCTAATTCTGGAAAATCTTTCACCATTTTGGCAATCCATTTAAAACCAGTTAATCCAATTTTGGTTTCAACGCCGTAATTTTTTGCTATGGCACCTACTAATTCTGTGGTAACTATTGTAGAACCTATAAATTGTTTTCCGTTTATTCTATTTTCGTCTTTCCATTTTCTTAACAAGAACTCTGTCATTACAACCATTGTCTGGTTCCCATTCATTAATTTCATGTTTCCATCGGTATCTCTAACAGCAACGCCCAATCTATCACAATCTGGGTCAGTACCAATCACAATATCTGCACCAATTTTATTTGCTAAGTCAGTTGCCATTTTTAAAGCTTCTGGTTCTTCTGGATTTGGTGATTTCACAGTAGGGAAATCTCCATCTGGTACTCTTTGTTCTTCAACGATATGCACATCTGTATACCCTGCTTTTGCTAAAGCATCTGGTACGGAAACAATAGAAGTACCGTGTAAAGAAGTAAAGACTACTTTTAAATTTTTTCGATCGATATTAGAAGACAAAGAGCCATTTTTTACGGCAGCGGCTATAAATACGTCATCTACCGCTTTGCCTATGGTTTCAATTAGCGCTTCATTTGCAGTAAATTTAATTTCAGAAAAATCTAAAGCATTCACGTTTCTTATAATCTTACCATCATGTGGAGGTACGATTTGTCCGCCATCTGCCCAATATACTTTGTAACCGTTATATTCTGGAGGGTTGTGAGAAGCCGTTAACACAATACCTGCATCACAATCTAAATGTCGCACGGCAAAAGATAATTCTGGTGTCGCTCTTAAATCTTCAAATAAATAAACTTTTATATTATTAGCAGATAAAACGTCTGCAACAATTTTCGCAAACTTTTTACTGTTATGTCTACAATCGTAAGCAATAACTACTTTTAATTGATTCTTATGTATATTTTCTATTAAGTAATTAGATAAACCCTGTGTCGCTCTACCTAACGTATATTTATTGATTCTGTTGGTTCCTGCGCCCATAACTCCTCGCATTCCACCTGTTCCAAATTCCATATTTTTGTAGAATCTATCTTCTAAATCAGGAGCATTAGTAGTAATTAATTGTTCAATTTCTTGCTGCGTAGCTGCATCAAAAGTAGCACTTAACCACTGCTTTGCTTTGTCTAGTATTTCACTCATTTTTAAATATAAATTATGGTATTAAAATGCAAATATACATTTTAGAAATTGAGTTTTTCTTTTATTGAATAGTGTTTTTCGTTGCTTTTAGTCTTAATTATTAATTCGCCAATAAAACCTGCTAAAAATAATAAAGTTCCTAAAATCATTGAAGTTAAGGCAATAAAAAACCACGGATTATCTGTGATTAGAATTGTTTTAATATCATTAAATACTTTGTATAATTTAATAATACCAATGTAAAATGCGGTTGTTGTTCCAAATATAAACATCAATGATCCCCAAAGACCAAAGAAGTGCATTGGGCGTTTACCGAATTTAGATAAAAAGGAGATGGTAATTAAATCTAAAAAGCCATTTATGAATCGGTCCATACCAAATTTAGTAACACCGTATTTTCTTGCTTGATGTTGTACTACTTTTTCACCAATTTTAGTAAAGCCCTCGTTTTTAGCCAGTACAGGAATATAACGATGCATTTCTCCACTAACCTTAACCGTTTTAATAACGATATTTTTATAAGCTTTTAAACCACAATTAAAATCGTTTAGCTTTAAGCCAGATGTTTTTCTAGCAGCTGCATTAAATAATTTTGAAGGAATGTTCTTCGTAATTAAATTGTCATACCGTTTCTTTTTCCATCCAGAAATAAGATCATAATCATCTTTTGTTATAAGGTCATATAATGCTGGTATTTCGTCAGGGTTGTCTTGTAAATCAGCATCCATTGTAATTACTACGGCACCTTTTGCCATTTCAAAACCGGCGTCTAAAGCCTGAGATTTTCCATAGTTTTTCTGAAAACGAATTCCTTTTACTTCGGAATTTGATGCTGATAATTTTTCAATTACATTCCAAGAAGTGTCTGTACTGCCATCATCAATAAAAATAATTTCATACACAAAACGATTGGATTGCATAACCTTTGCAATCCAATCGTGTAATTCTTGTAAAGATTCTTCTTCATTAAGAAGAGGTATTATTACCGAAATATCCATATGTTGATATTAAGTTTAATACTATAAGGTATAAATTAAAACTTATACGATTTAAAAATATTGTTTTAATACGTTTCTTCCTCAGATTTTTTCATGATTGCAGCAGCAATTGCAGCAACAATAAAACCACCAACAGCGCTCCCAATGATACCCATTGCAGCTATTAAAAGAGGCGAATTAAAAGCTTCACTCATTTTATTAATAGCTTCAACTTGTTCCTCAGTTTGTCCTTGATCTAGTAATTTTTGATTTGAAACTTCCATAACCTGACTTAGAAAATCTGGCTCTATGAAATTCATAAAAAGATAATTATAAATGGTACCAATAAGCGCAGCTACTATTGCAATTCCTACACCAATTTTAACTCCTTGTCCCCAAGTTAAAAAACCTTCATTCGTTTCTTTGTATTTTTTTATTCCAAATACAATCAAACCAATAAATAATATTCCTGAAACTAAGGATATAGACCAATGTGGATCTAAATGCGTTCCTAAAGCATATGTAATAAGACTAATTAGCACAGTTGCAACACCGAGGTAAATACCGTAATTAATAATTAAACTTTTACTGTTTGTAGAATTTTCCATTTTTTTTTAAATTTAGATATTTTACAAATATATTCTTTTCATTGAGATAGTTTTGTTTTTTATAAATTATTATATAATCTCAAAACAATAGATTAGTAGTCAATACCTTAAAAATGTTACCAAAAAATTAGCATTTTTTTAATTGTTTAAATAAAAAAAGCTTGTAAATTTGCCTCGGCAAGTTCTACACAACTAGCTCCCTTTGAATCCTCCAGGGCGGGAACGCAGCAAAGGTATTAGGTTGTAGCGGTGTGATGTAGGTAGCTTGCCATTTTTTATGCCCTAAATTCTCGTTTAGAATTTTATTTACTCTCCTCTATATTATTTACTAGTCTCTTTTTTTGATTTCTTAGCTTACTTTTTCGATATTTGTATAATTAATTAATTAATCTTTCAATCATTTCATGTTTTATGAGCAAAGTTGTTTTAGTTACGGGTGCTTCTTCTGGTATCGGAAAAGCGATTGCTACTTTTTTATCTGCAAAAGGGTATATAGTTTATGGTACAAGCAGAAATCCAAAAAATGAAAAAGAGTTTTCTTTTGAGTTGATAGCTTTAGACGTTTTAAAATTAGATACAATTAACACTGCAGTCAATTATATTCTCGAAAAGGAAGGAAGATTAGATGTGTTAGTAAATAATGCAGGAATGGGTATTACGGGGCCTGTTGAAGAAACACCTACAGATGAAATGCGTGCCGTTTTTAATACCAATTTATTTGGCGCTATCGATGTAATGAAGGCTGTTTTGCCACAAATGCGCAAGCAAAATGCTGGAACTATCATAAACGTAACGTCTATTGCAGGATATATGGGTTTGCCTTTTAGAGGACTTTATTCTGCTACAAAAGCTGCTTTAGAAATTGTAACAGAGGCTGCAAGAATTGAAGTTAAAAATTTTGGAATTCAGATTGTAAATGTGGCTCCTGGCGATTTTGCAACTAATATTGCAGCAGGAAGATACCACACACCAGTGTTTGAAAACTCCGCTTATAAAGAAGATTATCAAACGAATTTAGATTTAATGGATGCGCATGTTGGCGGCGGAATGGATCCGCTAGAAATGGCAAAAATTGTTTATAAAATAACCAATACAAAACATCCTAAAATTCATTATAAAGTGGGCAACTTTATGGAAAAATTTTCAATTTTTTTAAAGCGAATTTTGCCAGATAATGTGTACGAAAAGTTATTAATGAATCATTATAAATTATAGCAAGAGTTCTTGTTTATAAGTAGTAGAGAAATAGTTCTATTTCAATTCTTAATTAAACTTGCAAGTACTTATCTTTGCATTAGGAATTACAGTATTTTTTTGACTTCTTTTATGAAAAATGAACAAAAATTGAGTGCAAACATCCCGACATTTAGGGAATTCCTAAAAAAGGAATAATTACAACTAAATAGATACAAATGAAATTTTTTATTGACACGGCAAATTTAGAGCAAATTAAAGAAGCGCAAGCTTTAGGAATTTTAGATGGTGTAACCACAAATCCGTCTTTAATGGCTAAAGAAGGAATTACTGGTGAAGCAAACATTATTAACCATTACAAAGCGATTTGTGAATTGGTAGAAGGGGATGTTTCGGCAGAAGTAATTTCTACAGACTTTGAGGGAATGGTAAGAGAAGGTGAAGCTTTGGCTGCATTGAATCCACAAATTGTGGTGAAATTACCAATGATAAAAGATGGTGTCAAGGCATGTAAATATTTTTCTTCTAAAGGAATTAAAACAAACGTAACTTTAGTATTCTCTGCAGGCCAAGCATTATTAGCTGCTAAGGCTGGCGCAACATACGTATCGCCATTTATTGGTCGTTTAGACGATATTTCTACAGATGGTTTAAATCTAATTTCAGAAATTCGTTTAATTTATGACAATTATGGATTTGAGACTCAAATTTTAGCTGCTTCTGTGCGTCATACAATGCACATTATAGATTGTGCAAAATTAGGCTCTGATGTTATGACTGGACCATTAAGTGCAATTGAAGGTTTGTTAAGACATCCATTAACAGATAGTGGTTTAGCAAAGTTTTTAGCAGATTACCAAAAAGGGAATTAACCAACGCAGTTAATTTTTTCGTCTTTAAGAATTCTCTTAATAATAAAACATTATAACTTGCAAACTTTGTACCTTTGTGCTCTTATATATGTATCCAAAAAAAGAACTCGCACAAATTGTAATTTCAGCTTGCGCTCAATTTAATATTGAGACGGTTGTTGTTTCTCCAGGTTCAAGAAATGCGCCACTTACCATAGGTTTCTCTAGTCATAAAGAGATAGAGACATTAAGTGTTGTAGATGAGCGTTGTGCTGCATTTTTTGCTTTAGGTATTGCGCAACAGACGCGAAAACCTGTGGCAGTTTTATGTACTTCAGGTTCCGCTTTGTTAAATTATTATCCTGCAGTAGCAGAAGCGTTTTACAGCAATATTCCGTTAGTTATTATTTCTGCAGATAGACCAAAACATTTGATTGATATTGGAGACGGACAAACTATTCGGCAAGAAAATGTATTTGCAAATCATATTTTATTTTCTGCAAACTTAATTGAAAACACAAAATATAAAACCCGTAATTCTCAACTAATTGGTGAAGCTTTGCAGGTAGCTATATCACAACAAGGTCCTGTGCATATAAATGTTCCTTTTGATGAACCTTTGTATGAGACAGTGCCAGTATTGAATGCATATAATTTTCCACATATTTCTTTAAGTTCGTTAGATAATTCTCATATCAATTACGAAAAGCTTTCGAAGTCATGGAATGTTGCCAAAAAGAAAATGATACTGGTAGGTGTAAATTATCCTGATGCAGATTTACATTCATTAATGGATTTATATACAGAAGATGACTCTGTTTTAATTTTAACAGAGACAACTTCTAATTTGCATCATGATAAAGCTATAGATTCTATTGATCAGTTGATTTTTTCTCTATTAGATGCTGAGTTTCAAGAATTAAAACCAGACATTTTAATAACGTTCGGGGGTATGATTATCTCTAAAAGAATCAAGAAGTTTCTTAGAGATTACCAACCAAAGGAGCATTGGAATATTGATGCTAGAAAAGCAACCAATACCTTTTTGTGTCTGTCTGAATTTATACAAATAAAACCGGTAGATTTCTTCTCTCATTTCAATAAGTTTATAAGACCTTTAAAAAGCGATTATCAGCCAAAATGGGTTGCCTTTAGAGATGGAAGAAGAGAAAAGCATGTAGCTTATTTGAAAAGTATAAAATACTCAGATTTTTCTGTTTTTGAACAAGCTTTGAATGCTATACCGGATAGTTGTCAGTTGCAAATTAGTAACAGTTCTATTATTCGATATGCACAGTTATTTTCGATGAAAGCTACTGTAAATATTTTTTGCAATAGAGGAACAAGTGGTATTGAAGGTAGCACAAGTACAGCTATTGGAGCTGCATATGCTACCGAGCAACAAACCGTTTTTATTACAGGAGATTTAAGCTTTTTTTACGATGGTAACGGGCTATGGAATAGTAACATCCCTAAAAGTTTTAGAATTATTATAATTAATAACTCTGGTGGTGGGATTTTCAGAATTATTCCAGGTCCAAAAGATACCAATGCCGCCAAGTATTTTGAAACACCACATTGCTTAACAGCAGAATATTTGTGTAAAATGCACCAGTTAGAATATCAAAAAGCGTATTCTACAGAAACAGTAACAAAAGAATTAAGCAGATTTTTCGAAACATCTGAAAAACCAAAAATATTAGAGATTTTTACGCCAAGTGCAGAAAATGACCTAGTTTTAAAAGATTATTTTAAATATATACAATAATGGATTTACAAGAGGGAGAAATGAATTTGAAAGAAGGAGATAAAGTAAGCTTGGTAATTGAAACTGAAACCGGTTTAGGATATACTGTTTTAATTAACGAAGAATTTGATGGTTTGCTTTTTAGAAGTGAAGTTTTTCAAGCTTTAGAAGAGAATATGGAAGTTACTGGGTATGTGAAAAATATTCGTGAAGATGGGAAAATCGACGTTTCTTTGAGGCCACAAGGTTTTAGAAATGTAATAGATTCTGATGTAGATAAAGTACTTACAAGATTAAAAGATAGTAAAGAAGGGTTTATTTTAATTACTGATAAGAGTTCGCCAGATTCGATACGTTTTCATATGAAAATGAGTAAAAAAGCATTTAAAAAGGCAGTTGGAAATTTATATAAACAGAAACTAATTGTTATTGAAGAAGATAGAATTGTGTTGGTGAAATAAGTCTCCAGTTGGCAGTTTCAGTAGGCGATAAGTAGGTTTTTTTATTTAGATTTTTATTATTTTAAGGCTGAATATTTCTTTATTCTTCATGTATGCTTTTTAATTACTGATTACTCAATCTTAATATATTTTCATAAAAAGCGTCGGCATTTGGGTCTGAAGCATCCATTTTTCCATATCCAATTTTATAATATTTTATCGCTTTTTTTATATTTTTACCTTCTTCGTAATAACGTCCAATATAATAATCACCTAAAGGAGATGATGGGAATATTTTCAAAATCATTCTTCCAAAATTCAGCAATTGATCTCCGTTCTCTTTTTCGATAATTACCTTTTCTACAGTAAAAATATCTTGCTCTCTAATTCCTAGATTACTTCCAAATAAAAAATCAATTTCTAAATATTTATTTTCTAAATAAGTGATGGCATCAAGAGGGGAGAGGTCTTTTATATTTTTGTCAAATTCTTCTTTAGAGATTGCAGAATAAATTTCAAAAACTTTTGTGAGGGCCCTAGGAACGGCTTCAGCAATAGCAGAAGTGCTATTTTCTGTATTGAAAGTATCATTAATAATATTAAAATTATTAAGCTCTACGCTAGAAAGGCCTTGTTGTAATTGATTAATTAATGTTTGTTTTCTATTAGAAAAGATATTAGAATTATTAGTGTAAAAGTAAAAAGTATTGTCTTCCTTCTGAAATCTTGCAAGCTTATAAGCTTGCATTTGACTAGCTATAAAATCTGAAAAAGTAGGATTAATGCAGATATAAGCATTAATAATAGGTGTTTGTTCTCCTAAAAAGGAAGTTATTAAATTTGCAGAGGTTCCCTCACCAATCAAAGTGATAAAGGGTGAAGTATTATAAGAACTTTCTATTTCAAAAATAACTTCATCTTTAATGAAATTATAAAAATTGTTATTATTTTTAGTTAAGTTGCCATTATCGATATTAAAATAGGTGTCTTTTTTTCGGGTTTTAGCCATGTTAACTCCAACAATAATTTGTTTTGGCGCCTTGTCTTTTGCTGCAAATAAGACTGCATTACCAATATAAAGGTCAAAAAGATATTCAGCATCGAAAACAATTGCTAGCGGATAGTTTTTTTCTTCATCCTTATCATAACCTTCTGGAAGATATATTTTTATATCTCTACTGTAGCCTAGATAGTCTGAGTCAATTGATTTTTTTATAATTATCTGCGAATATGAACTAAAGAAAAATAATAAAAATATTAATGGCAGGGATTTCTGAATCATCATTTAGAATGTTTATTTTTGTAAGTAAGAATGTGTTGTTCTCTTTTAGAACGTCTAAAATACAAAAATATGATACAACCCAAGTGGAAAACTGTAAAGGAGTATGAAGATATTACCTATAAAAAGTGCAATGGAGTTGCAAGAATAGCGTTTAACAGACCCAATGTAAGGAATGCATTTAGACCCAAAACAACTAAAGAGTTATATGAGGCATTTTATGATGCAGGTGAAGATGTAAATATTGGTGTTGTATTGCTTTCTGCGGAAGGACCAAGCACTAAAGATGGCGTGTATTCTTTCTGTTCTGGAGGTGATCAAAAAGCACGTGGTCACCAAGGTTATGTTGGAGATGACGGTTATCATAGATTAAATATTTTAGAGGTACAGCGTTTAATTAGGTTCATGCCAAAAGCAGTTATTGCTGTTGTACCTGGCTGGGCAGTTGGAGGTGGACATAGTTTACACGTTGTTTGCGATTTGACTATAGCCTCTAAAGAGAATGCTATTTTTAAACAAACAGATGCAGACGTAACTTCTTTTGACGGTGGTTATGGTTCTGCATATTTGGCAAAAATGGTAGGTCAGAAAAGAGCAAGAGAAATATTCTTTTTAGGGAGAAATTATTCTGCGCAAGAAGGGTACGATATGGGCATGGTAAATGCTGTAATTCCGCACGAAGAATTAGAAGATACCGCATATGAATGGGCGCAAGAGATTTTAGAGAAATCTCCAACATCTATAAGAATGCTAAAATTTGCTATGAATTTAACAGATGACGGTATGGTTGGTCAGCAAGTTTTTGCAGGTGAAGCAACGCGTTTGGCATATATGACACAGGAGGCAAAAGAAGGAAGAGATGCCTTTCTGGAGAAGAGAAAGCCTAATTTTCCTAAAAAGTGGATACCATAGTTATCTGAAAATCTAAAATTTATAATTAATTACAATGAAATCACAAATAGTAACATTTCTTATAAAATGTCCAGATCAAAAAGGATTGGTAGCTAAAATTACTACGTTTTTTTATGAAAAAGGATTCAATATTTTAAGTTGTCAGCAATATGCAAATGCTATTGAGGATACTTATTTTATGAGAATTCGATTAAATGCGGCAGGGACTAATATTTCTAAAGAAGCATTAGAAAATAATTTTATAGAGTTGGCAGCACCTTTAAAGTTGGATTGGTCTGTGAATTACGGGGATAAGAAACAAAACATGGCCATTATGGTCTCTCATACGAGTCATAACTTATATGATTTGTTAGAAAGACAAAAAGAAGGTTTGTTAGATTGTAACATTACTATGGTTATTAGCAATCATGATAAATTAAGACACATTGCAGAAATGTTTAAGGTGCCGTTTTATTATCTTCCGGTAACAAAAGATACTAAAAAAGTACAAGAAGCGCAGGTAATAGAATTATTAGATGCTAACAAAGTAGATCTAGTAATAATGGCAAGATATATGCAAATTTTATCCTCAGACTTTATCAATCATTATCCAGAGAGAATTATAAATATTCACCATTCTTTTTTGCCTGCTTTTCAAGGCGCAAACCCTTATAAGAAGGCTTATGAGAGAGGTGTAAAGCTAATTGGAGCAACTGCACACTATGCAACAGAAGATTTAGATGAAGGTCCAATTATAGAGCAAGACGTAGAACCTGTAACGCATGAAAGTACACCAGCAACTTTAAAGAGAATTGGTGCAGATATCGAAAGGTTAGTTTTGGCGAGAGCAGTAAAAAACCATTTAAACAATCAAATCATAGTTTCGGGAAATCGAGCAATTGTTTTTCCAGAAGCTGGGGAGTAAATTCGTTTTTAGTTAAATTTGATTACACTTATTTCTCCCAATTATTGATTTTTTTAATTTTCAATATATACAAATGAAAATAATCTGTATTGGGCGCAATTACGCAAAACACATTGAAGAATTAGCCAATGAAAGGCCAGAAAGTCCTGTTATTTTTTTAAAGCCAGATTCTGCTATTTTACCAAGAAAAAATCCATTTTTTATTCCTTCTTTTTCAGATGACGTGCATTACGAAGTAGAGATTTTAATAAAGATAAATAAAGTAGGAAAGCATATTGATGCAAAGTTTGCACATAAATATTTTGATGAAATCGGTTTAGGAATCGATTTTACAGCAAGAGATGTGCAAGCAAAGTGCAAAGAAAAAGGATTGCCTTGGGAGAAAGCAAAAGCATTTGACGGAAGTGCAGTTGTTGGCGAGTTTTATCCGAAGGAACAATTCGATTTAGACAATTTAAATTTTCAATTATTAAAGAATGATACCCTTGTACAGGATGGAAACACCAATACAATGTTATGGAAAGTAGATGAGTTAATCTCTTACGTATCTCAATATTTCACTTTAAAAAAGGGCGATATTATTTTTACAGGAACTCCTGCAGGTGTGGGTAAAGTTATTGAAAATGATACCTTAAAAGGAATTATTGAAGGTAAAGAAGCATTTAGCATTAGAGTTAAATAATAGAGGAAGACTTTATGGGTTTTTAATTCCGAAATATCGGGACTGAGAGATCTGAAATCAGTATACAAGTATGAAAGCAGAAATTATAACCATAGGAGATGAGATTCTAATTGGACAAATTACAGATACCAATTCACAATGGATTGGTCGGCAATTGAATAAAATCGGAGTTTCAGTATATCAAATAACTTCTATTCAAGACGATAAACAACATATTTTAAACGCTTTTAAAGAAGCGCAAGAGCGTGTAGATATTGTAATTATTACAGGCGGCTTAGGGCCAACAAAAGACGATATTACTAAAAAGACAATTGCAGAATTTTTTAATGATACAGAGATCATAGTGTATCAAGAAGTTATAGAACACATTAAAGGTTTGTTTAAAAAAATGAACCATCCGTTTCGAGAAATTCAAAGAACACAAGCAAACTTGCCTTCAAAAGCAACACTTTTAAAAAATAGTTTTGGGACAGCACCAGGTATGTGGTTTTATGAGAATAATACCGTTTTTGTTTCACTTCCTGGGGTTCCTTATGAAATGAAAGGACTAATTACTTCTGAAGTGTTGCCTCGAATTCAGCAACAATTTAAATTACCATTCATTATTCATAAAACAATTATGACCTATGGTCAAGGAGAAAGTACTATTGCTGAAAGAATAGAAGATTTTGAGAATAATTTACCGCCAGTGCTTAAGTTAGCTTATTTACCTTCTTTCGGTAGAGTGCGTTTGCGCTTGTCTGGAAAAGGAGAAGATAAAGCAGTTTTAGAGGGGCTATTAGATGCAGCAGTTGCAGAAATTTATCAGTTAATTCCAGAAATTATTACAGGTTTAGATGATGATACTTCATTAGAAAAAACAGTAGGAGCATTGCTAAAAGAAAAAAATAAAACCATCTGCACCGCAGAAAGCTTAACTGGCGGAAAAATTGCAGCTACACTGGTCTCTATAGCTGGCGCATCTGCTTATTACAAAGGAAGTTTTGTGACTTACAATGCAGCAACTAAAATAAGTTTGCTAGACGTATCTGCAAAGACTATAGAAAAGTATTCTGTTGTAAGTAAAGAGGTGGCTTTAGAGATGGCAAGAGGCGCAAAAGAAAAGCTACAAACAAATTATGCAATTGCAGTTACAGGAAATGCAGGACCCACCACAGATAAGAATGACAAGAGTTTAGGAACTATTTTTATTGCATTAGTAAGTGATTCTAAGGAAGTTGTAGAAGAATTTAATTTTGGTCAGCCAAGAGAAAAAGTAATCAATAGAACCGTGAGCAAATCTCTAGAAATTTTACAAAGAGAAATTCTTTAAAAATTTATTAAATTGTTTTGTTCAGAATTAGAATTATATGTAGATTTGCACCTCGTTTAGAGATAACAAAAATAAATACTGTCGAAAAGATGTCTAGAGTTTGTGAATTAACAGGAAAAAAAGCAATGGTTGGGAACAATGTTTCTCACGCTTTGAATAGAACAAAGAGAAAGTTTGACGCTAATCTAATGACCAAGCGTTTTTTCATTCCAGAAGAAGATAAATGGGTTACTTTAAAAGTATCTGCATCTGCTTTAAAAAATATTAACAAGAAAGGAATTTCTGCAGTTATGAAAGAAGCGAGAGTTAACGGATTTTTAACTAAATAAGCTCAAGCAGATTAAAATTATACAGAAATGGCAAAAAAAGGTAATAGAGTTCAAGTAATATTAGAATGTACAGAGCACAAAGGAACTGGGAAACCAGGTACTTCTAGATACATTACAACTAAGAACAAGAAAAACAGTCCTGATAGAATGGAGATTAAGAAATTTAACTCTATCCTTAATAAAATGACTGTTCACAAAGAAATTAAATAATTAAAATATCTAGAACTCCGAAAAGAGCATATAGATTTAAAACATTTAGACAATGGCAAAGAAAACAGTAGCATCTTTACAAACTTCTTCAAAGAGATTAAGTAAAGCTATAAAAATGATTAAATCTCCAAAAACAGGAGCTTACACTTTTGTAGAAGCAATCATGCAACCAGAAAAAGTAAATGACTTTTTAGCTAAAAAGTAAGTTTTACTTAACAAAATATATAAAGCTATTTTCTAATTTAGAAAGTAGCTTTTTTTATGCCCTATTATTACGTATTTTTGAACATTATCTAAAGTCTGCACCTAGAGTTTTTCTGCCCGCCGAAAGTAAGTTTTTTTACTTTCGTTATTTTGGAGTAGGTTTTATAATTCCTTTTGTAATTTTAATTGACAAAATGAATGTAATCTAAGGTAAATAATTTTTAAGTAATAACTTGACCAACCTAGCAAATGGTTCGTTTTTTAACAGATTGTTTGTGTTATATAAAACATAAAAATGAGTTTTTTTAAAAAAATATTTTCGAAAGAAAAAAAGGAAACATTGGACAAAGGTTTAGAAAAAACCAAGACTAATTTCTTCGATAAATTAACAAAAGCAGTTGCAGGAAAAGCGACTGTAGATGAAGATGTTCTAGATAATTTAGAAGAGGTTTTAGTAGCTTCTGACGTTGGGGTAAATACTACCTTGAAAATTATTAAAAGAATAGAAACTAGAGTTGCGGTGGATAAATATGTCGGTACAGAAGCATTAAATTCAATTCTTAGAGAAGAGATTGCGGGTTTACTTTCTGAAACTAATGTTGGTAATGAAAATGAGTTTAGTATTCCAAAAAGTAATACACCACATGTTATTATGGTTGTTGGGGTTAACGGGGTTGGAAAAACTACTACAATAGGAAAACTGTCAAGTCAATTTAAAAAACAAGGATTAAAGGTGGTTTTAGGTGCTGCAGATACTTTTAGAGCAGCAGCAATAGATCAATTACAAATTTGGGCAGACAGAACAGATGTTCCAATTGTACGTCAAGAGATGGGTTCAGACCCTGCTTCTGTAGCATTTGATACTTTAACATCCGCTGTAAAACAAAACGCAGATGTTGTTATTATAGATACCGCTGGTAGATTGCATAATAAAGTTAATTTAATGAATGAATTGACTAAAATTAAGCGCGTAATGCAAAAGGTAATTATAGACGCACCACACGAAGTTTTATTAGTATTAGATGGTTCTACTGGTCAGAATGCATTTGAGCAGGCAAAACACTTCACATTGGCAACAGAAGTAACTTCTTTGGCAGTGACCAAGTTAGACGGTACCGCAAAAGGTGGTGTTGTAATTGGTATTTCAGATCAATTTAAAATACCCGTAAAATATATTGGTGTTGGAGAAGGCATAGACGATTTACAAGTTTTTAATAAACACGAATTTGTAGATTCTTTTTTTAAGTAGCATTAAAACTCAGAACTCATTCAAGGCTCCTTTTATAAATTTGTAAAAGGAGTTTTTGTTTGGTATATTTGGTATATTTGGTAAGTAAATTGATATTCCATGAAAAAAACCATATTCCTTTTACTTTTTATAACAACCGCAATAGGCTGTCAAATCAGTAAAGAAAAGCAACCTAAAGTCATTTTTAAAAAGTATAACGAAACTTTAGCATTAGAAAAGCAACAAAATCATAAGAAAAGTAGAATGCAATTTAAATTGCTTCAATCTAAATATTTAGATATGAACGCAATTTTTAAACCTTTTGAAACCGATTTAGAATATTTTTCAGAGGAGAATTATACGGCATTAAAACCATTTATTTTAGAGCAAGATATTCCTACGCTTCAAAAAAATATCAAAGCGGGAAATATTTCCTATGAAAAACTTACGTTATTTTATTTATATAGAATTAGGAAATTTGAAAGTGATTCTACAAAATCTTTAAATAGTATTATTAGTTTAAATCCGAATGTTTTAAAAGAAGCAAGAGCACGAGATAAAAACAAAAAAGAAAATACTAAGTATTCTATTTATGGAATGCCAGTTTTATTAAAAGACAATATTAATACCAGCAATATGCCAACAACAGCTGGTGCACTTGTGTTGGCAGATAATACAGCTATAAAAGATGCTTTTATTGTTGAAAGATTGCGTAAAAAAGGTGCGCTTATTTTAGGGAAAGTAAATTTAAGTGAATGGGCTTATTATTTCTGCGTTGGTTGTCCTTTAGGGTATTCTGCAATTGGTGGTCAAACTTTAAACCCTTACAGTAGAGGAGAATTTGAAACTGGCGGAAGTTCTGCTGGAAGTGGTGTTGCAGTTGCAGCTAATTTTGCAGTGGCTGCAGTGGGCACAGAAACATCAGGTTCTATTACATCGCCTTCTAGTTTAAACTCTGTGGTAGGGTTAAAGCCAACTATTGGCGTGTTTAGTAGAACAGGTATTGTGCCTATTTCTTCAACATTAGATACTCCAGGTCCAATGACAAAGAACATTATAGATAATGCTATTTTTATGAATGCAATGCGAGGTTTTGATCAAACTGATGCAGCTTCTAAAGAATTGGCTGTAGATTACTTTAAAAACGGATTTAAACAAAAGCTGAAAGGACGGAGGTTAGGAGTTATAAAATCGCTTTTAACAGATTCTATCTATTTAGCAACGGTAGGAAAATTAAAAAGAGCGGGAGCAGAACTGATTGAAATAACACCTCCTGAAGTTGCTTTAAATGGGTTTTTAACCTTGCTAAATATTGATATGAAAAACGATTTACCAAAATATTTAGCAGCTGATGCAGACAAACGAATTGAAGTAACTTCTGTAAAAGACATTGTTGCCTTCAATTTAAAAGACAGTTTATTAAGAGCGCCCTACGGACAGCAGTTATTTGAGGGTATTGTCGAAGACACCACTACTTTAGCCGCATTAGAAATTATAAAAACGAATTTAACGAACAGCGGTAGAAAATATTTTCAAGCTTTAAAAGATGATGATTTAGAGGCTATTTTATCTATTAATAATTACCATTCTGGTTTTGCTGCAGTAGCAAATTACCCTACTTTAACTGTACCTATGGGATATAAAAATTCTGGAGAACCCATAAGTTTAACATTTATTGGAACGCCTTTATCTGAGAGAAAACTATTAGAAATAGGTTACGCTTTTGAGCAATTAACAAAAGTTAGAAAAATGCCTAAAAACTATCAATAGAAAGAATACCAATTGTTTAAAAAGCACTATTTTTGCAATCTTAAAAGAAGAATAGAGAACAGACGGTCTAAAGCTTTGATCAGCAGGCCAAAAATACAGATATGCGTACAAAAACCATTAAACAAAATAAGATTAACGTTGTTACTTTAGGATGCTCTAAGAATATTTACGATAGTGAAGTGTTAATGGGGCAGTTAAAAGCCAATGGCAAAAACGTAGTGCATGAAGACCCAGAAGATGATGGAAATATTGTAGTAATTAATACCTGCGGTTTTATTGGTAAAGCTAAAGAAGAAAGTATTGATACTATTTTACACTATGCAAAAAGAAAAGAAGCGGGTGAAATTGATAAGGTTTTTGTTTCAGGTTGTTTAAGTGAACGTTATAAGCCAGACTTAGAAAAAGAAATTCCGAATGTAGATCAGTATTTTGGAACACATGATTTACCAAATTTATTGAAGGTTTTAGAAGCAGACTACAAACATGAGTTAATTGGGGAGCGTTTAACCACAACGCCAAAACATTATGCGTATTTAAAAATTGCAGAAGGTTGTGATAGACCTTGTTCATTTTGTGCTATTCCTTTAATGAGAGGAAAACACGTTTCTACTCCGATAGAAGATATTGTTACCGAAGCTACAAAATTAGCTAAAAAAGGGATTAAAGAAGTAATGTTAATTGCGCAAGATTTAACTTATTACGGTCTAGATATTTATAAGAAAAGAGCGTTGGCTCAATTATTAGAAGCCTTAGCTAAAGTAGAGGGCATTGAATGGATTAGAATGCATTATGCATTTCCTACTGGTTTTCCTATGGATGTTTTAGATGTTATGAAACGCGAACCTAAAGTGTGTAATTATTTAGACATTCCCTTACAGCATATTAATACCGAGTTGTTAAAGTCTATGAAGCGCGGCACAACTCACGAGAAGACAACAGCTTTAATTTATAAGTTCAGAGAAGCTGTGCCACAAATGGCTATCAGAACTACTTTAATTGTTGGATATCCTGGTGAAACAGAAGCAATGTTTCAAGAATTAAAAGATTGGGTAGAAGAAATGCGTTTTGAGCGTTTGGGTGCTTTTGAGTATTCTCATGAAGAAAATACAGGTGCGTATGTTTTAGAGGATGATGTGCCTGCAGAAGTAAAGTTTAAAAGAGTCAATGAAATTATGGAAGTACAGTCTCAAATTTCTTGGGAACTGAATCAAGCTAAAATAGGGAAAACCTTTAGATGTTTGTTTGATAGAAAAGACGGAGAATATTTTTACGGAAGAACAGAATCTGACTCGCCAGATGTAGATAATGACGTTTTAGTAGATGCTAGAGAGTATTATGTAAAAATTGGTGAGTTTATTGATATTGAAATTCATGAAGCTGGAGATTACGATTTGTATGGAACACCTGTAAAAAAACAAGAAAGACCGACTTCTTTAAATCAAAAGATAAATTAGTATCTAAATACACATAAAAAACCCACTCTTCTGAGTGGTTTTTTTATAGGTATTATATTAAATAATTTATTATTTCAGTATATCAGAATTCAATAAGAAAACAGCATTGGCAACAAACAGTTTTCCGTTTTCCCAGAAAGATCTAAATAACGGATTGTCTACCATATAAATTATACTTCCATTTCCCATTGGTTCTTCACCAAATAGTAAAGATTTTGGCACTTCTTTGCTAGCTTTACTTCCTGCATAACCAGAAACGTTTTTAGTTTCTTCATTAAAGTACCCAACATTATATCCTTCTTTTAAGTAATCGTAAGAAGTTCCGCTTAGTTTTAACGAAAAATAATTTTTCCCATAACCAAAAGCTAATGGATGGGAGTTGTCTAAAGTACTTTTAAAAATACTTCCTGTAATTAAATCTGCAACACTTTCACGTTCTCTATCTGAAAATAGGGTTAAATTATCTGAGATACTGTCTTTTTTTTCTTCAGGTTTTTTTGTTTTTAAAGCGAAATCATCTGTATCTGCAAAGCTTTGTAAAGCGTTTCCAATTGCAAGTACAGTTCCACCAGCGCGCGTCCACTTTTTCACCTTAGTTAAGGTTTTTTTGTTTAGCATATCACTATAATTTCCACTTGGTAAAATAAGTACGTCATACATGCTTATATTTGCACGACTAAAATCATTAGAATTAATATTAGTAATTGGGTATTGTAATTGTGTTTCAAAGAAATGCCAAACTTCACCAAAACTTAAAGAAGAGGTAGCTTTACCAGAAATTACTGCAATTTTTTGTTTTTTAATTGGTTTTACTGAATACGATCCAAAATCTACACCCGTTTCAGAAAACCCTGTAGAAACCGCTGTTAAATTCCGTTGGTATTTATTTGCGATGCTAATCAATTTTGCATCAAAATCTAAATTTCTATTATCGTTTCTTAAAATAATTAAAGTTCCTTTATCAAAAGAAGTACCCTTTGCAGAAAATGCTTTTTCAGTAAATCGAGGTACGATGTTCTGTTGTAATAAGGCTCCTAAAAAAGTAGCATCGTCTAAACTATTCCATTTAGATAGGTATGCATAAGCTGTATTATCAATTCTATTTATATATTTTTTTATATTTTTTCTTTTTGTAGAATTCACTTTTGTTTTAGAGGCAATGGCGTTAATACCGTGAGCATAAGGTAATGACCAAGCGGTAATATCGTAGGTTAAAGAGTCTGCAAGTTTTGCATTTGGTTCAAATAAAACCTTTACCATTTTTCCTTTTGGCTGGTTGGTATGTACTACTAAATCGGTACTATTAATAGCAAACTTATTAGTTGATTGATTTTTGTAATTATATCCTTTTACCGAACCGTTTTTTGCATTTTCATACCTAATTTCATGAGTGTCTAATAACTTCTTTAGACGTTTCATTTTATCTTCATTTTCATTCTTTAAAACGTAACTTTTATGATTTAAAGTCGAATTGTCAAAGAACTTTTTGAACTCGATATTTAATTTTTCAGCATTCTTAGAAGAAACTTCTACGGTAGATAAACCTGTTGTCATGTGATGAATAGCTCTATCTTTTAAAGTTAAAATTTCGTCTGCATCTGTTTGTATTCCTAAACCTGCACGTCCGTGGCCTGCTTGTTCATAAGTCATACCAATGGCTCCCATATAGGTTGGGTAGGTATCGCCATAACTTGGGTAGAGTAAATCGAAACTTTCTTTTGTAAAATACAACCAGCCTTCTTTATCAAAATAACGTGCATGGTTTTTTCCTATTTGAGTTTGAAAATCTCGCTGCCAATCTGTAATGATTTCATGAAAAGGCTCTGCTGCTGGTGCAAAGTAATACGGATTGTTAATGCCTTGTTCGTGAAAATCTACATGAATATGTGGCATCCATTTGTTGTAAATCTCAATTCTTTTTTGAGATTCTACCTGCGTAACCCAAGCCCAATCTCTATTCAAATCAAATAAATAATGATTTGGTCTTCCTCCGGGCCATGGCTCTGCATGTTCTTTTGCGTTTTGATCTACATTATAAGGCGCACTTTTCACTTGATTGAACCAGTTTACATAACGGTCTCTGCCATCAGGATTGATACATGGGTCTAGAATAACTAATGTGTTTTCTAACCAAGCCTTTTTGTTGGTTACTAACTCATATAAGGTTAACATAGCTGCCTCTGTGCTAGAAGCTTCATTGCCATGTACATTATAACTTAACCAAACAATGGCTTTTTTATTTGTTGTGTTACCCGCAATAATTCCTGTTTGAGAAATATTCTCTTTTCTAATATTTTCTAAATTGATTATATTTTCTTGAGATGAAATATAAGTCACATACAACGGTCTATGTTCATTTGTTTCGCCATATTTTTCTAACTTTACATTTTTCAGTGCTGTGCTAACATATTTAAAATAGGCTACAACTTTATGATGTCTTGTAAAACGGGCACCAATTTCATAGCCTAAAAATTCTGATGGAGATTGAATTGATTGAGAGTAAAGAGTTCCTGCAAATAATACAAGAACAATTAGAGTTGCTTTAATTTTCATTTAATTATATGGTTAGAAAAGTAAAAGTAAGAATATATTTTCACTTTTTTATGCTCTCAAATATAGATCCTGTTAAAAATTTTTTAGATTGAAATGAAGTGAATGATAAAGGATAAAATATTTGTATTTTTATAAAAAATTTAAGCACCCAATAAACGGTATGTCAAAAACAACTTGTTGTAAAAAAAGTTTTATTTAATGATGAAAGTAACACAGATTCCATTTAAAGATACTGGTTTTTTCTCTACAACAATGCTCGATTATTTAGAGCAAAAAGAGGCAATACAATCGTTTTACAATAATTTTCCAGACAGCCTTGGTTTTCACAATCAAATTGAAGAGAAAGAAAACGCTCACAGTTTGCAATCGAGATTGCTTTTAGTAGAAGCTTTAAAAAAGCAGTATACGAGTTTTGAGGTTTCTGATAAAACGCAAGAAAATATTGAATTATTAAAATTAAGAAATACGTTTACAATAACTACAGGGCACCAATTAAACCTATTTACAGGGCCTTTATATTTTCTATATAAAATTATTTGTGCTATTAATTTAGCAGAAGAACTCTCTCAAAAGTTTACTGATAAAAACTTTGTGCCAGTGTATTGGATGGCGACAGAAGATCATGATTTTGATGAAATTAATTATTTTAATTTTGAAGGAAAAAAAGTACAATGGAATAGAAATACTGGCGGAGCTGTAGGGCGGTTTTCTACAGAAGGTTTAGATGCTGTTTTAGCTGTTTTTGTTACACAATTAGGTGATTCTAAAAATGCCACATATTTAAAAGAATTATTTTCTAAAGGATATTTAGAGCATAATAATCTAGCAGATGCAACCCGTTATATAGCAAATGAACTATTTAAGGAGTATGGTCTAGTGACTCTAGACGGAGATGATACGTCGCTAAAACAACTTTTCATTCCGTTTATAAAGGACGAATTAGAAAACCAAACATCTTATAAGCAAGTATCAAAAACCATAGCTAGTCTTAAGGAAAATTATAAGATTCAGGTAAACCCAAGAGAGATTAATTTGTTTTATTTGAGCAAAAACTCCAGGGAACGTATTGTTTTTGAAAATGGAGTTTATAAAGTAAATAATACATTCATTACATTTTCTAAAAGTGAAATTTTAAAAGCGGTGGAAGAAAATTCGTTAGATTTTTCTCCGAATGTAATTATGAGGCCTTTATACCAAGAGGTTGTTTTACCAAATATCTGTTATTTAGGTGGCGGTGGAGAAATTGCATATTGGCTTGAGTTAAAAGCCTATTTTGAGAAAGTGAACATTCCTTTTCCTATTTTATTATTGCGAAACTCTGTGCAAGTAGTTTCAGGAAAACAGCAAAAAAAGTTACACAACTTAGGTATTTCTCACGAAGAACTATTCTTAACACAGCACAAATTATTGTCTAAAAAGGTGCTTGAAAATACGGCGATAGAAATTAAATTTAAAGAAAAAATTAAATATTTAGAAAGTCAATTTTCTGAATTAAAAGAGGTTGCTAAACAGACAGATATTTCTTTTATGAACGCCGTAAATGCGCAAGAAAGGAAACAAGTAAAGGGATTAGAAAATCTTCAAAAGAGATTAATAATTGCAGAAAAAAGGAGACAAAAAGATTTGGTTGAAAGAATTACGGCACTTCAAAATGAACTCTTACCAAACCAAAGCTTAGAAGAAAGGCAGCGCAACTTTTCTGAGTATTATTTGGCATTCGGAGATCACTTTATAAAGGCATTAAAAGAATCTTTAAAGCCCTTAGATTTAAAGTTTACTATTTTAGAATTGTAGGTAGCCATGCTCTAAGTGGGAAGAATTCGTCATAATTAGGAAAGTAATGCTAAACGATATAGTCTTTGTCTATCATTGCTAGCGGAATGAGGTGGCAATCTAAAAATAAACAGTAATTTTACCGTCAAACACTGCTTCCTGAATCTCAGGTTTTGCAACGATACATTATATCATGAAAGAAAAGAACCTACACCCTAAAAATAAATTCAATAAAGGATACGATTTTGATGCTTTAATCAAGATAAATCCAAAGCTAAAACCCTTTGTTGCCAAGAGTCAATTTGATGTAATTACCATTGATTTTTCAAATCCGGAGGCAGTAAAAGAATTGAACAAGGCTTTGTTATTCTCTTATGACAAAATTGCGATTTGGGATTTTCCTAAACAAAATTTATGTCCACCAATACCTGGTAGGTTAGATTATATTCATTATTTAAATGATTTAATTTCTTCGGAAGAAAAAACAACTATTCTAGACATTGGAACAGGCGCAACCTGTATTTATCCTCTATTAGGAGTTGCAGAGTATAACTGGAATTTTGTTGCCTCAGATATCGATTTTGAATCTTTAGATACTGCACAAGATATTATTGATGATAATAAATTAAGAGAACAAATAGAATTACGTCAGCAACCTAATGAGAATAATATCTTAAAAGGAATTTTAAAAGACGGAGACTCTTTTTCTGCGGTAATGTGTAATCCGCCATTTTTTAAATCGGCAGAAGAGGCACAAGGTGCAAACAAACGTAAAAATAAAAACTTAGGAAATAATACAGTAAGAAACTTCTCTGGTAACAATAATGAATTATGGTATGTTGGAGGAGAAAAAGCATTTTTGCACAATTATTTATACGAAAGCTCTTTATACAAAACACAGAGTACTTGGTTTACAAGTTTAGTTTCTAAAAAAGAAAACATAAAAAGTTTACATAAATCTTCAGAAAAACTTGGTGCTATAGAGTTTAAAGTAATTCCTATGAGCCAAGGAAACAAGGTAACTAGAATTGCTTGTTGGAGATTTTAGTATTATTATCATTATAAGGAAGTATTTCGAAATAATCGTTTAACTGCTTCTCTATATTCATAAAAAAACCGAAGTAATTTGCTTCGGTTTTTTTATGAATATATTAATTTTTATGAAAATCATTAAAGCTTTTCTAGGTACAATGATCTTATAAATGAATTACTTCATCATAAGCATCTGCAACGGCCTCCATAACCGCTTCACTCATTGTTGGGTGTGGATGAATTGTTTTTAAAACTTCATGCCCTGTAGTTTCTAATTTACGTCCTAAAACTGCTTCTGCAATCATGTCTGTAACACCAGCACCTATCATGTGGCAACCTAACCATTCTCCATATTTAGCATCAAAAATTACTTTTACAAAACCATCTTTTGTGCCAGCTGCGGTGGCTTTACCAGACGCAGAAAAAGGAAATTTACCAACCTTTAATTCGTACCCAGCTTCTCTAGCTTTTGCTTCTGTCATTCCAACAGATGCAATTTCTGGAGTTGCATAGGTACAACCAGGAACGTTTCCATAGTCAATTGGTTCCGTATGCAAACCAGCTAATTTTTCTACACATGTAATTCCTTCTGCAGAAGCAACGTGTGCCAAAGCTTGTCCAGGAACAATATCTCCAATGGCATAATACCCAGGGATGTTTGTTTGGTAAAAATCATTCACTAAAATTTTATCTCTGTCAACAATAATTCCAACATCTTCTAAACCAATGTTTTCGATATTTGACTTGATTCCGACAGCCGATAATAAGATATCTGCTTCTAGTTTTATTTCACCTTTCTTCGTTTTTACAGTGGCAACAACACCTTCACCAGAAGTATCAACAGCCTCAACTGAAGAATTTGTCATTATTTTAATTCCTGCTTTTTTGAAAGAGCTCTCAAATTGTTTTGATACATCAATATCTTCTACAGGAACCACATTAGGCATATATTCTACAATGGTAACCTCTGTTCCCATTGTATTGTAGAAATGTGCAAACTCGACACCAATAGCTCCAGAACCTACAACAATCATAGATTTTGGTTGGCTTGGCAATGTCATTGCTTTTCTATATTCAATTACTTTTACACCGTCTTGTGGTAAGTTTGGCAATTCTCTAGAACGAGAACCCGTTGCAATAATAATGTTATCAGCACTATATTCAGTTACGGTCCCGTCTTCAGCAGTAACGTCTACTTTTTTACCATTTTTTATTTTTCCAAAACCATCAATAATATCGATTTTGTTTTTCTTCATTAAAAAAGAAACACCTTTACTCATTCCGTCTGCAATACCACGACTTCTTTTAATTACAGCGTCAAAATCTTTATCAATTGCTTCAGCTTTTAAACCATATTCATCTACATGTTTTAAATAATCATACACTTGTGCAGATTTTAATAAAGCTTTTGTTGGTATACAACCCCAATTTAAGCATATTCCGCCTAAAGATTCCTTTTCTACGATGGCAACTTTAAAGCCTAATTGAGAAGCTCTAATTCCTGTAACATAGCCTCCAGGTCCACTTCCAATAATAATGATGTCGTATTTCATAATTGTAATTATTTATCTTTTTTTTTATCTATTCAAGCGCAGATATTTAACGGTTGTAAATCTACTCACTTTTGTTCTTATTACCAACTGCGTATTGCAATTAATTACCGTTTTTACATTCTCTCAGGAACGCGAATTCCTAACAAAGAAAACGCAGATTTAATGGTATTGGCAACTTTTTTTGCCAACTGTACTCTAAATATTTTTTTATCTTGATCTTCTTCGCCTAGAATAGATACATTCTGATAAAAAGAATTGAACTCTTTCACCAAGTCATAGGTGTAATTTGCAATTAAAGCAGGTGAATAATTTGCCGCTGCTTGCTGAATAGTATCAGGATACAATTCTAATTGTTTTAATAACTCTTTTTCCTTTTCATGCAAATCAATAGCTACTACTTTTGAATAATCAAAAGTTGCTTTTTTAATAATAGATTGAATTCTAGCATATGTATATTGAATAAAAGGCCCTGTGTTTCCTTGAAAATCTACCGATGACTTTGGATCAAACAAAATTCTCTTCTTAGGATCTACTTTTAAAATAAAATATTTTAAGGCACCCAAACCAATTGTTTCGTAAAGCTCGTTTTTTTCTTCTTCAGAATACCCTTCTAATTTCCCTAATTCTTCTGAGATAGTTCTTGCAGTAGCAGTCATTTCTAACATTAACTCATCTGCATCTACAACGGTTCCTTCTCTAGATTTCATTTTTCCAGAAGGTAAATCTACCATTCCGTAACTTAAGTGGTGTAATTGTTGAGACCAATCAAACCCTAATTTTTTCAATATTAAAAATAAGACTTGAAAATGATAATCTTGTTCATTACCAACGGTATATACCATTCCTCCAACATCAGGGAAATCTTTTACACGTTGTATGGCAGTACCAATATCTTGTGTCATATAAACGGCTGTGCCGTCTGAACGCAAAACAATTTTCTCATCTAAACCATCTTCAGTTAAATCGCACCAAACAGAACCATCTTCTTTTTTTAAGAAAACACCTTTTTCTATTCCTTGTGCAACTACATCTTTTCCTAATAAATAGGTATTACTTTCATAATATAGCATGTCAAAATTAACCCCCATATTTTTATAAGTAACCTCAAAGCCATTATAAACCCATGAGTTCATAGTTTCCCAAAGTGAAACAACTTGTGTATCTCCAGCTTCCCATTTTAATAACATTTGTTGCGCTGCTATTAAAAGAGGTGCTTGTTTTTTTGCTTCTTCTTCCGTTTTTCCTTTGGCAATTATATGCGCTACTTCTTTTTTATATTCTTGGTCAAATTTTACATAATAATGACCAACCAATTTATCACCTTTTCTTAACTCAGTATTTGAGGTAGTTTCTGGAGTTTCTTTTTGTCCATCACTTCCATTGGGGGCGTATTTCTCCCAAGCTAACATCGATTTGCAGATATGAATACCTCTATCGTTTATAATTTGTGTTTTGTATACGTTTTTACCTGAAGCTTTTATGATTTCTGCAACAGAATAGCCCAATAAGTTATTACGAATATGCCCTAAATGTAATGGTTTGTTGGTGTTTGGAGAAGAATATTCTACCATTACTGCCTTCTCTTCTGCACTTGGTTTAATAAAACCAAAATCTGCATTTGCATAGGCTGCATTAAAGAAGTTTGTGTAAACAGAATCTTCAATAACTAAGTTTAAAAAACCTTTTACAACATTGTAATTTGTAATTTCTTTTACGTTCGCTACCAAGTATTTTCCTAAGTCTTCACCAATTTGAACAGGGTTGCCTTTCTTGTAGCGCAACATAGGAAAAACAACAACAGTAATATCTCCTTCAAATTCTTTTCTTGTTGCTTGAAATTCTACAGATGGAATTTCGACAGTATATAAAGCTAAAAAACCTTCTTTTACTTTGGTTTCTATAGTGTTTTGAATATTCATTTACTTAGATAAATTGAATTACAAAATTAAGAATTTTATTTGTTTTTCAGATTGATTTTTCCGGAAGAATAATTGTAATTTTGAGGAATGGAAAAATTTCTTAAAGAACTCCCCAAATTAGCAGAAGAAGCAAAAAAAGAAAGTCAGAAATACTTTGCGAGACTTAAGAAGCGCACTCCAAAAAGATTGGATTATTTAATGCAAGAATTGCACGATGATGAGTTTAAGAAAACAGACTGTTTAACTTGTGGTAATTGCTGTAAGACTACAAGTCCTATCTTTACAGACATAGATGTAGACCGTATTTCGAAGTATTTAAAAGTAAAGGGTGCATTTTTTGTTGAGAAGTATTTAGAGAGAGATGAAGATGATTTTTTGGTTTTAAAAACTGCACCATGTTCGTTTTTTGACGAATCTGATAACTCTTGTTTTATATATAATGTTAGGCCAAAAGCGTGTGCAGAATACCCGCATACAAATCGTAAAAAGTTTATTGGTATTACAGATTTAACAATAGATAATACCACAGTTTGTCCTGCGGCTTATAATATAGTCGAGAATTTAAAGAAACGTTTGCCCTTAGAAGGAAACAAAAAGGTAAAGCGTTCTTAATATAATTTAGGGTCTTAAGACTCGTAATGTTTTAAAAATAAAATCATTTGAACTAGCACTATATTTTGTGTTAGCTCGAATGATTTTTTAGGTTGTTATTACAATATTACGCACTACTTTGTGTATCATTTTTACTAACTTTTTAGTATTTTAGACAAAATTATGTATTCATGGAGACTATTTTTAATTATTTTGAGACAATCCCTTCTTCTCACAGAAGTATCATTTTAGTTGGTGGTATTACTTTTTTTTGGATTTTAGAAGGTGCCATTCCATTATTTAAATTCGATTACAAAAAATGGAAACATGCGATTCCTAATTTGTTTTTCACTTTTACAACCATAATTATTAATTTTACATTGGCTTTTTTGTTGTTAAAAACAGCAGATTGGGTTTCTGTAAATAATTTTGGGTTGATAAATTGGTTACCAGAAATGCCACTTTGGTTATATGCAGTTTTAGGAATTATTTTGTTAGATTTTTTCGGTGCTTACTTAGTTCATTTTACAGAACATAAAATTAAACCACTTTGGATGGTTCATTTAGTGCATCATTCAGATCATAAAGTAGATACAACTTCTGCAAATAGGCATCATCCCATAGAAAGTTTTATTCGTTTTGCATTTACTTTGTTGGGGGTTTTTATAGTAGGTACTCCAATTGCAATTGTATTTATGTATCAATCGATGTCTTTAATTTTTACACAGTTTACACATGCAAATATTAAAATGTCTGTAAAAGTAGATAAGCTTTTGAGTTATTTTATTGTTTCTCCAGACATGCATAAAGTGCACCACCATAATAAGCTACCTTATACAGATTCTAATTACGGTAATATTTTTTCTATTTGGGATCGACTTTTTGGGACCTATCTAGAATTAGATAGAGAAAAAATTGTGTACGGAGTAGATACGTTTCCTGATGAAGTAAAAAATTCTTCTTTAATAGCACTATTAAAACAACCTTTTCAAGGATATCGAAAACCAACCAATGCAGAGGAAGTTTAACTCTAGAGAATAAAAGCCCTTGCATTTTTGATAGCTATTTATAAATTAGATATTTTTTTCTAATTTTTTTAAAAGAGATTAAATCTTGTACCCAAGTTTTTCTAATTTCTTTTTCTGACAAACCTTGTTCAATTTGTTCTTGTAGTCTTTCTGTGCCTGCTAATTTAGTAAAGAAAGTATTAAAGAATTTTTTAGAAGTATTTTGTTGATATGCTTTTAATAGATAAGATAAGTCTAACTTATTAAGATTTTTTGCAATTCTTAAATCTTCACCAAAACAGTGCTGATTTTTATACTTTGGGTATTTTGAGCCTTCATTTGCTTGCGGTGTAAACGTAAAACTACTTTTTGTTATATAAGGAGAGCCGTAAACTTGAAATTGCATTTCTGTTCCTCTTCCTGCAGAAACATTAGTTCCTTCAAAAAAACAAAGGCTAGGGTATAGGTTGATGCTTTTATCATTAGGTAAATTTGGAGAAGGTTTAATAGGTAAACTATATTTAGTTTGATGGTTGTAGTTTTTTAACGGAATCACTTTTAAATCACATTGAATTCCGTTTTTCAACCATTTTTCACCATTAATCATTTTTCCGTATTCGCCAATGGTCATTCCGTATACCACAGGTACTTTATGCATCCCAACAAAAGAGGTATGTTTTGCTTCTAAAACAGGACCGTCTGTATAATGGCCATTTGGATTTGGTCTGTCAAGAATTATTAACTGAATGCTAGCTTCAGCACAAGCCTCCATTACATAATGTAAAGAAGAAATATAGGTATAAAAACGGGCACCAACATCTTGAATATCAAAAACCACAATATCAATTCCTTTTAATTGCGTTGCAGAAGGTTTTTTGTTTTTTCCATACAAAGAAATAATTTGCAAGCCTGTTTTAGTATCAAAACCATCTTTTACCACTTCACCGGCATCTGCTTTTCCTCGAAAACCATGTTCTGGAGCAAATACTTTTTTAACTTCTATTCCCAGCGTCAAAAGAGAATCTACAAGATGCCTTGCTTCTTGTTTCTTATTATATATTCCTTTAAAAATAACTGAAGTCTGATTCGCAACAACGGCAATATTCTTTACTTTTAATAAATTTACATATAAACCCGTGCGAGCTGCAGCTGTTTCAACTTTTAACTCAGAACTTTGCGCATAAGAAATCAGCTGAAAAATCAGTAAAAGAAATAAGAATAAATATGTACTTTTGAAAGGTTTAAAAGATATCATCAATTTGAATTACGAGTTATTTATAGCAAAACGTATTATTGCTGGTAAAAAGTATAAAAATAGCATTTCATCGCCAATAATAAAAATTGCAATTACCGCAATTGCGCTAGGAATTATTATTATGCTTATTGCTGTTGCAACTGCATCTGGTTTACAGACTAAAATTCGCGATAAAATGGCGGGTTTTAAAGGGCATGTCCAAATTGTAAATTACGACAATAATAATTCTGATGTTTCTACCACACCCATAAATATTGAGCAAGAATTTTATCCTAAATTTAAAAATATAGAAGGCATAAAAAATGTACAAATATTTGCTTCTAAGGGCGGAATTATAAGAACCAACACTGATTTTGAAGGTATTGTATTTAAAGGAGTATCTAGCGATTATGATTGGTCTTTATTTAAAGAGTATTTAATAGCGGGTACCGTTCCAAATTTTAATCAATCAAGAACTAAAGAGGTTTTATTGTCTCAAACAATTATGAATCGATTGCAATTAAAATTAAATGATACAATTGCAGCTACGTTTTTAAAAACTACCTCAAGTAAATTACCATCCAATAGAAAGTATAGTATTTGCGGAATTTATAACTCTGGTTTTGCACCGTTTGATAAAAGTATGATGATTGGCGATATTAGAGAAGTACAACGATTAAATAAATGGACAGAGAACCAAGTAGGTGGTTTTGAAGTGCTCTTGAATAATTTTGCTGATATTGAAGAAAAAAGCGAACAAATTTATAGAGATATTAGTGGTACTTTAAATGCAAATTCAATTACAAACTTATATCCAACAGTGTTTGAATGGATTAAATTATTTGACAACAATGTTTGGTTTATTATTGGTATTATGATTTTAATTGCAGGTATTAATATGATCACTGCTTTATTAGTTTTAATTTTAGAACGTGTGCAGATGATTGGTATTTTAAAAGCCTTAGGAAGTCATAATGCTAGCATTCGTAAAATATTTTTATACAATGCCTCTTACCTTATTTTAAAAGGACTTTTCTGGGGAAATGTTATTGGTTTATCCATAATTGGTGTTCAATATTTTTTTAAGGTAATTACTTTAAATCCAGAAACGTATTATGTAGCCGTTATGCCAGTTCATATTTCTATAGGTGTAATTTTAGCCTTGAATATAGGTACATTAGTTTTGTGTTTTTTAATGTTAATCATTCCTTCATTTATTATTACTAAAATAAATCCATCTAAATCTATAAAGTTCGCTTAAAAAATTATTGTAATTCCTTAAACGAATTAAAGTGCTACTAAATATTTTTTTGAATTCATTAGAATTGGCATGATGTGTATTTAAAATTACGAGTACTATAACTACTTCTGTAGAAGATTAATTGTTTGACTTATTTTTATAAATAGGAAGGTCTAAATATCTGATTTTTCTATATTTTTTTTTGGAATTACAGTTGCAGTTACATCATATTATTTGATAGTTTAGGTCTTCAAAAGTTTGATAAAATACTATTTTTTTAAAAGGGTGATAAAAAGAGAGAATGAAAAGCGAGAGCTTTAGGGAGCGCTCATAAAATTATTTATCTTTGTCACAGAATTTATAGCAATGAAATACGCAGAAAATATATTAGAAACTATTGGGAACACTCCTTTAGTTAAATTGAATGTTTTAACAAAAGAATTACCTTGTTTGGTACTTTCTAAATACGAGACATTTAATCCCGGGAACTCGGTAAAAGATAGAATGGCTTTGCAGATGATAAAAGATGCTGAAGCAGATGGGCGTTTAAAATCAGGAGGTACCATTATAGAAGGAACTTCTGGTAATACAGGTATGGGTTTGGCTTTAGCTGCGGTTATAAAAGGATACAAGTGTATTTTTGTAATGGCAGACAAACAATCTAAAGAAAAGATAGATATTTTAAGAGCAGTTGGTGCAGAAGTTGTGGTTTGTCCTACAGATGTAGAACCAGATGACCCACGTTCTTACTATTCGGTCTCTAAACGTTTAGGAGAAGAAACACCTAATTCTTGGTATGTAAACCAATATGATAACCCTAGTAATTGTAAAGCACATTTTTTAAGTACAGGTCCAGAAATTTGGGAACAAACAGCAGGGAAAATAACGCATTTTGTTGTTGGAGTAGGAACTGGAGGAACTATTTCTGGTGTAGGAAGTTATTTAAAAATGAAAGCTAGAGAAGCAGGTACTACTGTTAAGATTTGGGGAATTGATACTTATGGCTCGGTTTTCAAAAAATACCACGAAACAGGTATTTTTGATGAAAAAGAAATTTACCCTTATATAACAGAAGGTATTGGTGAAGATATTTTACCATTAAACGTAAACTTTGGAGTTATAGACGGTTTTACTAAAGTTACGGATAAAGATGCTGCAGTTTATACCCAGCGCTTGGCAAAAGAAGAGGGGATGTTTTTAGGGAATTCTGCAGGAGCTGCTATAAAAGGTTTGTTGCAATTAAAAGAACATTTCACAAAAGATGATGTGGTGGTGGTTCTATTTCATGACCATGGAAGCCGTTATGTTGGTAAAATGTTTAATGATGAATGGATGAAAGCACAAGGTTTTATTGAATAAATAGTTAAAGAAATAAAAATAAACAGGAAGTTTAAATATATTTGGAAAATAAAAAAACCATCTCAAACGAGATGGTTTTTTAACTAACTAATTCTAACAATTAAAAGAGGTTTACTAAGTCTCTATATTATACTTAGCAACCATTGTGCCAAACTGAATTATTTTATACAAAGTATTTATTTTAAGTATTTCTTATACTATAAACAAGAAAAACGATGTTCTCTAGAACATCGTTTTTACTTAGGTGGTGCATGTTTATTAAAAAGTAGACTACTTTGCGTGCTTATGTGCTTTATAAGAAGATCTTACTAACGGTCCGCTCTCTACATACATAAAGCCCATTTCTAGGCCTATGGTTTCATATTTTTTAAACTGTTCAGGTGTTACAAATTCCTTCAAAGGTAAATGTTTCTTGGAGGGCTGTAAATATTGGCCAATTGTAATGATATCGCAATTTACTTCACGTAAATCTTTCATTGTTTGCAGCACTTCTTCTTCTGTCTCTCCCAAACCTAGCATCAAACCAGTTTTAGTTCTCATTCCGTTTTCTTTTAGGTATTTTAAAACCCCTAAACTTCTATCATATTTTGCTTGAATTCTAACCTCACGCGTCAATCTTCTTACAGTTTCCATATTATGAGAAACTACTTCTGGGTGCACTGCTATTAATCGATCAATTTGTTTGGTGTTTCCTTGAAAATCTGGAATTAAAGTCTCTAAAGTTGTGGACGGGTTTGCTCTGCGAATTGCATCTACAGTTTCTGCCCATATAATAGAACCACCATCTTTCAAATCATCTCTATCTACAGAAGTAATTACAGCATGCTTAATACTCATAAGTTTTATAGAACGTGCTACTTTTTCTGGTTCATCCCATTCAACCGTTTCTGGTCTCCCTGTTTTTACACCACAAAAACCACAAGAACGTGTACAAATGTTACCAAGAATCATAAATGTTGCAGTTCCTTCGCCCCAACATTCTCCCATATTAGGACAACTACCACTTGCGCAAATAGTGTTTAATTTATATTTATCTACCAAACCTCTAAGTTCTGTATATTTTTTACCAACAGGTAATTTTACACGCAACCATTTTGGTTTTTTAGGTCTTTCAGGAAGTACTAAAGTTTCTATTGCCATTGTTCACCAAATTAAAGTGCAAATATACAAAGGAAAGATTTAAATACTTGTTAAAAACCAAACACTAAATCCAATTAAAAAAAGAATACCAATAACACTTAAGATTTTTAAATATATTCCTGGTTGGTGTTCTTTGGGTGTGTGTTTTCCAGTAATTAATTTAAAGTTTAAAATAGCATAAAAAGGTGCCGTTAAGAAAGATAAAATTGTAGCAGTCTTGACTAACAAGCCCATATTATCCATAAAATATTTTAAAATTAGAATAGTACCTATAAATAAAAAAAGAATCCAAAACCAATACCCATATTTGAATTCTTTATTAAAGAGTAGTTTTGTAGATCTATTCATGGCTCTAGGAGACGCATCTAAAGTAGTAATAGTAGTACTAAACATGGTTGTAAAAGCAGCTATTGCTATAAAAATATAAGAATATTGCCCTAGGTTTTTTGTGTATAATTTTATTAGTTGGGTTGCAAAAACCCCACCTTTGTCAGAAAAATTTTCTCCAGATTTATACATCACCAAAGCACCTAAAAGCACAAAGCAAATGCCTAAAAATAGTGTACCTATGTACCCTATGTTAAAATCGAAAATAGCTTCTTTCCTTTTTGTTTTTATAATAGCAGTTTTATCTTTTTCAACGGACCAAATAGAATGCCAGATAGAAATATCTAACGGAGCTGGCATCCAACCTAGAAATGCAATTAAAAAAGTAAGTTCTACCGCACCTGAAGGTATAATTTGAGTAACATCAAAAGCATCTTTGGTACTAAATAATGCCACACTAACTGCAATAATTGTGCTAATAGTTAAAATTACAATTATGTATTTCATTAAATTGTCTAGTAATTTATACTTTCCAACCATTAAAAAAATCAAACTAATAAAGAGGAGTATAGTAGACCATAAAACAAGATTATTTGTAAATCCAAAAAGTTGTGAAGCCAAACCTGCAGTAACAATAGTAACTGCCGCTTGTATGGTAAACATGGTAGCAAAATTTAGCAGATAATAGGCAATTAAAACTTCTTTACCTAATTTTCGATAACCATCCAATAATGTTTCGCCTGTTGCAGCCGCATAACGAGGACCAAACTGAAAAAACGGATACTTAAATAAGTTCACTAACAAAAGGGCCCAGATTAAGCCAAAACCAAATTCTGCACCCGCTCTTGTAGATTGTACTAAATGAGAAACACCAATAGCTGCACCTGCAAATAATAAACCAGGCCCTAAAGATTGTAAGAATGACTTTTTCATATCTAATTCTTCTTAATAATGGCTGCCAATAATTTTTTAGCACGTAATAATTTTACTTTTACGTTATTCATTGGTTCTTTTATCTGTTCGGAAATTTCTCTGTAACTTAATTCTTGAAAATAGCGTAATTGTATAACTTCTTGATATTTAGGTTTCAATTGTTTAATATCTTTTAACAACGCAGCTAAATTTTGTTCTCTAATTATTTTGTCTTCAGGCGTTGGGTTTTCATCAACTACTAAATATACTTTTTCTTGTTGTTCTTCTGAAGTTTCTGTAAATATTGAAGTGTTTTTCTTACGAAGTAAATCGATATGAATATTTTTAGAGATGGTAATTAACCAAGTTTTAAAAGTATATTTCTCATCGAAAGTATGTAATTTATCAAAGGCTTTAGAGAAAGTTTGTATAGTAATATCTTCTGCATCATTCTCACTTTTGGTTCGTTTTAACTGATAATTATAAACATCAGTCCAAAAGAGGTTTAACAAGTAACGAAAAGACGCTTGATCTCCATTTTTTGCTTGTATAATATGTATTTGAATATTTTTATCGTTTATTTCCAATAATTGGGGATTTGAATCAACTTTTTGATAAATATACTACATTGAGATTTGATTGCAGGAAGTAGGTGTTTTATAGTATATGTTATTTCTAGAGATAATTATTTATGCTCTGGTTCTGAGCAATTTTCATATTGCTCAGGTGTTTTACCACAAAAGCCACAAGCTTCACCATCTTTATTTAACATTGGATTTTGACTTGCGCAGGTTCCTGCAAATTCGCCATCTTTTTTTGCCCATATTTTAATAGCAATTCCAGCTACACCCAAACCTAATAGAATTATAGTAATCAGTAATAATTTCATAAATAATATTTCTTTCACAAAGATACATATTCTTGTGCTTTTTTTAAAAGTGAACTTCTGTTTTTTTGCTAGCGGTATATTTTTTTGCAGTGTTTACTTCCTATGATTGTAGAGAATAAATTTAGAATTTTTTAGAATACAATTTGCTTAGCACCTTTGCTAAAGTTATTATAAAAAGAAAGTTATCAATATTTTAGAAATGGTAAGAACGATCAAAGACTGTCTTTTCAGACAGTCTTTGATGTAGGGGTTTTAATTTTTTAGGTGTTTTTTTAATCTTTATAAATATAATTTTTTTAAAAGCTTTGACTAGTTTTTTTTGACTCAAAAAAGTGCTCTATTGGGTTTTTAGGTACTCTTTTTAGATAATAATTGTTTTTTTACATGAAACATGAATAAAAAAGAAACATAATAATTTATTTGAGCGATTCTAGTGCGAGCGAGATTTTATTAAAGAATTATAATTTAATTAGTGCTATTTTTTGTTAAATTAAAGTTAACGTGCGCAAGTATATATAAGAGCTTGCATCTAAATATTTTTCTTTTAGTTTAACTTTTCTTTAACTAAATAAAAGTTAAACTAAAAGAAAAATGTGGAGTCTAAATATTAAATAACCCTAAATCATTAATACATGAAAACTCAATTTATTAAGACCACAGCCCTTTTAGCAATCCTGTTTTCTGTACTTGTGGCTTGTAGTTCAGAAGCTGAAACTGAAGAAGAAACGCCAACGGCAACTTCTTTACACAGCGCTTTTGCAGAGTTTGATACTAATGAAACAACAATTTATTTGTCAGGAGCCGATGTTGTTATTGAAACGACTGGATTGCCAAATCATACAACTCCATATTGGAGTGAAAGCCATGCACTATATGTAGCACCAACTGTCACAAACACAAGGCAAATGACACCAACAAGAATTGATACTTCTAATCGAGACAATTCTTCTTCTGTTACAGTATCTACAAGTCCTGATTTAGCAAGTGCAACAACAGCGACGGCATTAGGTGCTATTGGTGTTGCTGTAAGTGGTGCTTATCTTTATAACGATCAGGAAGGTAATGGTGCTTTAGATGCTGCTGTTGGTAGCTTAGATTATTCAGGAGCACATATTGGACCTACTGATTATCATTATCATTTAGAACCTTTAGCTTTCTCAGACGATGATGATAAATTAAATGGTATTATTTCGGATGGATTTTTTATATATGGAAGGAAATGCAATTCAACGGGAACATATCCTATGAATTTAGATGCTTCAGGTGGTCACACGAGTTTAACTCAGCACACAGATATAGCAGAATACCATTACCATATTATTAATGAACTTTATGCTACAACTGGAAGATATATAATTTTTGTAGGACCTTATCAAGGAACACCAAATGCGATTAACTAAGTATATACTTTTATTACTTTTATGTGTTTTCGGTAGCTGTAAAAAACAGGGTACCGAAAATACTTCTCTTTCTTTAGGTAAAGAAATAGTTAATACCCTTATTAAAAAAGAGGAAATAAAATTAGATCCTTTAAAGGGGCAATGGTTTTATAACCAAAAACCTTTTAATGGTTATACTGTTGTATATGATGAAAACAAGAGTATATCCGAGAAAATAGGTTTTTTTAAGGGTAAAAGAGAAGGTCCATATTTTAAATTTTTTAAGGATGGCTCTATAAAAAATAAAGGATACTACATTCAAAATAAACTCCATGGAATAAAATTGAATTATTTTAAAAGTGGAAAAATATATTCAGAATCTAATTATGTGAATGGTCAAAGACATGGTCTTCAAAAAATATGGTTTTTGAATGGGCAATTGGCCAAAAGGAAAAATTTAAACAAAGGCAAAGAAGAGGGTTTACAGCAAGCTTGGTTAGAGAATGGTAGGATATATGTAAATTATGAAGCAAAAAATGGACGTATTTTTGGTATGAACAGAACCAATTTATGTTATATACTTAAAAATGAAAAAGTTCAATATGCTAAAAAACAATAATTTACTTTTATTATTATTCCTCATTGTAATTGGATGTAAAGAGAACATCAAAACTCAAGAAGGCAGTAGAGTAGATGTTTTGCCTTTTTTTAATGAGGCATCTTTTACACCAAAATGGATTTCTTCTAAAAGTGCAGCGCTAAAAAGCTTCCATAAAATACCAGATTTTGAATTGATCAATCAGAATGGTGAAAAGGTAACTCAAAAAACATTTGAAAATAAAATCTATATTGCCGATTTTTTCTTTACTACTTGCCCTGGAATCTGTCCTATGATGACAGATAGTATGCTGAAGCTTCAAGAAGAATTTAAAAATGATACAGCTGTTTTATTTTTATCACATTCTGTGACTCCAACAATAGATTCAGTTCCGAAACTTAAAGAGTATGCTTTAGAGAATGGTATCATAGATAAGAAATGGCATTTGGTAACTGGTAATAAAAAAGAAATATATGACTTGGGGAGAAAGTTTTACTTTGTTGAAGAGGATTTAGGTGAACCAAAAGGAATTGATGCGTTTTTGCATACTGAAAACTTCGTACTCATTGATACAAATAAACACATAAGAGGCATCTACAATAGTCTTAATAGGGCGTCATTAGCACAACTTATGATTGATGTTAAGGCATTAAAAAAAGAATAAATAAAATTTTAAATTAATTTTTAAAAAGGTTTATATCTTGTGGAAGTGAGACTCTTTTTATTAAATAATATTTACCTCAATTTCTAAAGAAATACCAAATTTTTGCATAATCGATTCTTGAATTTTTTGTGCAAGTTTATAGATTTCTTTTCCAGTTGCATTGCCATAATTAACTAAAACAAGTGCTTGTTTCTCATACACACCGTAGTCTCCAAAACGTTTTCCTTTAAAGCCGGCTTGTTCTATTAACCAACCTGCAGGAATTTTAACCTCAGTTTTAGAAACGTTATAACTTGGAGTTTTTGGATATTCTTTCTGAAGTTCTAAAAATTTGGATTTAGGAATCACAGGGTTTTTAAAAAAACTGCCGCTATTTCCAATTTCTTTTGGATCTGGAAGTTTCGATTTTCTGACAGCGATTACTGCATCAGAAATATCTTTTAAAGTAGGCTTTGTTATATCTCTTGATGTTAATTCTGTTTCAATAGCACCATAAGAAGAATTTAGATTGTGGTTTCTTTTAGTTAACTGAAAGCTTACAGCGGTAATAATATATTTTCCTTTTTCTTTATTCTTAAAGAGAGAGTTTCTATACTCAAAATTACAAGATTCGTTTGAAAACTGAATTAATTTACCTGTTTCAATTTCTAGAGCTTCAACTTTAGTTATGGTGTCTTTTACTTCCACTCCGTAAGCACCAATATTTTGAATTGGGCAAGTACCCACATTTCCTGGGATCAGCGATAAGTTTTCTATGCCTCCGTAATTATTTGAAACACACCATATAACAAGTTCGTGCCAATTTTCGCCAGCATTTACAGTAAGATAAATAGTATTTTCATCTTCTCTATCAATAGAAATTCCTTTAATATCAAGATGTACAACTAACGCTTCAATATCTTTTGTAAGTAACATATTACTTCCTCCAGAAATTAAGAAAATATTTTTTTCTACTTTTAAAACCTGTTGCAATTCATAAACAGAAGTCACAGAAATAAAACGTTTGGCATTTACGGAAATACCAAATGTATTATACTTTTTTAGAGATATGTTTTCTTGAATATTCAACTAATTAGGATATTGTTTTAAGGCTGCTGCTAAAATTTCTATAGAACGGTTTAAATCTGTTTTGTTTAAAACATATGCCATTCTTATTTGGTTTTTTCCTTCACCCGGTGTAGAGTAGAATCCGCTTGCTGGCGCAACCATTACTGTTTCATTATTTAAATTAAAATCTTCTAACAACCATTGTGCAAAATGATCAGAATCTTTAACAGGTAATTCGGCTACACAGTAAAAAGCACCTTTTGGGTTTGCAACTTTTACACCTTCTATTTTTTCTAGCCCTGCAATTAATGTATTTCTTCTAGCTACATATTCTTCAATAACATCATCAAAATAAGATTGCGGCGTATCTAAAGCAGCTTCACTTGCAATTAATGCGTATGTTGGCGGACTTAATCTTGCTTGTGCAAATTTAATGGCAGTTTTTATAAATTCATCGTTTTTAGAAACAATACAACCTATTCTCGCCCCGCACATACTGTAACGTTTAGAAACAGAATCTATTACAATGGCATTGTTATCTATTCCTTCTAAGGATAAAACAGATGTATGTTTTAAACCATCATATGTAAATTCTCTATACACTTCATCGGCAATTAAAAATAAATCGTGTTTTAAGACAATTTTTTTCAATTTTTCAATCTCTTCTTCAGAATATAAGTAACCTGTGGGGTTCCCTGGGTTGCAAATTAATATTGCTTTGGTTTTATTGGTAATTAATTTTTCAAACTCTTCAATTTTTGGAAGTGCAAAGTTATTTTCAATTTTAGAGATAACTGGCACAACGGTTATACCAGAAGCAGCAGAAAAGCCATTGTAATTTGCATAAAATGGCTCTGGTATAATAATTTCATCTCCAGGATCTGTAATACTACCAATTGTAAAAAGTAAAGCTTCAGAACCCCCTGTAGTTGCAATTATATTATTTGCCGTAACCGGTATGTTATTTTTTACATAATATTTTGCCAACTTAGTTCTGTAAGTTTCAGAACCTTCAGAACGCGCATAAGCTAGCGTCTCTAAAGTATTGTTTTTAACAGCATCTAGTGCAATTTTCGGCGTTTTAATATCTGGTTGACCTATGTTTAAATGAAATACTTTAACGCCTCTTTTCTTAGCATCTTCTGCAAATGGCACCAATTTTCTAATTGGCGATTCTGGCATTTGTATTCCTTTTTTAGAAATTAAAGGCATATTGTTTTGTGTATAAAATTAACACTGCAAATTTGCGAAATATATTTTAGATGATGCCTTATATTACCAAAAGTTTAAGTCTTAATTTATTATAAAAAATAAGAGTATACAAATCTTATTATCGTAAATTTATATAAAACAAAAAAAATAGCAGCTTGAACAAAAGAGTACTTCTTATAGTAACTGCAATACTCTTTAGTTTCGTAATAAGAATCAATGCACAAAACGGATTCCGTTTTCAAAAAAAAACAAAATCGAAACAAAGAGTTTCTTTTAAATTAATTAATAATTTAATTGTAATTCCCCTTGAGGTTAATGGAAAAACACTTTCCTTTATTTTAGATACTGGCGTAAATAAAACAATTATTTTTAATTTATCAAAAAATGATAGTATTGCTATTTTAAATCCTAGGAAAATTATTTTAAAAGGTCTGGGAGGTGGCGCTTCTGTAGATGCAGTGCTTTCTGAAAATAATAGAATACATATAAAAAATATATTTACCGATAATGAATCTATATATGTCATTTTAAAAGATGTTTTCGATTTTTCTAGTAAAATGGGTATAACTATTCATGGTATTATTGGTTATAATTTATTGGAAAATTTTACAATAAAAATTAATTACGCTGCAGGGGAAATAACGTTCTATAATCCTAAAAAGTTTAAGCTTAAAAAATGTAGAAAATGTGAAGTTTTCCCAATTCAATTTCATAGAAAAAAACCTTACGTTGATGTTCAAGTTCAGTTAGATACTGTTTATAATACTTTTACTAATGTAAAAATGTTATTAGATTCTGGTGGAAGTGATGCACTATGGCTTTTTGAAAACTCTAAAAAAGAAATTAAAACTCCTAAAAAGTTTTTTAATGATATTTTAGGTGAGGGTTTAAGTGGTATCATTTATGGTAATAGAAGCAGGATACCAAAACTTAAAATAGGGGGTTTTGAAATTAAGAATCCAACAGTTTCTTTTTTAGACACACTTTCTACGAGGTTAGCACGACGCTTTGAACAAAGAAATGGTAGTTTAGGAGGTGGTGTTTTAAAAAGATTTACAGTTTGGTTAGATTACCCAAACAAACAAATAATGTTTAAGAAAAATAAATTTTTTAAGGCTCCTTTTAACTATAACATGAGTGGTTTAGATATTATGTATAATGGCAAGCAACTCATTAGAGAAGCAACACAAGATATTTCTAACTACAAACTGTCTGAAAAGAATTCAGTTACATTTTTTACTAATTTCTCATATAAATTCAAGCCTTCTTATAAAATTAAAACGGTTGTTAAAAATTCTAATGCTGATAAAGCAGGCTTAAAAGCAGGAGATTTAATTATAAGAATTAATAGAAAACCCGCATACTATTATAAATTAAAAGATATGGTTAATGAGTTTAGCGAAAAAGTGAATAAAAAAATTCAGCTTAAAATTAAAAGAGATGGTATTGTAATGACTTTTAAATTTCGTCTAGAAAAAAGGATTTAGTTATTAGAAAGAATACTTTTTTCTTTTTCTAAAAGCGCTACATTCGAAACTAAACCTTTAATTTTTACAATTTTTCTAGCAGTAATTGCATTCGATAGTATTGTTATTTGCTTAGAAAACCCACCAATTCTATTCGTGTCATAAGAAACCTTTATTTCCCCTTTTTCTCCAGGCATAATTGGATTTTCAGGTTTTTTAGGCACTGTACATCCACAAGAAGATTTTATGCTTTGTATTATTAAAGGTGCATCTCCAACATTTGTAAAGACAAACGTTCTTTCTCCTTCTGAGCCTTTAATTATTTTTCCGTAATCAATGGTTTCTTGTTCAAATTTAAATTCTTGAGAATTTATTGATAAAGTCACACATAGCAATAAAAGAAACGTTCCTAATATTTTCATAATCTTAATTTTACCTTGCAAAATTAAGACTAATAATTTGTTTTAAAAAATCAACCACTTATTTTTTCTACAAAATAGAGTTTTGTATTTTTGCATTCTATATTTTCAAAACTATTCCAAAATATGACAATTCCATCTAAATATGATGCAAGTCAGGTAGAAGGTAAATGGTATGACTACTGGATGAAAAACAATTACTTTCATTCAACGCCAGACGAAAGAGAACCTTATACAATTGTAATTCCGCCACCAAACGTAACAGGTGTGCTACATATGGGGCATATGCTAAATAATACAATTCAAGATGTTTTAATTAGACGTGCACGTTTATTAGGTAAAAATGCTTGTTGGGTTCCAGGAACAGATCATGCCTCTATTGCTACAGAGGCAAAAGTTGTAGCCAAGTTAAAAGAGCAGGGAATTAGTAAAAGCGATTTAACAAGAGAGGAATTTTTACAGCATGCTTTTGATTGGAAGGATGAATATGGAGGAAAAATTTTAGAACAGTTAAAGAAGCTAGGTGCTTCTTGTGATTGGGAAAGAACTTCTTTTACAATGGATCCTGAAATGTCTGAGTCTGTAATTAAGGTTTTTGTTGATTTATACAACAAAGGTTTAATTTACAGAGGATTTAGAATGGTGAATTGGGATCCTGAAGCAAAGACTACATTGTCTGATGAAGAGGTGATTCATGAGGAGAGACAAGGAAACTTGTACTATTTAGAATATAAAATTGAAGGTTCAGAAGATACGTTAACTATTGCTACTACAAGACCAGAAACTATTTTTGGTGATACAGCAATTTGTATAAATCCTAATGATGAACGTTTTTCGCATTTAAAAGGAAAGAAAGCAATTGTTCCTTTATGTAATCGAGTTATTCCTATTATAGAAGACGAATATGTTGATATTGAATTCGGAACAGGTTGTTTAAAAGTAACACCTGCACATGATGAAAATGATAAAAATTTAGGGGATAAACATCAATTAGAAGTAATTGATATTTTTAATGAAGATGCTTCTTTAAATTCTTTCGGATTGCATTACCAAGGCAAAGACAGATTTGTTGTTCGTAAAGAAATTTCTAAAGAATTAGAAGAAAAAGGGTTTTTAGTAAAAACAGAAGTTCACACAAATAAAGTAGGAACCTCAGAAAGAACCAAAGCAGTTATCGAACCAAGATTGTCAGATCAATGGTTTTTAAAAATGAAAGATTTAGCAAAACCTGCTATTGATGCTGTTTTAGGTGAAGACACAGCAATTAATTTATATCCAAAGAAATTCGAAAATACGTATCGTCATTGGATGGAGAATGTTCGTGATTGGAACATTAGTCGTCAGCTTTGGTGGGGACAACAAATTCCTGCTTATTTTTACGGAGACGGAAAAGAAGATTTTGTTGTTGCTGAAAATATAGAGAATGCATTAATTCTTGCTAAAGAGAAAACACGCAACTCACAACTCACAATTAAAGACTTAAAACAAGACGAAGATGCATTAGATACATGGTTCTCTTCTTGGTTGTGGCCAATGTCTGTTTTTGATGGAATTCGAAATCCTGAAAATGAAGAAATTAAATACTACTACCCAACAAACGATTTAGTTACAGGGCCAGATATTTTATTTTTCTGGGTGGCAAGAATGATTGTTGCTGGGTATGAATATAAAGATGAAAAACCTTTTCAGAATGTTTATTTAACAGGTTTGGTAAGAGATAAACAAAGACGTAAAATGTCTAAATCTTTAGGAAACTCACCTGATGCTTTAAAACTAATTGAAGACTACGGCGCAGATGGCGTAAGGGTTGGTTTGTTATTAAGTTCTGCTGCAGGTAATGATTTAATGTTTGAAGAAGATCTTTGTCAGCAAGGAAAAGGGTTTGCAAATAAAATATGGAATGCATTCCGTTTGATAAAAGGTTGGGAAGTAGATGCGAGTTTACCTCAAACAGAAACTTCAAAAATAGGTTTGGTTTGGTATGAAGCAAAGTTTCAAAAAACGTTGGCAGAAATAGAAGATCATTTTTCTAAATATCGCTTGTCTGACGCTTTAATGGCAATTTATAAATTAATTAATGATGATTTTTCTTCATGGTTATTAGAGATTGTAAAACCTGCATATCAGCAACCAATAGACAAGAAAACGTTTGATGCTATTATTGAAGTTTTAGAAAATAACTTAAAAGTATTACATCCTTTTATGCCTTTTTTATCGGAAGAAATCTGGCAATATATTGCAGATAGAACTCCTGAAGAAGCTTTGATTATCGCTAAATATCCAATATTAAAAGATTCTGATGCTAAGATTATTGAAAACTTTGAGTTTGCAACCGGAGTTATTTCAGGAATTAGAACCATTAGAAAAGATAAAAATATTTCTTTTAAAGATGCTGTAGAATTATTTGTAATTGACAATGATACCAATTCAAAGGAATTTGACGCTGTTATTAAAAAGTTAACAAATACTTCAATTATAAAAACAGTAACAGAGAAAATAGAAGGAGCATCCTTTAGAGTAAAGTCTAACGAATACTTTGTACCTATTTCTATTGAAAATATAGATGTAGAAGCAGAAGTTAAGAAATTAGAAGCAGAGCTGAAAAGAGCAGAAGGTTTCTTATTTGGAATTGCAAAGAAGCTCTCTAATGAACGTTTTGTTGCAAACGCACCAGCGCAAGTAATTACAGTAGAACGTAAAAAAGAAGCAGATACCGTTGCAAAAATAGAAACGATTAAAAGCAGTTTAAAAGCTTTAAAATAAGAAACCATTAACATAGTAACCTAAATATAAATTGAGTACCATAATCTGGGCTTATAACAATTAAACAAAGTAAAGAATGAAATCATTAATTATCCCTGTAACAATTTTCGCATTATTAGCAACATCTTGCGTATCAAAAAAAAAGTTTGTAGCCCTAGAAACTAAGTATACAGACACCAAAGGAAATCTTCAAAAAACTACATTAGAAAAAGATGCATTAGTAGCAAAATTTGCAACTATTGAAAGACGTGTAGAAACTTACAATCAAAAAATAAATTCTTTAAAAAGTGATAATGTTACTTTAGAAAAAGAAAATAGCTTAAAGTTAGATATGGTTGGTAATACAGCTGTTATTTCAAAAGAAACAAGATTGTTAATGAATAAAACGTTGGCAAAAGTTGATGCTAGCAAGCTTGCAGGAGCAAAGAATTTAAAGGATTCTTTAAATTTAGCTGTTGCGTATAACTTAAAACAATCTATAGATATCTCTGATTTAGAGAATTCTGATGATGTGAATATTAACATAGATCAAACTGTTGTTATGATTTCAGTTTCAGATAAATTATTATTTAATACTGCAAGTTATCAAGTAAAAAGAGGTGCATACAAGTTAATAGCAAAATTAGCAGCTATTATAAAATCTGAACCTAGTATGGATGTTATGATAGAAGGACACACAGATTCTAGAACAATAAGTAATGCTGTTGTGCAAGATAATTGGGATTTGAGTGTAAAAAGAGCAACTTCTATTGTAAGACTTTTAGAGAAAAAGTATAAGGTAGCAGGAAGTAGGTTGATTGCTTCTGGTAGAGGAAGTACAATGCCTTTAGTGGATAACTTATCTAGTGACAATAGAAGAAAAAACAGAAGAACTAGAATTGTGATTTTACCAAATTTAGACAAATTCTTTGCAATTTTAGCAGGTGAAACTGAACTAAAAAATTAGGAAGTAAACTTACTTATAAATATAAAATGTGCTGTATACAGTGCATTTTTTTTGTCTCCGTTTTAAATATTTATAGCAATTAATAATTGTTTAGATTAAAATAGCTTGCCTAGATTAACGGTATTTATTTAAATATTACCTTTGAAACTTATAAAATGTCTTTATGAAAATTATTGCAATGATTCCCGCACGCTACAGTGCATCTCGTTTTCCTGGTAAACTAATGAAAGATTTAGGGGGTAAAACAGTTATTTTAAGAACTTTTGAGGCCGCTTTAAGTACTAATTTATTTGATGAGGTATATGTTGTTACAGATTCAGAAGTTATTCAAAAGAACATTTTAGATGCTGGCGGAAATGTAATTATGAGTAAAACTGCACACGAGTGCGGTTCTGATAGAATTGCAGAAGCTGTAGCGTTTTTAGAAGCGGACATTGTAATTAACGTGCAAGGAGATGAGCCTTTTATAGATAAAACTTCACTATCTCAGTTAATTGAAGTCTTTAAAGAGGATGTAAATAAAGAGATAGATTTAGCTTCTTTAAAAGTAGAAATTACAAACCAAGAAGATATCGAAAATCCTAATAATGTAAAGGTTATTACAGACATAAATAATTTAGCAATTTATTTTTCTAGAAGTGTAATTCCGTTTCACAGAGACAAAGATATTTCTGTAAAATACTACAAACATAAAGGAGTGTATGCTTTTAGAAAGCAAGCACTACTAGATTTTTATAAAACACCGATGACACCTCTAGAGGCATCAGAGAAAATAGAAGCAATAAGGTATCAAGAAATTGGAAAAAAGATTAAAATGGTAGAAACTGCCGTCGAAGCCATTGGTATAGATACTCCAGAAGATTTAGAGAAAGCAAAAAAATATTTAAATCTTTAAAAATGTTTGAAGATATTAAGGTAATTGCTTTTGATGCAGATGATACTTTGTGGACAAATGAAACATATTTTAGAGAGGCTGAAGAGACTTTTGCAATATTGCTCTCTAAGTACGAGACCAAAAATAAGATAGATCAAGAGCTGCTTAAAATAGAAATTAAAAATTTAGCCATTTATGGTTATGGAGTAAAAGGTTTTGTGCTATCTATGATAGAGTGTGCGTTAGTAGTTTCTAATTATAAATTGCCGCAAGAAACGATAGGGAAAATACTAGATATTGGTAAAGATATGCTAGAAAAACCAATAGAACTTTTAGATGGAGTAGAAGAGGTTTTACAAGGTTTGCAGGGCAAGTATCGTTTAATTGTAGCTACAAAAGGAGATTTACTAGATCAGGAAAGAAAATTAGAAAAATCTAATCTTTTGCAATATTTTCACCATGTAGAGGTTATGAGTGACAAAAAAGAGAAAGATTATTTAAAATTAGTGAAGCATTTAAATATAGCACCTTCGCAATTATTAATGATTGGAAACTCCCTAAAGTCAGACGTTTTACCCCTTTTAAGTATAAATGCAAGTGCAATACATGTTCCTTTTCATACCACTTGGGTTCATGAAGAGATTCTTGAAGAAGACCAACAAAAATTAGATTACATAACTTTAGTAAATATCAAGGAACTTATAGCGCTCATTTAAATAAATAAGCTAACTTTGCACTTTTAAAATTAAAATATATTATGGCTAGCATAAAAAACTTAAAAAAAGATATCAATTATACATTAGGTGATATTATCGGTTTTGTAACTGAAAAAGTAGATCCTAAAGGAGATAATAAAAAGGTAGAAGCAATTATAGACGAAACTATAAATACTTTTGACGTTTTAATTGCAAAAATTAACCAGAAAGGTGTTGAGAACAAAAAGGCGCATTACCAAAGTGTAAGTGCCGATTTAGAAACTAAAGCAGGAGAGTTAGTTGCTAAAATTAACAAGCTTTAATTTTAACACTTTTTAAACATTTTTTTAACTACCATCAACTTACAGTTGATGGTTTTTTTTATTAAATTTGAATAGTTATACGAATTATTTCATTTGTGCGTTATGATTATTAAATATTAAATTTATGGCTAGAGCAATGTTCGAGTACACAAAGACTATTCTAAAGAAGGTTAGTTTTAATTCAGATTTGTTTTGTAAAGAATTAAAAAAAGGTTTAGATACTTTGTTGCCTTATGAAATTGAAGAATTAAGAATTTGGCTAAAAATTTTTATTGAAAATAAACCAGAGTTATCAATATGTATGACTTTTATAAAATAAAAAAAAGAGGCGTTAGCCTCTTTTTTAGTTTTAAGAAGTAACCTTATGCTATTCTTTGCTTTTTCTCTCTTTACCATACTTGCGCATCAACTTTCTTGCAAATTCTCTTTCACTATGATAAAGTTTTATAATTTTATTGTATGATAAAAATGCAGATACTTCAGAAATAAACAGCTCTTTTTCATTAATTATTTTCTTATCTAAAGTTGCTTTTAAGAATACTAGTTTTTTTGCTTCGGCTTCTTCTAAATTCTCTAAATTTTCTAATTTTCTAAATTTTCTAAATTTAGATCTTCCTTTTTCTTGATAATTCTCTATTTTTTCTTTATGCTTATGATATAGTGGCCAAAATTGCTGTGCCTCAATAGCATTTAGTTTAAGTTCTTGCGTAAGATAAGCAACTTTTAAGGCTTTTATTTTTTCTCTACTTTCCTTATTATGTTGTCCAAAAGATAAAAACGTAGTAAGTAATAGTGCTAGAGCGAGTATCTTATTTTTCATATTAGTAGTTTTCATTTAATAAAGAACTTTCTTCTATATTGATCATATATTCTTCAATTGCATCACTTTGTATATCTGTTAAAGCAAAATCATTTTCATTTGAAATTTCACTATGTAATATGGCAACAAAATCTTTGTCTGATAATTCATTTGAGTTTTCTACAATCCAGTTTTCTATATCGGTTCTCTCAAGTGTATCAAAATTAATTTCCAAAGTATTTAAAGAAGTGAAATAATTAATGCTTAAAAGCAATGCTACAGATGCTACAGCGGCAACAGGAATGTATTTTAAGAATTTACTTTTTAAAGAAATAACTTTTACCTCTTTTTTAAATCCTGTTTTTTTAAGAATTGATTTTTCTACGTTTTGAAAATAATTTTCAGGAATTGAAAAGCCAGTTTCTTCTGGAAGTTCTCTTTCTATAAGAAAAGATGAGAAGCGATCTTCCGCAGTATTAAAATAATCTTTAGGTACAGAAAAACCTACGCTATTTTGTAGCACTGATTTTAAAAACACTTCACTATTATTTATTTCTTGTTCCATCCTAATATTTAGACATTAAATTTTATAAAAGGTTTAATTTAATTGTTTTTTTATATAGCTTTCTATCTTCTTAACTGCATGAAAATAAGAGGCTTTCAATGCACCAACTGAAGTTCCTAGTATCTCAGAAATTTGAGTATACTTCATATTATCAAAGTATTTCATGTTAAAAACCAGTTGCTGTTTTTGTGGCAAACTAGCAATAGCTTTTTGTAAAATTTCTTGAATCTCCTCTCCTGAAAAATAAATATCACTTTCTAAGGTGCTAACGATCTGTTCTTGCACTTCAGAAATGTCTATATTTCTCTCTTTATTACGTTTATTTATGAAAGTAATTGCTTCATTTGTTGCAATTCTATACATCCAAGAAAACAATTTACTTTCTTGTTTAAATTTGCCTATATTTTTGTAAATTTTTATAAATGTATTTTGTAAAACATCATCTGTATCATCATGAGAAATTACAATTTTCCGAACATGCCAATACAAACGCTCCTTATAGAGAGAAATTAGTTCTCTAAAGGCTTTTTCTCTTGTTTGAACATTTATTAATTGTTCTATTAAAACAGTTTCATCCGTCAAGTATTTTCCTTTTATTAATTAGACAAAATGTTTTCCTAAAGGTTTAAGATATTTATAAACTATTTATTTTCTCTAGCTTTAGAATATCCAAATAAACGTTTTTGTTTAATAATTTCAGGAATTCCTTTTGGTAACATTGCTTCCCATCCATTTTCTCCATCTCTTATCATTTTTAAGACAGTTCTTGAGAAAATATCTAAGATTTCAGGGTCAAAATCATCAATATTTACAAGTTTCCCATTATTTTTAAAGAATTTATAAAGCTCTTTTACTCTTGGGTGTACTTTTAGGTTTTCACTATTAATTAGAGTATCAGAATTTTGGTCATGATAAGGATACATGTATACTTTTAAATCTCTATAGAAAAGTTTACCAAATGCTTCTAAAATTCCACCACTTAGGTTGCGATAGTATTTTTCATCAAAAATTTGAATAAGATTATAAACTCCCATTGCAATTCCCATTCTTTCTTTGGTAAATTCACTAAAATATTCTACCAATTTAAAATATTGTTGAAAATTGGTAATCATTACATTTTGTCCAAGAGAACAAAGTAATTCTGCTCTATCTAAGAAATCTCTTTCATTAATTTTCCCTTCAGCTGAAAGATTACTTAATGTAATTTCAAAAATAACCTGTGTGTTTTCCTCTTTTACTTTCTTTTCTTTCAAGAAGAGCTTTTTAGACTTTTCATACATGTCCATATTCACTTTAGTAACAGGTCTAAAACTACCTCTTAAAGCCAATATGTTTTTTTTGTACAAAACTTGTGCAGGTAGTAAATTATTTCCATCAGGTCCAAACATTACTGCATTTGTCATTCCGTTTTTAAGCAATTGCAAACTCATTAAACGGTTGTCTACGTACATAAAGCGAGGTCCAGAAAAATTAATCATGTCAATTTCTAACTGGTCGTTACTTAAATTATCATATAAAGACTTTACCAATTCTTTCGGATTGTCATTTAGGTAAAATGCCCCATATATTAAGTTAACACCTAATTTACCAAGGGTTTCTTGTTGCAGTCGAGCATCTGTTTCTTTAAAACGGATGTGTACAATAATTTCGTTATATGCTTCTAAAGGATCTAATTGAAAGCGAATACCAATCCAGCCGTGCCCTTTAAATTTCTTTGCAAAATCAATGGTTGTTACGGTGTTTGCGTAACTGAAAAATAATTTATCTGGATGTTTTGATCTACTTAAACGATCTTCCATTAAATCGATTTCGTGCCTAAGCATTTTTTTAAGACGTGGCTGTGTAACGTAACGCTTATCCTCTTCAATACCATAAATAGCATCAGAAAAATCTTTATCGTAAGCACTCATTGCTTTTGCAATGGTTCCAGAAGCGGCACCAGATCTAAAGAAATTACGTGCAGTTTCTTGACCAGCCCCAATTTCAGCAAAAGTTCCGTAAATATCTGAGTTTAAATTAATTCTAAGTGCTTTACTTTTTGTTGTAGGTGCACTCGTTATTTCTTGATCTCCTTTTAAAGAAATGGCCATAAATCGATTTTTTTACTTTCAAACAAATATAATCAATTAGTGTGCCATCAGTCAATTTTTATCTTATTTTTGTTTTAATGGAAACTGATAAAAAACTATTAAAAATCACTTTTTTAGGAACAGGAACCTCACAAGGAGTTCCTGTGATATCCAGTAATCACCCTGTTTGTTTATCTACAGATGTCAAAGACAAACGTTTGAGGTCTTCTATTCTAATTTCTTGGGATGATAAAACAGTTGTAATTGATTGTGGCCCAGATTTTAGACAACAAATGTTAAGAGCAAATGTACAGTTAATAAATGGTGTCCTATTTACGCATGAGCATTCAGATCATACAGCTGGTTTGGATGATTTGCGCCCGTTTTGCTATAAAATAGGAGAGATGCCTATTTTTTTAAGTCAAATAACATTAGATAGTTTAGAACAACGTTTTCAATATATATTTTCTCAAGAAAATAGATATCCTGGTGCCCCAAGCGTGCAGCCAAATATAATCGATAAAACTCCTTTTTCTTTTCTCGGTTTAACAATTACGCCTATTCAAGTAATGCACGGTAACTTGCCTATTTTAGGGTATAGAATTCAAAATATTGCCTATTTAACAGATGTAAAAACGATTACTATTGAAGAAAAGGAAAAATTAAGAAATTTAGATGTTTTGATTGTGAATGCCTTAAGAATAGAAGAACATCCTACTCATTTTAATTTGCAAGAGGCACTCGATTTTATTGAGGAAATACAACCTAAAAGAGCCTATTTTACGCATATAAGTCATAAATTAGGTTTTCATAAAGAAGTATCTTCAAAATTACCAAAAAATGTTTTTTTATCATTTGATGGTCTAGAGATTGAAGTTTAGGTTTTGAATACTGTTATAAACACATTATAATTTTATTCAAATTATTCAATAGATAAATGCCTTTTAACTTCAGATAGTAATATTCATACTTGATATTGTTCCAATCCCTTGTTAGCCATTTTCTACATCTATTCCTTTAGCAATAGTGTGAATAACTTAATACCAGCGTTTCTTTTTCTTCTTAGAAGCCTCAGATTTTCTTCCTTTTTTATTTTTACTAACGGTATTTGGTTGTAGTTTTTTGTGTTTTGGTTTATCGATAACATACGGGTGCTCTATAATTACTTTAATTGGTTTTTCAATTAAGGTTTCAATTAGCTTAATATAGGCGTTTTCGTCAGGAGAACAGAATGAAAAAGCAATTCCAGATTTACCTGCTCTACCCGTTCTACCAATTCTATGAATGTAGGTTTCTGGTATGTTCGGAATATCGAAATTAATAATTGCATCTACATTGGTAATGTCTATTCCACGAGACGCTACATCTGTTGCAATTAAAATATGCGCTTTCTTTTCTTTGAAGTCTTCAATAGCCTTGTTTCTGACAATCTGTGTTTTATCACCATGAATACTGGCTACTTTGTATCCATTTTTAAGTAAAGATTCTTCTAATTTATCTACACCAAATTTTGTACGTCTAAAAATGATAATTTTTCCATTAATAGTGGTTCTTAGTAAGTTTAAACACAGGTCTGTTTTGTTTTTCTTTGGAAGATAGTATAATAGTTGCCCAATATTTTTTGCGGTAGTTTCCTCTGGATTAATTTCAATTACAACCGGACTCTTGATAACTCTTTTTGCTAATTCAACGATCTTTTCTGGCATCGTCGCAGAAAAGAGTAAGGTTTGCTTTTTCTTAGGACATAAGGCTTCTATCTTTTTAATATCAACAATAAAGCCCATGTCTAGCATTAAATCTGCTTCATCCAATACAAAAATTTCTACAGCGCTTAAATCGATATGTCCTTGCATTTGCAGGTCAATTAATCTACCAGGTGTTGCAATTAAAATATCTATACCTTTTCCTAAAATTTCTTTTTGAGGTTCTAAAGAAACGCCACCAAAAACGGCGGTAGCCTCTAAATTAGAATATTTACTAAAACTTTTAAAGTTTTCTAAAATCTGAATTGCTAGTTCACGTGTAGGAGTAACTACTAAAGACCTTATCTTTTTATCTTTCTTTTCTACTTCCTGCTCATCAAATAATAATTGAACAATTGGCAACGCAAAAGCAGCTGTTTTTCCAGTACCTGTTTGTGCAGAAACAATTACATTCTTTTTTTCTAATATTAAAGGAATCGCTTTTTGCTGTACTAAAGTAGGTATTTGAAATCGCTCTTCAGCAACTGCTTTTAAAATAGATTTATGGAAAGGAAAATCAGAAAACTGCATGTATTATTTTTGGGACAAAGGTAACTTAAAAGAAAGTATGTTTTTTGTTGAATCACGAATTTAAAAGAGGAATTTCTGTAAATTGGCTATGGTTTATTGCAGGGGTTTTAAAATAAAGACAATTGCCTATAAATAGACGCTATAGATCTGTTAGTAAGAATGAAAGAAGCAACTAAAAAAATAAAGAAACCCTGGCCCACAAGAGCAGTAATGGAACAGGTTTACGAATTGAGGCTTTGGGGAGGTGAAAAAATCGAGTTTTATTCTGGTTTAGGTTCCCATCAATTGGAAATTGTAAAACCTTATATAGCGGTAGTGATTTCATTTTTAAGGTCTTTTAAAACACCAATCTCGGTCTGTGATTTAGGTTGTGGCGATTTTAATGTGGGCAAAGAGTTGGTGATATATACTAAAAAGTATGTTGCCATAGATATTGTAGCGCCTTTAATAGCCTTCAATAAAGAAAAATTTAAAGAACCTAACTTAGAGTTTCATTGTTTAGATATTGCTGTAGCTGATTTGCCTATAGGAGATTGTGCCATTGTTAGGCAGGTATTACAGCATTTGTCGAATGGAGAAGTGCAGGCTATTATAAATAAGTTATTAAATTTTAAATACTTAATTCTTACAGAACATGTTCCTAAAGGAGATTTTATCCCTAATAAAGATATTTTATCTGGTCAAGGAATTAGATTAAAAAAGAAAAGTGGCATCAATTTATTAGCACCACCATTTCATCTGAAAGTAAAAGAAGAAAAACAATTGATTGCTTATTCTTTAGAAGGCAATAAAGGAATTTTAGTAACTACTTTGTATGTGCTTTTTTAAAGTAAATTTAAAAACACCTCGATTTCTTCTTTTGTGGTGAAGAAATTCGGACTCACCCTTATGTTTTCTCCTTGTAAAGTAACCAACACTTTATGTGCTTTCAATTTTGAGAATAGTTCGTTCGTTTTTTCATAAGAGTTTGCATAAAAATGAACAATAGCGCTTCTTTCTTCCTTGTTTTTAATGGGTGTTATTAAGTTGTAATTATTTTTTAAAAGTCCGTTTATAATAAGAGTTGTGTTTTCTAAAGCCTTTTCATAAATAGTATGCACACCGATAGAAAGCAGTAATTCTAAGCCTGCAGACCAAGCGGTAAATAGCGAATATGCAAGGGTGCCAGTTTCAAATTTTCTAGCATCTTCGTAGTAAGAAAGTTTATCATATTTTATATGTGCCGCATACATTCCTGGTAAAACGGGTTGTATCATTTTCACAACACGGTTGCTCACATATAAGAAACCTGTTCCGTGCATTCCAAGCAGCCATTTAAAGCCACAGCCAGCCATAATGTCAATTCCGTCTTTATCAACATTAATAGGAACCATGCCAGCGCCTTGTGCAGCGTCTACCACAAATAATGCATTTTCAGCATGTGCTATTTTACTAATTTCACCTAAGTTGGGTCTAAATCCACTATTAAAACGCACTGCTGCAACTGCCACAACGCGGGTTTTGTTATCTATGAGTCTCTCGATAGCCTTTGGATTCAAACTGTTGTCTTTATTTAATTTCACAAACCTTATCTCTACACCTTTTTTTTCTAAATGTAACCAAGGAAAAGCGTTGTTCCAATGTTCTTTTTCTGGAATAATAATATTATCTCCTTTTTTGAAATCGATGCCCTGTGCAATCATTCCTAAACCAACACCAGTGCTAGTAGTTAGTGCATATTCTTCTGAAGAGCCACCTAATAAATTAGCTAAAGGAATGCGGATATCATCACGATTAAATCCTTTTTTACCTTCAAAAGTTATTTCTGTTTTTAGGTACGCTTCTAACTTATTTTGAACACATGTGTTTAAAGGTGATTGTGAGGCACTATTTAGATAAATGGCTTCTTTTGTGACCGGAAAAAGAGTTCGAATTTTTGTGATATCCATATAAAGGTTTCTTTTTAAATGCTTCAATTTAAACGCTATTTCCTAATATCTTAAATAGATTTACAAACGCGCTTCAATCCAGTTTTTAAAACTATAAAAGTTTTGTGGTGCAACACCATGCCCAACATTGTATTCTGAATACTCATTTTTAAAACCTAAGTTGTCTAAAAATGGTTTCGAATTTCTTGCCCATTCCACTGGTAAAACTTGGTCTACAGAACCATGAGAGCAATAATAATCTGTTTTAATTTCTGGGGAAATATTTTCCGGAAGCAACTCTGCATTAATATAACCGCTTAATGCCAATACATGTTGTATTTTATTTGGATGGAAAAAGCTAAAAGAATAACTTAAAATTGCACCTTGGCTAAAACCTAATAAAAAAGTTTTTTCTGGGTCTGGGGTGTATTTATTTTTAATGTCATCAATAAAACCAGCAATAGTGTCAAGAGCTTCTCTTGCTTCTTTTAAATCAGAGAATTTTCCGTTGATGTCATCAAAATTAATAGAATACCAGGCATAACCACCATTTCCTATAGAGATTGGTGCTTGTGCGCTTACAATTAAGAGATCTTTTGATAACTCTTCAGCAAAAGAAAATAAATCGTGCTCATTACTACCGTAACCATGAAGTAAAATTAATAAAGGTGGATTTTTGGATGCAATTTTTGGTTCTCTAATAATGTACTGTAGGTTACTCATTCTATATAAAATATAAATTAAATATTTTTAAACCATTCTTGAAACTTATCTCCTAGTAATGGTACTAATTTTTCCTGTTCTCTCAGGGCACCTAAGCCACCCAATATAAAAAGTACTAAAACACCACCTTTTCCAATATTGAAAGCTGTTAATCCAAAATATTCATAAACAATCCATTTATTTATGAAGTATAGAATATTTAAGCCAAACGTTTGTCTAATATGAAAACTAGCAAAATAATTTTGCTTGTTCTTATTTAAAAAGAAAGCAATTGGCGCTCCAATAACTGGTATATAACTTATAAGTGCAGCAGTTTTACCTTCTTTTATAGTATGGTTTTCCATTGTATTATGAATTTAAAATCAGTTGTTTGTTTGAGAAAATACCGTATACTTTTCCATTCATTTTTTTATTAAAAAAGGCACTATTTTTAGAGGTAGATAATACGTGTTCTTTAGTGAACGTATATTGATCATCAGGATTAAAAAGTGAAATTTCAGCTATTTTCCCTTCTGCAATAGTAATTGAGTCTAGACCAAAAATTGCTCTTGGTTTTGAAGTGATACTTTCGATAAAATTTTCTAAAGGTAAAACTGAATTTACTGCTCCAAATAAACTTTCTAAACCAATGGTTCCATACTTTGCTTCGCTGAATTCTACTTTTTTATACTCAATATCTATAGGGTCGTGGTCTGATGTGATAATATCGATAACACCTGTTCTAACTCCTTTTTGCAACGCTTTACAATCTGTGTTTGTCCTTAGTGGTGGGTTTGTCTTGAAGTTGCTGTCAAACTCATGCAACTCATTATCTGTTAGTGTTAAATGGTGTGCAGCAACACTGCAAGAGACTTGTAAACCGTTCTTTTTAGCTTCTTTAATTAAATCTACAGATTTTGCAGAGGAAATGGTTGGAATATGTAATTTACCTCCAGTATATTCTAATAAAAAAAGATCTCTTACAATTTGTAATTCTTCTGCTAAGGCAGGAATTCCTTTTAAACCTAATTTTGTACTATTAATACCTTCATGTGCTATTCCTTCTCCCGAAATTGATTTGTTTTTTGGAAAACTTAAGACCAAACCATTAAAATTTTGAGCATACAACAATGCTACTTTCATTAGGTTGTCCTGCTCTATTGGTTTTTTATAATCTCCAAAAGCAATCGCTCCAGATTGCTGCATATCGAATAATTCAGCCATATTAACACCCTTACTTCCTTGGGTTAAAGCTGCAATAGGGTGGAGGTTTGTAGCAAAACCATGTGCTTTATTTATTAGGAATTCGACAGCAGACTTGTTGTCAATTATAGGATTGGAGTTTGCATTTACTGCAACAGCTGTAAAACCACTTTTTGCAGCAACTTGCAATCCATTTTTAATAGTTTCTCTTTCTTCATAGCCGGGCTCTCCAAGAGAAACACTCGTGTCAAACCATCCACAAGAAATATGCAGGTTATCTCTCTCTACAATAGTGTATTCTTTTTTAGAAGGTATGTTGGTATCAATCTCCTTAATACTACCGTCTTTAATTAAAATATCTTTTTTTTGCTGGTGGAAGGGACTTGAAGAATCTATAATCGTTGCCGATTTTATAAGCGTAATCATGGTGTATAGAATTTTAAAATCAAAATTTCTAAGAACAAAGATACAATTGCCAAGGCTAAAAACCATTTCCAAAGCCAATGAACTTCATTATTTTTATTTATTTGTTCAAATACTTCAGTTATAGATGAAGAAACTGCACTATTTCCATTTATTTCTTTTAATACGTTAATATCTAGAAAACTCAATAAACTTTCTTCTTTTGGGTAATTAAAAGCCAAATCTTTAATTTTAGTATTTTCTTTTAAAACTGCATAAAATCCAGCTTTTAATGGTTGTTCTTTGGTTGTAATGATTACTTTATTTTGGTAAGTTTGTTGCAGAGGTATAAAAGAAGCGTCGTTTTTAGCAATTGCTAAAATTTTATTTTTACGCATTTTAGTTTCAATTTCAATTGTGTTTTCTTGATCTATTCTGTAAGCTAATTTGGGGTACTTAAAACTCATCTCTCCAAAATTATAAAAAATAGGCACAATTAAAGGAGAATTTAAAAAGTTACTATTTTTCTGATTTAAAGCACCAGAAACAAAATAGGTTTTACTATCAGATAACTGGCTTATAAAAGGTATATTATTCTCAAAAGAGACTATTTTAGAAGTATTTCCTATAATAGGGTAGTAGCTCTGCACACTTGGGTATTGAAAATTAGTTATTTTTTTAGAAAAAACATTTTTAAATACAGGATGTGAATAATTAATATTTGTAATTTTTAATGTATCTTTTTTCTTGGTTGTAATTTTCCCTAAATTTAGTTCCGCTAGGAAGCTATTATAAGATGAAATGGTTATTTTTTCATTTGGAATAATTACAATACTTCCTCCATTTTTAGAAAAGTCAACTAAGCTATTAATTAAGATTTCTGGAAGTTTTACTACTTCATTTAGTATGATTAATTGTTGGTTTTGAAGTGTATTGTAATTGATATTTTGAATAGGATTATTCGTAAATTTAAATACTTTTTTCGTATATATTTTTGATAAAAAATTAGCTTTCTTTCCAATTGCTAAAACAGGTATTTTTTGATTGTTGTTTAAAGCGAAGTAATATGTGTTATCATGCAAAAATGTATCGCTAAAATTAAGTGTAATTTTACCTAATAAATTGACTGTATTTTGTAACGTAAATACAACGGTTTTCTCTGTATCTTTTTCGATAGAGACGGATTGTTTACTAAGTAGGTTTTTTCCATTGAAAACAGCAACCGGTACAATGTCTTTTCTAGGACCTTGATTTTTTATTACTACATTTAACCTAAAATTATTTGCATTTTTATTATTGATAAAGATACTATCTATAGATAGGTTGTCTTTTTTGATAGCTTCTAGTTTTATAGCCGAAAAAGCGGTTGTTACATTTGTAAACTTTTTATCGTAATTAGTCTGAAAATCAGAAATTAAGACTATATTATTTAAAGCTTTTGTTTTTATTTTTTTTTCTTTGTTTATCTGAAGTAAAAGTGTAGATAAACTTAATTTTTTTGAAGAATAATCTACTTTAAGTAATCTATTTTTTAATACCTCTTTACTAAGGTTTTCATAAAACCCGGTATTAGTTCGTAAAGAATATCTGTTTTTATTTGCAGTATTTTCTATAATTTCTTGTACCGCTATTTTTAATAAATCACCCTTTTTTCCTTTTGTATTTGTACTTAAAGAATTGTCTAAATAGATAAAAGTATGTTCTTTTTTATTGTAATCTTTATTACTAATAAAAGGTTGAGAAAAGGCAAATATAATTGCACTTAATAATAGCAATCTTGTAGCTAAAATCAACCATTTTTTTATATGAGAACTCTTGCGTGTTTCTTGTTGTATTTTTTGTAAAAAGGCAACATTCGTAAAAGGTACTTTTACAAACTTTTGAAGTTGAAAAAGATGTATTAAAATAGGAATAATTAAGAACCCTAAAAAGTATAAAATTTCTAGATTTTTAAATTGCATTTATAAATACTTATTAAGTTTTGACATTATAAATTTATTACAAATAAAAGGATTTAGAAACACTTGTTCATTTTTAATTAAAACTTTTCAAAAACACCTAAGCCAAATAATGCAAAATCGTATTTCACAGGATCTGAAGCATCTAAGCTTCTTAGGTTGTTATCTAACTCAGCAACTGCTTTCCAATCGTTTTGTTTTCTTAGCAATAGTTTTAATTTTCTTGCTACATTTCCAGAATGCACATCTAAAGGACAAGACAAAAAGGATGGATTATGTGTTTTCCATACTCCGAAATCTACTCCAGCTTTATCGTTTCTTACCATCCAACGTAAAAACATGTTAATACGTTTTGCAGCAGAATTTTTTAAAGGGTCTGAAATATGTTTTTGTGTCCTTTGTTGATGTTCCACTTCAAAAAACACCGATTTAAAGTTATTAATAGCCGTTTGATATGTTTTCGTTTGGTCTTGTATAGAAAGTATCGCCTCTAATCCATCATGCTGCATATATATATGTTTTAATGACCTTATAAACTGTTGAAAATCTATATAATTAAAAGTTCTGTGTACAAAACCTTCTAAGCACTTCAAGTCTTTTTCTTGATGATTTAGAATAAAGTCATGTGGTGAATTGTCAAGTAGCTCCATCATTTTATGAGCGTTTCTAATAATCATCGTTCTGTTTCCCCAGGAAATAATAGCTGTTAAAAACCCTGAAATCTCAATATCTTCTTTTTTAGAAAATAAATGTGGAATTTGAATAGGATCTGATTCTATAAATTTAGGATTGTTGTATAAAATTACTTTTTCGTCTAAAAATTGTTTTAATTCAGATTTTTTCATTTTTTAAACAATTACACCATCTTTCATGATTAGCTTCCTATCTGCCATTGCTGCTAATTCTTCATTATGCGTAACTAAAACAAAGGTTTGTCCGTATTCATCACGCAGTTTAAAAAATAGTTCATGTAAATTTTTCGCAGATTCACTATCTAAATTACCACTAGGTTCATCTGCTAAAATAACAGCTGGATTGTTAATTAATGCCCTAGCAACTGCAACCCTTTGTTGTTCACCACCAGAAAGTTCATTTGGTTTGTGGTTCATTCTATGCGACAATCCTAAGAAATCTAAAATTTCTTTTGCTCTTTTTTCGGTTTCTTTTTTTGATTTTTTTCCAATAAAAGCAGGAATGCAAACATTTTCTAATGCTGTAAATTCAGGTAATAATTGATGAAACTGAAAAATAAAACCAATGTGCTTGTTTCTAAAAGCAGACAATTCTTTATCAGATAAATTTTGAAGTGAAATAGCGTTTAAAGAAAGGTTAAAATCTTCTGTAGCTTCAGGTTTATCGAGGGTGCCTAATATTTGTAAGAGTGTTGTTTTTCCTGCTCCAGAAGGTCCTACAATTGCAACAATTTCTTCTTTTTTAATATGCACATCTACTCCTTTTAAGACTTCAACTTCACCATAATATTTGTGTACATTTTTACAAACAATCATACCTTCTCTAATTTATAAACGAATGTATAAAAAAGAAATTAGAATGCCATAAATGTCTTTTTAATTTCAGATTTAATTGTAAACATAAATATTTAAAATATTTTTTATTTTTTATTTAAAACGTTACATAAAATAACTTCTGAATTTGTATTTTTGTCACCGTTTTAAAACAGTTATAGAATGAACTTACACGAATATCAAGGAAAAGAAATATTAAATAGTTTTGGCGTTAGAATACAACGCGGAATTGTTGCAAATACTCCTGCAGAAGCAGTAGCTGCCGCAAAAAAACTTACTGAAGATACAGGAACTGGTTGGCACGTGATTAAAGCACAGGTTCATGCCGGTGGTCGTGGAAAAGGTGGAGGCGTTAAGTTGGCTAAAAACTTACAAGAAGTGGAAAGTATTTCTAATGATATTTTGGGAATGATGTTAATCACTCCTCAAACTTCTGCTGAAGGAAAATTAGTAAACCAAGTTTTAATTTGTGAAGATGTTTATTATCCTGGAGATTCTGAGCCAGACGAATATTATATGTCTGTTTTATTAAATAGAGCAACGGGTAAAAATATGATTATGTATTCTACGGAAGGTGGAATGGATATCGAAACTGTTGCAGAAGAAACTCCATATTTGATTTTTACAGAAGAAATTGATGCACTATTAGGAATCATGCCTTTTCAAGCAAGAAAAGTTGCATTTAACTTAGGTTTATCTGGTGTTGCTTTTAAAGAAATGACAAAATTTGTAACCAACTTATACAAAGCATACATTGGTTCAGATTCTGCTATGTTTGAAATCAATCCAGTTTTAAAAACATCTGATTCTAAAATTATGGCAGTAGATGCTAAAGTGTCTTTAGATGAAAATGCTTTATACAGACATAAAGATTATGCAGAAATGCGTGATTTACGTGAAGAGAATCCTATTGAAGTAGAAGCGAAGGCTGCTGGATTAAATTATGTGGATTTAGACGGAAACGTTGGTTGTATGGTAAACGGAGCTGGTTTAGCAATGGGAACTATGGATTTAATTAAAGAGTCTGGTGGTGAGCCTGCTAACTTTTTAGATGTTGGTGGCACCGCAGATGCAGAGCGTGTAGAAAAAGCTTTTGGTATTATACTAAAAGATAGTAATGTAAAAGCAATTTTAGTAAATATTTTTGGCGGTATTGTGCGTTGTGACAGAGTTGCACAAGGTGTTGTAGATGCTTATAAGAGTATGGGAGATAAAATTACTGTGCCAATTATTTGTAGATTGCAAGGTACCAACGCTAAAGAAGCGAAACAGTTAATAGACAATTCTGGAATGGAAATTATTTCTGCTACAGAATTTCAAGAAGCTGCAGATAAAGTGCAAGAAGTTTTAGAAGCTTCATAAAGTTTCTTTACAAGAAATACAAAAAGCCTTACAATTTGTGAGGTTTTTTTTTGTTATTTTATTTAAAATTTAAAAGATAGGACATGAAAAATTTTTTAATATTACTGTTGTTTAAGTATTCACAATTAACCTAGTAGCAGAAAGTGTTTCATTATAGTTGGTTAGTTGTTTTTTATTAGTTTTATGATGTGTCCATCTATATTGAGGTAATACAATCCTTTAGAAAATTGTGACAGATCAATTTGCTTAGTGTCTCCAGTAAGATATCCTTCAGATAAGCGCTGCCCTAATATTGAAAAAACTTTGTAATGTACGTTTTTGTAAATCTGTACATTAATGAAGTTTTTTGCTGGGTTGGGATACACTTTAATAGCCAATTCTTCATTATTTACAGCTAACGAATCACATTCGAAATTTTCCTGAATAACAGATGTAGCTATTGGATTTGATGAAATATGGTCTTTTAATGGGGAACAATAACAGTTGTTGCCTTCTAAATATAATTTAATCCATAATAGCGTTAGTCTTCCAACGGCTCCATCTCCTCCATTCGGCGAATTGGCTACATAGTGGTTTCCATTTTTAATTTCGAATAGTACTTTATTGGTGGTACTTGGTGTTTGATTGTAATGAATATTTGCTTGTTGCGAAGGAGGTGCTATAGTATCATTTTCACCACTAAAGATTAGTACAGGACTTGAGTGATTTAGTTGAGGATTATTCAGGTATGGACATAAGGCAACAACAGCAGCAATACTGTTGTCAATTACAGCAGCTCTTTGTGCGCCTCCGCCGCCCATAGACCAGCCACTAACGGCTAATTTATTTAAGTCAAGTAAACCCCTGAGAGGAGAAGATGCTCTACTGTTTTCTTGTTTTATGGTTTCTAAGGCATCTAAGAGAGCAATAGCTCGTGCTTCCGGAAATTCATAAATAGAATTTGTACCTATAATAATACACACTATTCCATGAGAAGCATAGAAAGGACCCCATTCATTAACACTTGAAGGAAGTGCTGTAAAACCAGGTATTATTGCAATACTAGCTAAAAGCTCAGTCTTATTTGTTGGGTAGTAGATGGTCGCTCCAAAATAATAGGGACCATTTCGTATTCCATCTATTTCAGTTATAGTTTCTACATTATAAGGTCCAGGATTGCTTATGTTGTCTATTGCTAAGTCATTGCATTGTGAAACAGTAGTATTACTATATAGCAGCAGCATAAGAGAGAGTAATAAAATAAGTTGTGATTTTTTCATATTTTATTTTAAATCAAAAGAACTACAATTTCTCCTTCAAAACAGCAATTTCATCCCGCAGTTTGGCAGCCATAATAAAGTCTAATTCTTTAGCAGCAGCTTCCATATGTTTGCGTTTTTCTCTAATTCGTTTTTCTATTTCTTCTTTTGGTAAATACTGCAAATCTTGCTCGGCTGCCACTTGTTTTGCATTGTCATAATGATAACTCGAAACTGCTGATTTTGTTAAAGTATCATCTATTTTTTTATTAATTTGAGTAGGCGTAATGTTATGCTTTGTATTGTATGCTATTTGTTTATCTCTTCTTCTATCGGTTTCTTCTATGGTCTTTTCCATGCTTTTAGTCATTTTATCTGCATATAAAATTGCACGCCCATTTACATTTCTAGCGGCTCTACCAATCGTTTGCGTTAATGATTTTACATTTCTTAAAAAACCTTCTTTATCTGCGTCTAAAATTGCAACTAAAGAGACTTCAGGTAAATCTAAACCCTCACGTAATAAATTCACACCAATTAAAACATCAAACAAGCCTTTACGCAAGTCTTGCATGATCTCTACACGTTCTAAAGTATCTACATCAGAATGTATATATCTGCACCGGATGTCTACTCTTGCAAGATATTTTGTTAATTCTTCTGCCATTCTTTTAGTAAGTGTAGTAACTAGCGTACGCTCGTTTTTTTCTACCCTAATTTGAATTTCTTCAATTAAATCATCTATCTGGTTTAAACTGGGTCTTACTTCAATTATAGGGTCTAGTAACCCCGTTGGTCTAATTATTTGCTCTACAAAGACACCTTCTGTTTTTTGAAGCTCATAATCTGAGGGCGTTGCAGAGACAAATATAGTCTGATTTTGAATGGCTTCAAATTCATCAAATTTTAAAGGTCTATTGTCCATAGCAGCAGGTAATCGGAAGCCGTATTCTACTAAATTTTCTTTTCTACTTCTGTCACCACCGTACATTGCGTGTGTTTGAGGCACAGTAACATGACTTTCATCAATAATCATTAGATAATCATTAGGAAAGTAATCTAACAAACAAAAAGGTCTTGTTCCGGGTTCTCTGCCATCTAAATATCTTGAGTAGTTTTCAATACCAGAACAATAGCCTAATTCACGAATCATTTCTAAATCGAACTCTGTACGTTCTTTAATTCTTTTAGCCTCTAAGTGTTTTCCTATTTCATTGAAAAAATCTACCTGTTTCATCATATCTTCTTGAATCTGATGTATGGCATTTTGTAAAATATCTGGTGAAGTAACAAATAAATTTGCAGGATAAATATTTAACTCTTCAAAGGTGTTGATCACATTATTACTCTCTAAATCGAATAATTCTATTTCTTCTATTTCATCACCAAAAAAATGAATTCGATACCCATTATCACCATAAGAAGGATAAATTGTTACGACGTCACCCTTTACCTTAAAAGTTCCACTTTTTATCTCATGCTCAGTTCTAGAGTATAAACTTTGTACTAGTTGATGTAGGAATTTTGTTCTAGAAAGTAATTGGCCTACTGTAACGGGAATTACATTTTTTTTAAATTCTGTAGGATTTCCAATACCATATAAACAAGAAACAGAAGCCACTACTAAAACGTCTCTTCTCCCAGAGAGTAGAGAAGAAGTAGTGCTTAAACGCAATCTTTCTATGTCTTCATTGATAGATAAATCTTTTTCTATGTAGGTTCCTGTAACTGGAATGTATGCTTCTGGCTGATAGTAATCATAATAAGAAACAAAATATTCAACTGCATTTTCTGGAAAAAACTGTTTAAATTCTGAATACAATTGCGCCGCTAAAGTTTTATTATGTGCTAAAACTAAGGTTGGCTTTTTTACTTCTTTTACAACATTTGCTACGGTAAATGTTTTACCAGAACCTGTCACACCTAAAAGGGTTTGAAATTTTTCGCCATCAATAATACCATCAGAAAGTTCTTTTATTGCTTGTGGCTGATCTCCTGTTGGAGAAAATTCTGATACTAACTTAAATTCCATATTGTAAAAATACGGATACTTTGTAAAAAAGTATCCGTATTTTTTAAGATTTTAAAACCAATATTTATTTTCTTAGAAGTGAGAAGTTTCCTGTTTTATTAATTATTTCTTTATTGTTATCTGCTGGTATTAAAGTAATATTATACCAATAATCATCTGACGAAAGTTTTTTACCATTATAGGTTCCATCCCATCCTTGGCTATCGATTGGTATTTGTGCTACCAATTTCCCATATCTATTAAAGATATTTATACTGCTATTAGGATAAAAAGTTTTGTTAGCCCCTTTAACTTGGTATGTATCGTTTTTACCATCTCCGTTTGGGGTAAAGAATTTCGGGAATTGAAGCACAGATACTTGCAGTGTTGCATCTGGTACACATCCGTTTTTGTCATTTACAATAATGGTATAAATTGCACCTTCTAAGTTTTCAAATATAGGTTCATCTTGGAAACCTATAAGAGGAGTTCTGGTTCCATTATCTGTATTTATGATTGCAAATTGGTAATCTCCTGGACCTAAATCATTGCTAATAGTATCAATAAAGATTGATAATTTGTTTTCATTTCCAATATTATTACTTTCATCTATAATAGTGATAAAGCTTTGCCCTAGGGTTGCTATGTCAGATTCTTTGACTACAATTGTTCTTTTTCTAGAGCATCCAATTGGAGAGATGTCAGAAGCTGTTACGGTATATTTTCCTGCAGCGATTACCTCTTGAGTAGCAGCAGTTCCTAATAGGTCTCCTGCTAGATTTTTCCACTGATATGCGTAGGTTGCTAAAGGATTTTCGGCCTCAAGAACAAGAGAAGCATTATTCAAACAGATAATTAGCGGGTCTTCAATATTTTCTTCGCCCATTACTGTGAAATCTGGCAAAGGTTTGATATTTATTTTAAAAGATAAACGTGTGTTTACACAAATAATAGGCGTATTTTTAATATTCTCTACACGAACAAAAATTTCTTGTTCATTTGTATCATTTTCAAAGGTATTTTCATTTAGAGCATTAGTAGGATCTCCTATTTCAGCCTCCGTTGGAGAAGCATAAAAACGCACAGCAAAATCTGCAAATTCAGAAGGGTCATAATTAGTAAGAATTTCAGGTATTTTGTTTTTTAGAGTAATGTTCCCATTTATGCCATTTGTGTCATCCGCATCGCTGCCTGTCTTATTATCACAATCAGAATAATTAGAAATATTGAGAGGAATATTAGGTTCAGGATAAATGACTACTTGAAAAGTACTAAATACAGAGCTACATTTATTCCCTCCCAGATCAAATACTTTTACGAATATGGTTTGAATTGCGGGGTCATCCGTATTAAAATCAGCAGGAAATTTAGTTAAAGGAGTGCCGTCCAGAAGAACTCCCCCATTTTGAAAATCTGTTGGATTGATAATTTCAACATTATCTATAGCGTCTTTTGGCGTGAGATAATACGCCACTCTATGGTTTGTTTTCCTAGCTAAAACCTCATCGTTTTTAGAGGTTAAATCTATATTTTGGGCGATTCTATTTCTAGGATCTCCATCAGAGGAAGTCACAATATCACATACCGGAAAAGGAGTAAGGGTATTTGAAATACTAGGAATCGGATTAACAATTATTTTAAAAGAAGTTGGATTATTAATACATCCATCTGTATTCTTTACACGAACAAAAATCTTTTGTTCACTGATTTCGCCGGATTTAAAGCCCGCTTGTGGGGTGTTTGTAAAGTTGGTATCATTGGGAATTCCCATACTTGTTAAATCATTTGCATCTGCCTGTGAATTATGAAAAGTAACATCATAGCCTAAGTCTATTTCCGTAGGACCTAGAATATCGTCAACTCTAGTTCTAAGATTAATCCCATTGTTTATACCATCTGTGGTTTTTCCAGACAAGGCATCATCACACAAATCAAAATTTGCAGGAGTATTAGCTATAGGAACAGATTGTATTTGCAGATAAAATTGACCAATACCTTGACAATCATTATTAAGGGTGCTCAGGATTTTATAATATATTGGGAAGCTTATTCCAATTCCAGGAATATCTGTAATATCAATATTTGTTGGGTCATTTCTATAATTGCCAATATCTCGTATAAATTTATTATTGTTTCTATCCGATATGTTTTCATAGAAAAATACATCTGAATAAGGAATTACACCACCAGCAGAAGCATAAATCTTACTTTTAAGGATAGTTTTATTTAAAGTGAAATTTGTCCTGTTATCAGTATCATCATTCATGCCAGGAGTATTATTACCTTTTGGGTCTAAAAAATCATCACATTCAATAGCTACAGTGTCCTTAAAAGGAGTATCGGAAACTTCTGCAATATTAAGATCTAATTTAACCATATCACTACCACACTCTTGATCAGAGATTGCTCTCACATAAACTGATTTTGGCATGTTAACAATCACAGGATAAGAAGTAGGAATTGCAATAGGAATAGATCCAGCAATATTTTCAAAGTATTCAAAGGTAAGATCGGGTATAGACAAACTATTCAAACCAAATTCAGCAGTGGTTAGATTTATAGTAGGGTTTGGATCACCAGGAATAATGCATTGATCAATTACTCCATCAAAAATTATTGGTAATGGGTCTACAACTAATTCAAAAGAAGTAAATGCACTTCCAGAGGCATCATCAGAGATTATATTACAATCTGTATTGTCTATATTTTCAATTCTAACATAAATCTTTTTAGACATGGTTACTTCATAATCTGTATTTTTTGGAATAGCATTTGTGGAGCTACTAGTTTGAGCATCTATTAGATTTGTATGATATGAAATAAAATAATTAGTAGGATTTGTGACACCTATTAAAATTTCAGTATCTCTTTTATTTAATCGAAAGAGAGCCGTTTTTGATCCAGTAGCCGTTTCACAAATTCTATATTCAGTTGGTTGTGTTGGTGCAGGAATGCCTGTTACCTTTAACTTAAATTCTGTAATAGCAAAACAGGTGTCAGCGGCTTTTTTGTTATGAACTCTTGCATAAATGATTTGTGTACTTCCTGTATTCAGGTTGTAAGGATTTGGTAAATCTGCTCCTGCAACGTTGTCATTTGCTTTATCTGAATCATCAAAATATAATATGTCAAAATTTGAAGCATCTAAACCTGTTAATATTTTATCTTTTAAATCAGTGTCATTTTGTAAATCAAAAGTATTGGAACCATTTAAATCTTCATCACAAGAATTAATGTTATCTGGTTTTGTGGCAGTTGCAGCTTTAAATACGTCTAGATTAAAAGTAGCATTGTATTGAACCGGGTTACTGCAATCATCGTTACCTTCAACTTTTAATTTGTAGGTTCCTTTATCTATTAATTGAATATTTGATAAATTTAAGCTTTTTTGGGTTGGGCTGTTAGATATTTCTGTTACCGAAGTTCCAATTTCAAAAGTCCAAATATAATTTAAGTTGCTAATATCATCAATATTTTCAGGGGTGATTACTTTAGAACTTCCAATACAGGTTTTTAAATCCATATTATTAGATGAAAGTCCTGAATCGTCTGAAATTGATATGGGTAATAATAAAGAAGAAATAAATGGCGGCAAGCCTTGAGTAGCGAATTTACCTTGTAGATCAATTGCATTTTTGGTGAATATGATGTCTCCAGCATCTGCTGTTGGATTTTCTATAACGTCTAAAAAAGGAGCAAAACTAGCTGGATCTCCATAAGCTAAAGGAATTGTAGCATAAATTTTTCCATCAGGCCCTAATTGTAAAGCACCTCTAAACCCCCCTTCAAGATAATCACTACTATTAGCCTCTTGTATGTGAACTAATGATTTAGAATCAGGGATGTTAGCTGCTGTTAAATCAAATTGAAAAAGTTTATAGGTCACAGCAGTATCAGATAATAAATCTCTAAAGCCAGAGGTTGTAGAAATATATAGTTTTTTAGAGTCAGAAGAAAATTCTACACCATAAGCTTCTCCAAGTCCGCTAAAAATTCCATCAATAAGTTTAATTTCATTATTAGAGACCTCACCAGTCTTAGGGTTAAAATCATATAAAATTGCACTATTTCTAAAATCATCATATTGATTAGCAATAGCTAATTTAGTTCCGTTTGGGGAAATTTTTAAATAACCTCTTCTTAGCATTGAAGTTGTAATATTCGATATTACAGGAGTTGAACTGATGCCAGTATCATTCACAAAATAGGAATAAAATTCATTATCTACAACAGATACTACCCAGTAGGTATCACATTTATATCCTTTTACCGCAGCAACTTTTTCTTCCCAATTGTTAAATTTTCCATCAGACAAATCCTCATAAAAAACACCATCTTTATCTTCATCGATTAATTGTCCAATTCCTCCATCTAAGTTCATGTCTATAGCATATGCGTTAAAACCTTTTCCATCTTCTACCAAAGTCCATTCGTCAGCTATTATTTCATATTCTGGGCCATCATCAACTGTAAATAAATAATAAATTGAACTTGATCCTGGTTTGGGAATGATCACTCCAGATTGTGTACTTGAAGGGTCTCCTTTTAGATTATCAGCATCAGTAAGATCGGTATATTGCATTATTTTATGATTTTTATTCCAGACAGTGATTCCATCGGAATAAAACAACAAGTTACCATCTTTATCAGAAAATGTTGAGCATCCTTCAAGCGTGTTTAATAATCCGTCAGTTAAAGCTACTGGAGGTGAAGAATTAAAATCTATACCAGCATTCTCTCCAAAATACCAAATATTGGCCTCTTTTTGAGAAAATACATTTAATGCAAAGAATAATATAAAAAAGGGAATTAATTTATTCATTTTACTAGACTTATTTTGATTTGTTCAAATATATTCAAAATAAATTATAACCTTCAATATAGTGTTGAATGTTAAAGACAAAATTACTAACAAATTTATAAGAAAATTACAGAGAAATAGAAGTTTGATTTTACTATTTTCTTAAAAGCGAGAAGTGCCCTGTTTTATTAATTATTTTGTTTCGTGTTATCTGCTGGTATCAATGTAATATTATACCAGTAATCATCTGACGAAAGTTTTTTACCATTATAGGTTCCATCCCATCCTTGGCTATCGATTGGTATTTGCGCTACCAGTTTTCCATATCTATTAAAGATATTTATACTACTGTTCTAGCATGATATTGTCCACGAATAGCAACAGAACTAACAAAAGCACTCCTTACTCTTACAGACACAGATAATAAATCTTTTTTAGATTCTATAATAAAACCTTTATCGTTTGTGATAGTGTTTGTATCTGTCTTAAGTTGATGTAATTGAGAGTTATTACACCAGTAGAAGAATTATAAATCTCATACGCAAAAGGTGAACCATTTGATGTATCATGATTAATTGATGTTACACCTATAGGTTTAATAGTAAAATTAATATTAGTAAGACTTGGTGTAGAAATCTATATTGTTTGATTTGCTACATTATCACTTGAAGTAATAGGCGGTATATAATACTTTTTACTTGACTGGGCATAACTTGTTAAATATATACCTAAAAAAAAGTAATAAAAAGAAGCTATTTTTGTTGCATAAAAAACTGGTGTATAAATTTTACTTAAACAATTTAAATATTAATTAAAAGTTTTATAAATCTCGATTTTTTAACAAGGTTAGAGATAAATAAATAAAAATAAACGTCCAAAGAGATACAACTGTAATGGTAGAAAATTCTACGGCATACGTTTTAGTAAAAGTTTCGCCTATTTGGTTGGCAATAGATCTAACTGCACCAAGTCTAGAACCTGGTTCTTTTATTAAATTAGACATTGCTTCTAAAGGTAAGAAGTCTTTAATATTTTGTGCTGTCTCCCAAGAAACAAATTTCCATCCTAAAATGCCGAAAATTATCCATTCTATAAAATACCAAACAAGCATTGCACCAACTGCAAAGGCAGACCTTTTAACAAGAATCCCAAGGAATAAACCAAAAGAAAAATATCCTATTAACTTTATGAAAAATGCGAGAAAATATGTTAAGTCTGAAGTTACAATTGCAAATTCATTGTAATCCGAATAGATTAGGCCTAAAATTAGAGAGGTAATAAAAACAAAAAATGTAGATGTTAAAGCAAATGCAACAACCGTATAAAATTTAGAGAGTATAAATTCTTTTTTACTCAAACCATCGATTAAGTTTTGTTTTAAGGTTTTGTAGCTGTATTCATTTGCCATCATAGAAACAATTACTAGTAAGAGAAAGAATTTTAAAATAGCAGCCACATAGGTATTAAAATGCCAGATATAGGGAAAATTAAAAATCCCCATTTCAGCTAAATGAAATTTAATAGGTCCTATATCAAACTTTATTGCCGCTGTTAACGCGATACAAATAAGTAACCCAAAATAAATTAAAGATAATATTTTACTGGCCTTATTGTGCTTTAATTTATGAAACTCTATGGTTAGTAATCTCAACATATTCTTATGTTTTTATTGTTTTTTTTTTTTAAATAGTTTAATACTTCTAGAGATTTAACTATAAAAATTAGAAGGTTAGTTATTGTTTGTCAAATCTAAGAATTGTTGTTCTAAACTTGGTTTACGTTTTACCAAATGACTTAAGAAAAGGCCTTTTTTATAAAGAAAAGTATTCATTTCTGTCGCTGAAATATTATCTTTTAAAGTAGCAATGATTATTTCATGATTTTTTACTACTTTTTTTACTGACGGATGAAATTCGAGTGCAGCTAAAAGTTTTTCTTCATCTTTCTCTATTTTTAGTTCAAGAAATCCCTTAGATGCCGTCATTTCGTCAACGCTGCCGCTATAAAGTTTAATTCCGTTTCTAATAACGATGACATGAGAACAAATCTTTTCTACTTCATCTAATAGGTGAGAGGCTAATAGAATAGTAGTTCCTTTACTCGCAATTTCAGTTATAATTTGTCTAATTTCATGAATTCCTTGAGGGTCTAAGCCATTTGTAGGTTCATCTAATATTAAGATTTCAGGATCATTTAGCAAAGCAGATGCAATTGCCAAACGCTGTTTCATACCTAAAGAAAAGGTACTGAATTTACTGTTTTTCCTCTCGTAAAGATTTACAGTTTTTAATTTTTCATCAATTATCTCTGCGGATATCTCTTTAATCTTGCATATTAATTTTAAATTCTGAACCGCAGTCATGTATGGGTAAAAGTTAGGGCGCTCTATAATAGCACCTACCTTTTTTAAAGCTTCATGGGTTGATAATGTTCCATTAAACCAATAAAAATTACCAGAGCTTTTGTTTACAACGTTTAAGATAATGCCCAAAGTAGTAGATTTTCCACTTCCATTCGGACCTAATATTCCGTAAATATTTCCTTTTTTTATGTCAAAGGAAAGATTATTTACTGCATGAACGGAGCCGTATTTTTTATCTAGATTTTTAAGAGATAAGATAGTTTCCAAAGAAATTTTGTTTAGTTCGTTATACTTATTAAGACGACTAATTTACAATTTTATTACTAAAAAATATTTTATTCTTTTAATGCGTAAGTGTGTATTCTTCTTTTTTGTTAAAATTAAGTTTGAATAAGTATAAGCTTTAAACTAAATAATAATTATAATTTTTTAATACTCATTGTAATCGAAATCGTCAAAGCTCCCAAACTCATCATCTGCATCTTCTTCAACACCAAATCCGTCATCTAATTTTTCTGCAACAAACTCTTTTTCGGGAGCTTCTGTAGGAACTTCTCCAACGGTAAGAATAATCTGCGGTAGCCCTTCTTTTTTATCTTCAGAAATCTCAATAACATCCACATAGAAAGTCCAAAGATTTAAAAAGTCGTAAACATAAATAAGTTTATCGTTAACTGATGCCAATGTTTCTAATAAAAGACACGTTTTCATGGAAACACCTTCTCCAACTTCTTCCATATTAAATAATGGAATCTCCTCACCTTGAGTCCATTCATTATCTGTTCTATAAAAAGATGCCATTTCTTGGCCTTTAAAACCAAATGATTTAGCAATTGTTAGGTGTAAATCTTCTAAATTTAAGTCGCTCTCAACTAAAATTGTTCTAATTACATCTTCTTTAGTGTCTAAAATTACGCGTATTTTGTACATGGCATGCTTTATCTTATCAGATACAAAAATACAAATTTTTATACGTATTTTTACATATTAAAGAATCGAATATGGACAAAATTAATACTTTATTGGTATTTAACGAGCGATCCAAAGGCACGCTTATGGAAACTCTTGATATTGAATACATTGCTATTGGTGAAGATTATTTAACAGCAAAAATGCCTGTTAATTCTAGTGTTCATCAACCTTATGGTCAATTACATGGAGGTGCAACAGCGGCTTTAGCAGAGAGTGTTGGTAGTGCCGCTTCAAATTTTTTTATTGATAACGACTTACAATTTGTAAACGGAATTCAATTGTCTATAAATCATATTAAAAGCAAGCGAGAAGGAGTCGTTTTTGCTACTGCCAGGAATATACATAAAGGTAGAACAACCCATTTGTGGGAGGTTAGAATTGTTGATGAAGAAGATACGCTAATTTCTATAGCTAAAATGACCAATATTGTTTTAAGTATACCTAAAAAATAAATTTAGAATTTTGAAGCGTCTTTTTGATAAAATTAAAACCCATTATTGTAGTAAATTGCCTTTTGTAGCTTATCATAAGCCAAATACGGACAATGTTTCTGCTTTTTTCATGGAAGATATAGCACTCAGTTTTGTGTCTAATTTTAAGGAAAAAGGTTTTGTATTTGCACCTTTTAATAGTGACGAAAAAGCAATTATATTTTCAGAAGAAAAATCTCTTATGATGTCTGAGGAATTGGAGTTAGAAGCGTGTGTTTTACAGGACATAATTTTAAAATCTGATAACTTATCTAAAGAAAAACATATTAAAATTGTTAAAAAAGCACTTGAAAAAATAAAAACTCATGAGCTACAAAAAGTAGTAGTTTCTAGAGAAGAGTTATTAGATATAAGTGAGTTTGATTTGGTAGAATTGTATAAGAAACTATTGTCTGCATATAAAAATGCATTTGTATATGTGTGGTTTCATCCGATGGTAGGTTTATGGCTAGGTGCATCGCCAGAAACACTTTTAAATATAGAAGGAGCTAGCTTTAAAACAATGTCTTTAGCAGGAACTCAAGTAGATGTTCAAAACAAACCTTTAATTTGGAAGTCTAAAGAATTAGAAGAACAACAATTAGTCACCAATTTTATAGAGAATCAATTAGTAGATATTGCTATAAATTTAAAAACAGACAAAACGGAAACTGTAAAAGCAGGAAATTTATTGCATTTAAGAACGAAGGTTTCGGGAGATTTAAATAATAGTTCTAACCTAGAAGAGTTAATTAGAGCATTGCATCCAACACCTGCTGTTTGTGGTTTGCCGCGAAAATTAGCTCGAACGTTTCTTTTTGAAAATGAAAACTATGACAGAAGTTTTTATACAGGTTTTTTAGGAGAATTAAACCTACAAGATTCTAAGGATGTTGTCAAAAGTTCATCTCTTTTTGTAAATCTCCGTTGTATGAGTATTCAAAATAATAAAGCAACTATATTTGTTGGTGGGGGTATAACAAAAGGTAGTAATGCTTCAAATGAATGGGAGGAAACCGTTTCTAAAGCTAAAACAATGAAACGGATGTTATAATGTATCGATACTAATCTATATGTATAAAAATAAAAAACCGCAAACAGTAAATTCACGGTTTTTTTTGGTGTAAAATTGAATTAAAATCTTATCGATTGAATATTTTCTTATTCTAAAAAATATATTTTTACAAGAATCTATTATTTTTATATATCGTCAAAAGAAACATCAGTAAAACTATCAGTTGAAGGGTTTTCTAAATCCTCTGAAGCCGTTATTGTTTCTTCTTTTTTAAAGTCTTTTTGATGACGTTCGCTAATTACTTCATTGCCTTTTTCATTGACAATGTAGTCCGTAGCTTTCTTTAACATTTCATGAAAGTCCGTAAAATCTTCTTTGTATAAGTAGATTTTATGTTTTTGATAATGAAAAGTACCATCATCATGGGTGAATTTTTTACTTTCTGTTACTGTTAAATAATAGTCGTCTGCTTTTGTTGCTCTTACATCAAAAAAATACGTTCTTCTTCCAGCTCTTAATACCTGTGAAAAAATTTCTTCCTGTTCAACTCTCTCTGCCATGCTCTTTTTAAATAGTAGTTATACAATTAATTTATGATAACAAATCTAACAAATTATTTTACGTAGCAATGTTAAAGATTAATTTTCTTTTTCTAAAAGTTGCTGTTCGTATAAATCTTTATAATAACCTTTTGTTGTTATTAGTTGATTATGAGTGCCTTGCTGAATTATTTCACCTGCATCTAAAATAATTATTTTATCTGCATTTTTTGCAGAAGAGACTCTATGGCTAATTATAAAAGTTGTCTTATTTTTAGATATTTGCTTCAAATTAGTTAGTATTCTCTCTTCTGTTTCTGTGTCGACAGCAGATAAACAGTCGTCAAAAATTAAGATTTTAGGGTTTTTAATAATTGCTCTAGCAATAGAAACGCGTTGCTTTTGTCCACCAGAAAGCGTCACTCCACGTTCGCCTAAGATTGTTTGATATCCATTAGGGAATTCTATAATGTTTTCATGTACCACTGCATTTTTTGCTGCCTGGATAATTTCTTCTTCTGTAGCTTTTTCTTTACCAAATTTTATATTGTTACCAATACTTTCAGAAAATAAGAACGGGTCTTGCGGCACAAAACCAATCTGATTTCTAATATCGTTTAAATTTGTGGTTTCAATAGGTTGGTCATCTAAAGAAATAGTACCTTGTTTTGTATCATACAGTCGAGCTATTAATTCTATAATTGTAGATTTACCTGACCCCGTTTTACCTAAAAAAGCAACAGTTTCTCCAACTTTTGCAGAAAAAGTAATATTTTTTAAAGCTGTAATATTAGTATCATCATATGTAAAAGTAACGTCTTTAAAATTTACTTTCCCTTTTAATAAAGTTGGTGCTGTATTGTAATTTTGTATTTCTGGCACTTGGTTTAAAAATTCATTAATTCTTACTTGAGATGCCTCTGCCTGTTGTATCATGGAAGTAACCCAGCCAACAACTGCAACTGGCCAAGTTAAGATGTTAACGTAAAGCATAAACTCAATTATAGTTCCTATTTGAATCTCATTATTAATATATTGCTGGCCTCCAATATAAATTACAATAATATTACTTAATCCAATTAGTAATACCATTAAAGGAAAAAATAAAGCATTAGCTTCTTGAAGGTGAATGTTTTTTTCTTTGCTTTTGTCAGCGATTTCATCAAAATCTTTAATAATAGAATTTTCGATACTATACGATTTTACAACACTAATACCAGAGAAAAATTCTTGATTAAAAGTGGTTAGTTTAGACAAGTACTCTTGCACAATGCTACTTCTTTTATGAATTACTTTACTTAAAGTAAAAATTGAAATAGATAAAATAGGGAAGGGAAGTAACGTGTACATTGTTAATTTTACATCGATATTTATCATTTGTGTAAAACCAACAAAAATAAGCACAATCATATTCATACTGTACATTAAGGCTGGACCAACATACATTCGAACCTTAGAAACATCCTCAGAAATACGATTCATTAAATCTCCTGTCCTGTTCTTTTTATAAAAATTAAGTGATAACCTTTGGTATTGTTGATAGATTTCATTTTTTAGATCAAATTCAATTAGTCTAGAGGTAACAATAATAGTTTGCCTCATTAAAAAAGTAAAAAAACCAGCTAACACAGCAACACCTACTATTAAAAGTACATTAATTAATAGTTCGTCCTCTACAGCTTTTATATCTGTAATTTTTCCGTCTTGGTAATTTTCAACAATATTTAAAGAGTCGCCTACAATTTGTGGAACTTTAAGTGCTAATAATTTTGACAGAATAGTTATTAAAATACCAATTAATAATCGCCATTTATATTTTAAAAAGTATTTATTTATATATTTTAGAGCTTTCAAGTGGAATATTTGGTTTAAAATAATGGAGTTTTATAAAGCACGAAGATACATTTAAAAACTAAATTTTTCTAGAGATACTCTAATCTGTTCTTCTTTGAAAAAATCATAAAAAGAATTCTAAATGATGTTCGTTTAGAAACAAAATAATAGTATTTTTGCCTTTTATTTATAGGGAAATAATCTATTTATTACATTAAGTTCTTTACAAAAATGATTAACAGAAGACATATTAGAGTTAAAGTAATGCAGTCTGTGTATGCAATATTACAGTCTCACAACGATGATATTATAAGAGAAGAAAAGTTCTTAAAACATAGTATTTTAAAAATGTTTGATCTCTATGTATTAAACCTTCAATTAATAGTAGAAGTTCAGAAGTTAGCTGCTAAGAAAATGGTGCTTTCTAAGAAGAAAATACTGGCGACAACTTTAGATTTAAAACCCAATACAAAATTTATTGACAATAAAGTAATTGCAGCCATTGCACAAAGTGTAAGTGTAGAGGGTTATATTGAGCTAAATGGTTTAAACAATTGGGAAGAGAATAATGAATATGTTAAAATTATTTTTGAAGAATTGCTAAAGAGCAATTTATATAAGAATTACTTAGCTTCAGAGGAAAATTCGTTTAAATTAGACAAGGCTTTTATAGTAGGTTTTTTCAAAGAGATTATTGCACCTAACGAAAAGTTAGCAGAATATTATGAAGACACGTTAATTTCTTGGGTAGATGATATCCCTTTCGTAAATACTTGGGTTGTAAAGACGTTAAGCAAGCAAAAAGCAAATGGTTTATTCGTTCTGGGTTCTTTATATAAAGATAAAGATGATGAAGACTTTGTATCTGATTTATTTAGAAAAACAGTCTTAAAGCAAGCAGAGTACGAAAAAGATATAGCTCAAAAAACACCAAATTGGGAAACGGATAGAATAGCAGAGATAGATATGATTTTAATTAAAATGTCTATTACCGAATTTATAAATTTTCCATCTATACCAACAAGAGTAACAATTAATGAATATATAGAGATTTCGAAAGATTATTCAACTGCAAAAAGTAGTTATTTTATAAACGGAGTTTTAGATAAAATTTCTAAAGAATTTGTGGTAAATAAAAAAATAGTTAAAATAGGTAGAGGTCTTCTTTAAATTTTAAGATTAAATATTAATTTATTATTTTTGCAAAATAAATATATCCAAAAATGAAAAAAATAACAATATTATTCGCTTTTTTATTAGCAACAAACTTTATTATTTCCTGTGCAGATGGTAAAGCATCAACCAAAGTTAATAAGCAAAATTTAGATACTGCAAAAACTAGAGATGCTGAAATTAAACAAGGAGTGGCTTCTATTTCTTTTGACAAAAAAGAGTATGATTTTGGTACTGTCAATGAAGGTGAAATTGTAGAAACAGTTTTTAAGGTAACTAATTCTGGTACAACAGATTTAGTGATTACTAATGCAACCGGTTCTTGTGGTTGTACAGTACCTGTTTGGCCAAAGGCACCTATAAAGCCAGGTGAAACGGGCGATATTGCTGTGAAGTTTAATACTTCTGGTAAACCAAATAGACAAATGAAAACAGTAACTTTAACTGCCAATACAGAATCTGGTAGAGAAGTTTTAACACTTAGAGGTTCTGTAACACCTAAAGCAAAATAAATAGAATGTTTAACTCAATTTTTTTACAATTCGATTCGGGTAATTTAGCAAGTATGTTGCCTTTTTTGGCAATGCTTTTAGTCTTATATTTTTTCATGATAAGACCACAAATGAACCGCCAAAAGAAAGAGAAAGCTTTTCAAACTGAAATTAAATCGGGTACTAAAGTAGTTACTTCTAGTGGTATTCATGGAAAAATTTCTGAAGTAAATAACACAGATAATACGATAACAATAGATACAGGAGGAGGGAAAATTAAATTTGAGCGCTCTGCAATTTCTATGGAATTGAGTAAAAAATATTTAGTTCCAACTAAGAAGAAGTAATTTAATTACCATGATATTTTAAAAGTGAGTATTATCTTTAAGATAATACTCACTTTTTTGTTTGCTCCCTTTTATGTAAATTGCAATATCTAAAAATTCCTTTTGAAATCTAAAAAAAAAATACCTAAAACGTTTATTAGCTTTTTGCTAGCTTCCATACTAATATGGTTGCTCATAACGCTTTCTAAAGAGTATATAACTACCATAAATTTTCCTATAGAATATGGTAAAATTTCTCAAAATAAATTATTGCTAGCCAACCAGACAAAAGCATTAGAAGTTGTTGTTAAAACAAACGGATTTAAGATTTTAAAAACACGATTTAATACTAAAAGTTTACTAATTAATGTAAATACATTAATTAGTAAAAAGGGAACTACCTACTACTTACTTTTGAAAAGCAAAAAACAAAGTATTAAAAGACAATTACCATCTGGGGTTAGTTTGCAAGAAATTATTAAAGACACCTTATTTGTAGAACTAGGAAGTTTGGTAACAAAGAAAATTGCTGTAAAGTCTAACTTAAAAATTAGCTATCATATTGGATATGATCTTTCAGAGCAAATTAGTTTAAAACCAGACAGTATTCTAGTTTCTGGACCAGAAAATTATATTTCTAAAATTAAGAATATAGAACTTGTACCAATTGTTTTTGAAGACGTAAAGGCAGATTTTGTAAGAAAGGTTGCTATTAAGGTTCCTGAGGGAGTTAAAGATTTAAAGTTTAATATTAAAGAAGTTACCGTTTCTGGGAAAATAGAAAAATTCACAGAGGGTATTTTGAATGTTCCTTTTAAAATTATTAACGTACCTGAAGGTATTACAATTAATACCTTAAACAAAAAAGTACAAGTTACTTATATTGTTGGTTTGTCTATTTTCAATAAAATAGATGAAAATTCTTTTCAAATTGAGTGCGATTATGCAATGTCTGCGTCAAATAGATTGGGATATTTAATACCTAAGGTAGTTCGTAAATCTTCAGAGATAAAGAGCTATAAGTTAATACCGAATGAAATAAATTTTTTAATTCAGAATTAAAATGATAGTTGGCTTAACGGGAGGCATTGGTAGCGGAAAAACAACAGTGGCTGAAGTTTTTAAAAAACTTGATTCAGTTGCAGTTTATATTGCAGATGTAGAGGCTAGGAAAATCATGAATTCGTCAAATGTAATTAGAACTCAATTATTACAAGTTTTTGGTAAGGAAACATATAAAAACAACGAATTAAATAGAAAGTATCTAGCAAATACGGTTTTTGAAAGTAAAGAAAAGTTAACAATTCTTAATAATATTGTGCATCCTGAAGTTAAGAAACATTTTCTAGATTTTGCTACTAGGAATGCTGATAAGGCATATGTTTTATATGAAAGTGCTATTTTGTTTGAGAGCAATAGTTCGGAGCAATGTGATTTTATAATCTCTGTCTTTTTAGATAAAGAAGAGAGAATAAAAAGAGTTCTAGATAGAGATAAGACTAATAAAAAAGAAGTTTTAAGCAGAATTAATAGTCAGTGGAAAGAAGATAAAAAATTACTTTCTTCCAATTACATTATACTTAATTACGCAATTCAAGATACTGAAAAATCAGTTCTAAAGATTCATAATATTTTAACAGAAAAAGCGCTTACTATTCTATAAAGCTCATTATTATTGTTAAATAAGTCATAAAATTTTAATATAACTGTTAATTTATGTTCTAATCAATAATTACAACTAATTAAAGTAGTAAATTTGATTTGTGCGTAAAAAAATGTTTATTCTTATCGTATTGTTAATGAGTATTTCCTTGATAGGAATCATCGCTGTTCAACTGTATTGGATTAATAACGCAGTAGAAAGTAAGAAAGCTCAATTTAAAAATGACGTTCAAAAATCTTTAGGTGCAGCAACAGAAAAAGTAAATGAACAAGAACGTGCAGAATTTGAAAAAAAACTAAAAAGTTTTGTAGATGTAAAAGGGTTTGCAGACAAAGCTGAACTAAAAAGCTTTTTAATTGAACAAATTGATACAGTTACAAAAGAGAAAATAACACTTGGAAGTACTTTTTTGGAGGAAAATTTCAAATTACCTGCAGATTTTTTAGATAATGATTCTATTATCTTAAAGAGAATTACAGGTAAGAAAGATTTCTCTATTTCAACAAGGTACAAAAGCGCAGAAAACTTATTTCCTAGTATTGATGTAAAAAAATATTCCTTTATAAAGAGGTATACAGATTTGGAAAAATCTTATATGGAGGATGCGTTTACAAGTTCTAAAAGCTTAAAACCAATTCATGATAGAATTAGTAATAATGTCTTAAATAGAACTATTAAAGAAGAGTTAATTAAAAGAAATATTAATTTAGACTTTAAATATGGTGTTTATAGTGCCGATGGTTTGGCTACAAAGCTAAAATCAGGTTACTATACCATTAATACAAAAGAAAGTTTTCCTTATCCGCTTTTTCGCGATTCGGAAGGCAATACCAGCTATTATTTAAATATTACTTTTCCGAGAGAAAATGAGCATATTTTATCAGGAATTTCCAGTATTCTGTTGCTTTCGTTATTTTTTATTTTTATTATAATTATGGCTTTTTCTAGTTCTTTATTTCAGTTAATTAGACAGAAGAAAATATCTGAAATTAAAACTGATTTTATAAATAACATGACGCATGAGTTTAAGACTCCGATTGCAACCATAAATCTTGCTTTAGACTCTATTAAAAATCCTAAAATTTTAGGTGATGACGCTAAAGTTTTGCGATATGTAGAGATGATTAGAGAGGAGAATAAGAGAATGCATTCTCAAGTAGAAAACGTGTTAAGAATTTCCAGGTTAGAAAAAAATCAAATAGATTTAAATACAGAAACTATTGATTTACATGATACTATAGAAGACGCAATTAGACATGTAAGTTTATTGTCTGAGGATCGAGATGGTAAGATAGAAACTCATTTAGAAGCCCTAGAATCGGAATTAACAGGGAATCAATTTCACTTAACCAGTATTGTTGTAAATATGTTAGAAAATGCCATAAAGTATTCTGAGGGTGCACCAAAAATTGAGGTATATACAGAAAGCACTCCTAATTTTTTTATTTTAAAAATAAAAGATTCAGGAATAGGAATGAACAAAGCGGTACAGAAACAAGTTTTTAATAAATTTTATAGAGAACAAAAAGGAAATATTCACGACGTTAAAGGTCATGGATTAGGTTTAGCATATGTAAAAGAAATTGTAGATAAACATCATGGAACAGTTTTTGTAGAAAGTGAAAAAGGAATAGGTAGTACGTTTACCGTCAAATTACCTTTAATTTAAAAAATAAATAACAAAATGGGAAGTAAAAAAATTTTATTAGTAGAAGACGATCCAAATTTTGGTACGGTTTTAAAAGATTATTTAGCATTGAATGATTACAATGTAACACATGCGAAAGATGGTATAGAAGGTCTTATAATGTTTAAGAACAGCGATTATGATTTGTGCATTTTAGATGTAATGATGCCTAGGAAAGATGGTTTTTCATTAGCGCAAGACATTAGAGTGGCAAATAAAGAAGTTCCAATTATTTTTTTAACAGCAAAAACATTAAAAGAAGATGTTTTAAAAGGATATTCTGTTGGTGCAGACGATTATTTAAACAAACCTTTCGATTCGGAAGTTTTATTATATAAAATTAAAGCAATTTTACAACGTAAGGAAACAGATAGTTCTCCAGAGAATGAGCAGTTTGAGTTTACGGTTGGTGGTTTCTTTTTTAATTCGAAGCTCCGTCATCTTTCGGTAGGTAAAGATGGTGAGCCAATTAAATTGTCTCCAAAAGAAAGTAAATTATTACGAATGTTAACAATTCATAAAAACGATTTAATGCCAAGGGAATTGGCGTTAACAAAAATATGGAGAGATGATAACTATTTTACTTCTAGAAGTATGGATGTTTACATTGCAAAGTTACGCAAGTACTTAAAAGTAGACGATAAAGTGGAAATCTTAAATATTCATGGAGAAGGTTTTAGACTGGTAGATAAGACCTAACATTAAACCCTTCACCTATTAAAAAAAAACTCAGTTTGTAAATTAAACTGAGTTTTTTTGTATTTTTATAGTATGGCAGAGTTTATTAAGTTATTTAACGAAAACCCTAACCCTAAGGAAATAGCCAAAGTTGTAAAAGTTTTACAATCAGGAGGCTTAATTATCTATCCTACAGATACTATTTATGGTTTAGGTTGTGATATTACTAAAACCAAATCTTTAGAAAAAATTGCACAGATTAAAGGAGTTCAATTAGAAAAGGCAAATTTATCTTTTATTTGTAATGATTTAAGTCATCTTTCAGACTATGTAAAACAAATAGATTCGGCTACTTTTAAAATTCTTAAAAGGGCATTACCTGGGCCCTATACTTTTATTCTTCCGGGTAGTAATAACTTGCCAAAAGTATTTAAAAAGAAAAAAACGGTAGGAATTAGAATTCCAAATAATAATATTATCAGAACTTTAGTCGCAGAATTGGGCAATCCAATAGTTTCTACTTCTATTAGAGATGAAGATGATGTCTTGGAATATACAACAGACCCTGAATTAATTTTCGAAAAGTGGCAAGGCCTTGTGGATATTGTTATAGACGGTGGTTATGGAGATAATGAGCCTTCTACCGTAATAGATTTAACAGAAGAGCCTTCGGTAATTAGAGAAGGAAAAGGAAGTATAGATATTTTATAATGTTAGTTCTTAATTATTTAAGATTCTTAAATTTCTTTCTACTTAAAATAAAATATTGCCAAACAATACTAGTATGTAAATTATAGTTTTGTTTCTTCTGAAGTTTTTTTCGTTTTTTTAAAAATTTTAAAAAGTTACTGTAAAAACTAAGATGTGCTTTTAAAATAGCCAAGGTATGAACAGGCCTTAATTCAACTAGAAACTTTATACCTGCAATTCCATCTAAAATTAAACGGGAAAATATTACGAATAAAAACCATTTTTTAGGAACATTTTTAACCACATTTAGTAAACTGTTTCTAAAATTTAAATATGTTTTTTGTGGATTGGTTTCTTGCAAAGTAGCACCTCCAACGTGAAAAACAGTAGAAGTACCTACATATTTTATTGTAAAACCAATGTTTTGTACGCGCCAACACAAATCTATTTCTTCCTGATGTGCAAAATAGTCTTCGTCTAAACCACCTACTTGTTGATAGATTTTAGAACGAATAAATAAGCATGCACCAGATGCCCAGAAAATATCAGAAATGTCATTAAATTGAGCAGAATCGACCTCTAAGTTATTAAAAACACGACCCCTGCAATAAGGATAGCCAAACAAATCTAAAAACCCACCAGCTGCACCAGCATACTCAAATTTGTTGTTATCTTTAAAATCTAATAATTTTGGTTGAACTACTGCTGTGTTTTTATCAGTTTTAAAAACTTCTAAAATGGGATTAAGCCAGTCTTTTGTTACTTCCACGTCAGAGTTTAAAAGACAATAAATATCTGCATCAACAGCATGTAAAGCATCGTTATACCCTTTTGCATATCCCTCGTTTCTGGTATTTTCTATGATTTTTATTGAAGGATAAAATTCTTTGATATATTTTATAGAACTGTCTGTAGAGGCGTTGTCTGCAATATAAATATCAGCTAATTCTGAACTAAAATTAACGACAGAAGGCAAAAACTGTTCTAAAAGTTTTTGTCCGTTCCAATTTAATATGACGATTGCTGTTTTCAATGGTGTAAATTTACAGTTTAAAACTCGGTTTTTCTTTAAACTTCTCTTAATTCTACTTTTATAAAAAGGTATTTATAAGCTGATTTAAGAGGGGTTTAGCTTATTTATAGTCTGGAATATCTTTTAAGAAAATATATGTTTCATTTTTAAAATCCATTTTACAATAAAAATGATCTAAACCGTTGGTAACAATTAGGTAGTTTGCCTTTAGTTTTAAATTGTAACGCGCAATTTGATCAAACGTTGCTTGTGTTATTTTAATATGTGGTGCTTTACATTCTACAATGATATCATGTTTCCCTTCTTTATCGAAGATTAAAATGTCTGTTCTTTTTTTACGATTGTTAATAGTTAATTGCTTTTCTAGCGCTATTAAAGAAGTTGGGTATTTCTTGTCTTCAATTAAAAAATGTACAAAATGCTGTCTCACCCATTCTTCTGGAGTTAAAACCATATATTTTTTTCTTAAAATATCAAAAATAAGCGTCTTATTTTCGTTACTTTTGAGTTTGAATTTATAGTTAGGTAGATTGAGGTTTTGCATTAGTCAAAAGTAATAAAATGAACGAAATTAGAGACATTGTTTCAGATATTAAAAATGGGAATATAAAACCAATCTATTTTTTAATGGGTGATGAGCCTTATTATATAGATAAAATTTCTGATTATATAGAAGATAACATCCTAGACGAAGCAGAAAAAGGATTTAACCAACAGGTAATGTACGGGAGAGATGCTACTGTAGAAGATATCGTTGCGGCAGCTAAACGTTACCCAATGATGGCAGAAAGACAAGTTCTAATTGTCAAAGAGGCACAAGATCTGAATAGAAATATAGAAAAACTAGTTTCTTATGCAGAGAACCCGCAACTTACTACGGTATTGGTTTTAAATTATAAGTATAAAAAGTTAGATAAGCGCAAAAAGTTACACAAGGCAATAGCTAAAACAGGTTTTATTTTTGAAAGTAAAAAATTATATGAAAATCAGGTTTCAGACTGGATTCGTAGAACCTTAAGTGGAAAGCAGTATAAAATTGAACCTAAAGCTTCTTTAATGTTAGTTGAGTTTTTAGGAACTGATTTAAGTAAAATATCCAATGAACTAAACAAATTAATGCTGGTTTTGCCAAAAGAAACTATTATTAATGACAAGCACATCGAAGATAACATTGGTATCTCTAAAGACTTTAATAATTTTGAGTTAAGAAAAGCAGTAGGAGAGAAGCAAATAGTAAAAGCGAATAGAATTATCAATTATTTTGCCGAAAACCCTAAGAATAATCCGTTAGTAATGACTATCTCTTTATTGAATGGATATTTCACACAACTTCTAATGTTTCACGGTTTAAAAGATAAATCTAAAAATTCTGTAGCTAAAAATTTGGGTGTAAATCCTTATTTTGTTGATGAGTACTTTGTTGCTGCACGAAATTATCCAATGCGAAAAGTTGCGCAAGTAATTGCATTTTTAAGAGATGCGGATGTAAAAAGTAAAGGTGTTGGAGCCAGCCAATCTAATGAAGATATTTTGAAAGAATTACTTTTTAAAATTTTACATTAAAACTAATTTATTCTGATACTTTTTTAGCATTAAAATTAAAACATATTATGAAAACATTTTTAATAATTTTAGGTCTTATTTTTGTGCTTTTTTTAGGTAGTCAAATTTATCTTTATAGAAGTAGTAATAGAATAGAAGGGTATAAGTATTCAATAATAAAAACATATAAAGATTTCGAAATTAGAATATATGAAGCAAGTTTATTTACTTCAGTTAAGATACATACTGATAATTATAAACGGGCATCTAGTAAAGGATTTTCTATTTTAGGTGGGTATATTTTTGGAAAGAATGAAAATAAGGAACAAATACCTATGACATCTCCCGTTGCCATGACGCTAGAAAAGAAGGAAATGACAATGCTGTTTCTAGTGCCAGAAAAATTCACTAAAGAGAACTTACCAAAGCCAGAAAATAATAAAATTAAATTTATCGAAATGCCAGAAAAGAAAATGGCTGCAATTACTTTTGGTGGCTGGGCAAGTGATGAAAAAATAGAGAAATATAGGTTAATATTGATTAATTTATTAGATAAGACCGAAATTAAATATACCAACAAATTCTCAGTTTTAGGTTATAATCCTCCTTATGAAGTTTTATTTCGTAGAAATGAAATTATTATAGAATTAGAGTAGTTTGTTAATTTGTGCAATTACTTTTATGGAATTAAACAAACAAAAAAAAACCTCACTTCTGTTTGATAGTGAGGTTGTTAAATTTATTTTAAATAAATTTTATCATATAAGTCTTTATAGATTTCTTTTATTATAGGTCTTTTCATTTTCATTGTTGGTGTCAAATGTCCGTCATCTATAGTCCAAGTATTTGATGTTAATTCAAAACGTTTGATCTGTTCCCAATGGCCAAAATTTTTATTGCACTTATCAACTTCTTCTTGAACTCTACTTATAACTATTTCAGATTGTATAATTTCTTCATTAGTTTTACCAATCTTATGCCCTTTCTTATCAATCCAATCTTTTATAAAGTCAAAGTTTAACTGAATAAGTGCCGCTGGCATTTTTTCACCTTCACCAATAACCATTACTTGCTCTATAAATAAAGATTGTTTTAATTCACCTTCTAATAAAGGTGGCACCACATATTTACCACCAGAAGTTTTAAACATTTCTTTGGTTCTACCTGTAATTTTTAAGAATCCATCAGCATCCAACTCTCCTTTGTCTCCTGTATGAAAATAGCCATCTTTTAAAACTTGTGCAGACTTTTCTTCATCTTTATAGTAGCCCATCATAATGTTGGGACCTTTAACTAATATTTCTCCAGTTTCTGCAATTTTAATTTCAACATCATCAATTACTTTACCAACAGTCCCCGGTCTAAAACCATTGTTTCTTACATCATTAACAGTAACTACTGGAGATGTTTCCGTAAGGCCATAACCTTCCATGATTGGCATGTTTGCCGCAGAAAAAACTCTGGTAAGTCTTGGCTGTAATGCAGCACTACCCGAAACCATACATTTTAATTCACCTCCTAAGGCTGCTTGCCATTTAGAAAATATTAATTTTCTAGCTATACTTAGTTGTTTTTCATACCACCAACCATTTTCTCTATATGGTTTGTATTTTAAACCCAAGTTTACCGCCCAGAAAAAGAGAATTTTTTTAATACCGGCTAAGGTTTCTCCTTTTAAAATAATTTTGTCATATATTTTTTCATATAAACGAGGCACAGCCGTCATTATATTTGGTTTTATCTCTTGAGCATTTTCAGAAAGTTTTTCTATAGACTCAGCAAAGTAAATAGAAACACCACAATATTGATATAGGTACAAGATCATCCTCTCAAAAATATGGCAAATAGGTAAAAAACTTAAAGCAATATCTTCACCATCTGTTAAGGGTACTCTTTTTTTAGCAGCCAATACATTTGTTACTATATTTTGGTGAGAAAGCATTACCCCTTTAGGTCTACCTGTGGTGCCTGAAGTATATATTAACGTTGCTAAATCTTCTGGTTTTACAGCATCTTTTCGTTGTTCTACTTCTTTTTGATTTGCATTATCTTTTCCTAATTCTAAAATGGATTTCCAAGATTTTTCTCCGGCAATAGCGTCAAAAGTAAAAACACCTTTTAATTTGGTATTGTCTTTAATTTTATTCACCTTTTCTAAAACCTCAATATCTGAAACAAAACAATAAATAGCTTCTGAGTGATTTAGAACATATTCATAATCTTCTTTGCTAATAGTTGGGTAAATTGGCACATTTTGAGCGCCTGTTTGCAAAATTCCAATATCACAAACATTCCATTCCGTTCTATTATTAGAAGATATTATTGCAATTTTATCATTTGGTTGTATTCCTAAATTTAATAAGCCTCTACTAAGTTGATTCGCTTTATCAATATATTCTTGGGTAGAAATACTTTCCCAAGTATTATTATGCTTGGTTGAAAATGCTTTCTTTAAATTATAAGTTTCTAATTGGAAGTATGGAAAATCAAATAATCTTGTAATTTCTGATGACATATATTTGTGAATTTATGAAATGCAAAATAGCAATTTTTACTTGATTTGCCAAATTAATAATATGAACGTAAATATTTACAAATTATATATTTTTTGATATAAATCCTTGTATATTTCTTTAATTATCTTTCTTTTCATTTTCATTGTAGGTGTTAAGTGACCCGTTTCAATAGACCATTCATCGGCAGTAATTTCGAACTTTTTAATTTGCTCCCATTTTCCAAATTTTTGATTATGAAAATCGATTTCTTTTTGAATTCTTTGAATCAATCTCTCATCAGTTGTAACATCGGTAATTTTATATTGATGTCGTTCTGCCCATTCTTCGATAAAGTCAAAATTGAGTTGAATTAATGCAGCTGGCATCTTCTCTCCTTCACCAATAACCATTACTTGTTCTATAAAACGAGATTGTTTTAGTTCGCTTTCTAATGCACTAGGAGCAATGTATTTTCCTCCAGAAGTTTTAAATATTTCTTTTTTTCTATCTGTGATTGTTAAAAATCCATCTTCATCAATTTCACCAATATCTCCTGTGTGTAAATATCCATTTATAATGGTTTTTTTGGTCATTTCTTCATTTTTGTAATACCCTATCATAATATTATCACCTTTCATTAAAATTTCTCCATCATCAGCAATTTTAATCGTTATACCGTCTAAAGCTTTACCAACTGACCCAATCTTTAAGCCATTATTTCTAAGGTCATTTAAAGTTCCTCCGGGAGATGACTCTGTCATTCCATAACCTTCAAAAATACTAATGCCTGCAGCTGTAAAAACTTTTATTAAACGATGTTGTAAAGGGGCACTACCAGAAACCATAAATTGCAGATTACCACCTAAAGCTTCTTGCCATTTTAAAAAAATAAGTTTTCTAGCGATATTTAATTTAAAATGATAAAAAAAACTTTTTTTATTATATGGTTCATACTCTTCTCCTAAAGATAATGCCCAAAAGAAAAGTTGTTTTTTGAGCCCAGTTAAAGCACTTCCTTTGTCAACTATTTTATCAAAAATCTTTTCTAATAACCTCGGTACAACAGCTAGATAATGAGGTTTTACTTCTCTAATATTATCACCTAATTGTTCTATACTTTCAGCAAAATAGATTTCAAAACCCATAAACAGATTATAATAAGAAGCACTTCTTTCAAAAATATGGCAAATTGGTAAGTAGCTAATAATTCTATTATTTCCTTGAGTTAAGTCGAGTCCCTTTGCAGTTTTAAAAACTGTGAAAACAATATTTTTATGCGACAACATTACACCCTTGGGAGTGCCAGTTGTTCCAGAAGTGTAAATAATTGTTGCTAAATCCTCAGGTTTTACGGCTTTTTTTAAAGCATCTATTTTTGATTGGTGATTTTCTTTTTCTCCAATTTGTAAGAATGAATTCCAACCATAATCAGCTTTAAGATCTTTTAAAGAAAAGACTTTCTGTAATTGTGTCTTCTCTTCTACTGCTTTTACTTTTTCATACAAATCATCATCAGAAACAAAACAATATTTTGCATCAGAATGATTTAAAATATAGCCATAATCTTTTTCTGATAAGGTTGCATATAATGGTACATTTTGTGCCCCAATTTGTAGAATACCAATGTCTAAAATATGCCAATTAGGATTGTTATTAGTTGTAATTATTGCAATTTTATCATTTGGTTTTATGCCTAATGCTAATAAAGAACTACTTACTTTATTTGCATCAGTTATAAATTGTTGTGAAGAAATACTTTTCCAACTATTTTTTTCTTTATAATTGAAACACTTTTCCTGTGGGTAGTTTTCTAATTGATGATAAGCAAAATCAAAAATGCGAGTAACGTTCATATAAAAAAGTTTACAGCAATATAGTAATTTTTTTTTCGTAAAATAGTAAAGTAAATTTTCTTACAAATAAGGAATTTAAAAGAAAACAACTTTTAGATTTCCCTAAAAGCTGTTTTTTATAAATTTAAAGACTTTTTTATTTTTTGTTTTCTATCCAGTTTTTAGCATTTACAAATGCTTCTAACCAAGGTGAAACAGCATCTTTTCTTCCTTGAGGATAGTTTGCCCAATTCCATTGAAAAGTAGAACGCTCTATGTGTGGCATTGTAACTAAATGTCTTCCGCTTACATCACTCATCATTGCAGTATTATAATCAGAACCATTTGGGTTGTTAGGATACCCTTCAAAACTATATTTTGCAACAATATTGTAGTTTTCTTCATTTTCTGGTAAATTGAATTTTCCTTCTCCATGAGAAATCCAAACACCTAATTCTGTTCCCGCTAAAGAAGATAGCATTACAGAATTATTTTCTTGAATTTTTACAGAGGTAAAAGAGCTTTCATGCTTCTTAGAATCGTTATGAACCAATTTACCGTGTACTTTATGTTTTGGGTTTATAAGATCTAATTCCATCCATAATTGTGCACCGTTACAAATACCTACAGATAAAGTATCTTCTCTTTTAAAGAAGTTCTTTAATGCTTTTTTTGCTTTTGCATTGAATAAAAATGCGCCTGCCCAACCTTTTGCAGATCCCAAAACATCAGAATTGGAGAAACCTCCAACAGCACCAATAAATTGAATATCCTCTAGAGTTTCACGTCCAGAAATTAAATCTGTCATATGAACATCTTTTACGTCAAAACCTGCTAAATACATTGCATTTGCCATTTCACGCTCAGAATTAGAACCTTTTTCTCTAATAATTGCAGCCTTTGGTTTTGGTGACTTGCTATTAATTTTTGGTAAAGTTCCTTTAAAGTTCTTTGGAAATTTATACGTTAAAGGTTGCTTTTTGTAATTATCAAAACGGTCTTTTGCTAAATTATTAGCCGTTTGCTTTTGGTCTAGTAAGAATGAAGTTTTATACCAAACATCTCTCATCTCAGCAACATCAAAAGAGAACGTTTCTTCATTATTTTTAATAGTTACTTTTCCTGAATTGTTAGCTGTACCAATATTAAAAACAGTAATTCCTACTTCTTCAAATGCTGCTTCTATAGAAGTATCTGCTTGAAAAACAATTCCTGCATTTTCAGAAAATAATACTTTTATAGCATCTTCTTCATTCAATTCAGAAATATTAAAATCTGCTCCTAAATTAACATCAGCAAAACACATTTCTAACAAGGTTGTAATAAAACCACCAGAAGCAATATCGTGTCCTGCTTTAATTTTATCTGCTTTTATTAATTTCTGAATAGTATTAAATGTATTCTTTACATAAGAAGCATTCGTAACATCTGGTGTTTCGTTTCCAATAGTATTTAAAGTTTGGTTAAATGAACTTCCACCTAACTTATATTCATCTTGAGAAATATTAATGTAATAAATATTTCCACCATCCACTTTTAAAAGAGGCTCTACTACTTTACTTATTTCACTACAGTTTCCTGCAGCAGATATAATAACAGTTCCAGGAGAAATTACTTCACTATCTGTGTATTTTTGTTTCATAGATAAAGAATCTTTTCCTGTTGGAACATTGACTCCTAAATCTATAGAAAATTCAGATACTGCCTGCACAGCTTTATATAAACGTGCATCTTCACCTTCGTTTTTACACGGCCACATCCAATTTGCAGAAAGTGAAACACTTTTTAAGTTATCTTTTAATGGTGCCCAAATTAAGTTAGTTAAAGATTCTGTTATTGCAATTCTACTACCAGCAGCAGGATCAATTAACCCAGAGATAGGAGCGTGGCCAATAGACGTTGCTACGCCTTCTTTACCATTATAATCTAAGGCCATTACACCAACGTTGTTTAACGGTATTTGTAACGGACCAACACATTGTTGTTTTGCAACTTTACCACCAACACATCTGTCTACTTTATTTGTTAACCAATCTTTACAAGCAACAGCTTCTAACTGTAAAACTTGTTTTAAATAGATTTCTAAATTTTTTATTTTATAGCGAGAATTCTTATAGTTTCTTTCAACGGTAATATCGGTTAGAACTTTTTTTGGAGATGAACCAAACATATCTTCCAATGCTAAATCCATGGGTTTGTCACCTTTCTTTTTAGACTCAAAAGTAAAACGTTTATTCTCTGTAACATCACCAACAGTGTACATTGGAGAGCGCTCTCGATCTGCAATTTTTTGCAAAGTATCGATATGTTTCTCTGCAATAACTAGGCCCATTCTTTCTTGAGACTCATTGCCAATAATTTCTTTTGCAGATAAAGTTGGATCTCCTAAGGGTAATTTATCTAAATCTATTTTACCTCCGGTATCTTCTACTAGTTCTGATAAACAATTTAAATGTCCACCAGCCCCATGATCGTGAATAGAAACAATAAAGTTTTCTTCGCTTTCTACCATTCCACGAACTGCATTTGCAGCACGTTTTTGCATTTCTGGGTTTGAACGTTGCACTGCATTTAACTCAATTCCAGATTCAAATTCTCCTGTATCTGAAGATGAAACAGCAGCACCACCCATTCCTATTCTATAATTATCTCCACCAAGAATTACAATTTTATCTCCTTCTTTAGGTGTGTCTTTTAGTGCTTGATCTGCTTTTCCATATCCAATACCACCTGCTTGCATTATTACTTTGTCAAAGCCTAATTTTCTTGGTTTTGATGCACTTGAAGATGAATTTTCTTCGTGTTCAAAAGTTAATACAGAACCGGTAATTAAAGGTTGGCCAAATTTGTTTCCAAAATCAGAAGCTCCATTAGAGGCTTTTATTAAAATATCCATTGGTGTTTGATATAACCAATCTCTAGCTTTGAATTTATGTTCCCAATACCTGTTTTCTTCTAAACGAGAATAAGAAGTCATATAGACCGCTGTTCCTGCTAAAGGCAAAGAACCTTTCCCGCCAGCTAATCTATCTCTAATTTCGCCTCCAGAGCCGGTTGCAGCGCCATTAAAAGGCTCTACAGTAGTAGGGAAATTGTGTGTTTCTGCTTTTATAGAAATAACAGATTCAAAATCTTCTGTTTTATAAAAGTCTGGTTTGTCTGCTGTTTTAGGAGCAAACTGTGCCACTTTTGGTCCTTTTATAAAGGCAACATTGTCTTTATATGCTGAAACAATATCATTTGGAAATTGTTTCGATGTCTCTTTTATTAATTTAAATAATGATGTTGGCATTTCTTCCCCATCAATAACAAAAGTTCCATTAAATATTTTATGTCTGCAGTGTTCTGAGTTTACTTGACTAAAACCAAATACTTCAGAGTCTGTTAACTTTCTTCCAATTTTTGTAGCAATATCCTCTAAATATGTAACTTCTTCAGCACTTAAAGAAAGACCTTCTTCTTTATTGTATGCTGCAATATCTTCAATATTTAAAATAGGTTCTGGCTGAATATCTATTGTGAATAACTCTTGTTCTAAGCTTTTAAATTTTTCAGAAATCATTGGATCAAAATCTGTAAAATCTTCAGTAGAAGAAGTAAATTCCTCAATTCTAATGATATCTTTAATACCCATATTTTGAGTAATCTCTACAGCATTGGTGCTCCAAGGAGTAATCATTGCTGCCCTTGGCCCTACAAAAAATGTGTCAATTGATGTCTCTTCTATTTTTGGTTGATTGGCAAATAACCAAGTTAATTTAGAGACCGTTGTGGCAGTTAACTCTTTTGTTGTTTGAACAGCGTATACTTTACTGTCTTTATTTCCAAAGAAATGAATCATTATAATATTGTGTTAGCTTATGGGTGTAAAAATGCAAATTTACTTTTTTTCAGTTAAATAGCTAAGATTTATTTAAGTGAAATTCTAGAGTTATTCACTTATTTATAAACGAAAAAAAAGACGACCAATTAGTAGTCGTCTTTTTTTTAACTTGAAGAAAATAGTATTAATTTTTTATTATTTTTTTTGTAATAAATTGATTTTCACTATTTATTTTCAATAGATAAATACCTTTGGGCAAGGCAGATATGTCAATTTTATTGTTTTTTGCATTTATCTTATTAGTTTTAATTAGTTTACCAAGAACATTGTACATCTTTATAGTAACCTCTTTTGTCACATTAAAATACAAGGTGTTTCCGTTTGTTGGATTTGGATATATTGTTAGATTTTTTAAGTTTTCTTCTGGTATGCTTAAAGTTGTGTAACATGTCCAAGTTAAATCATCTATAATTACACGATCTTCCTCCTGGCCAGCTCTCATAATTTTAATTTCTATATTCCCTTCGATATTTATATTAGATATGGTCGTTGTTTGTGCCACATCACTATAAGGTAATGTACCAACAACGTTTCCGTTAACTAATACATTTATGGTACCAGAACCTCCTGAAAAAATACGCAGAGTAGATGTAGTTAAGCTTCCTATTCCATTAGCAAAAGTAGAAGAACTCATTGAACCTACTACACCGTCTCTTAATAGCGCAATTGTAATTGCTCTTCCATTTAGTGTTTGATCTGATCTCGATTTAACTGCGGACCAATCTATGCCATTATCTCCAGTCCAATTTAGGGTAGAATAAGAACTACTATTTGCTGGCATGTTTTCAAAAGTTTCAGCACCACACAAGGTAGTAGGCGCTGTAGTCGTCGCATTTACAGCTACAGATTTTGCAGACGGGTTATTTGCACTGTCTCTTGCTAAAACACGAACATTATATGTTGTGCTTGAATTTAAGCCTATTGCAGTATATGTTACAGTTGTAGATGTTCCTTTTAATGTTCCATCTATAAAAACATCATAACTAGTTACAGAAGAATCATCTGTGGAAGCATTCCAATTTACTTTAAAACTAGTACCTGTTTCATTTGTGATTGTAACGTTTGAAGGCACGGTTGGTGCAGTATTATCTGTTAAAGTTGTTCCGTTTACAGGCGATGACAGCGAAGATGCATTGCTTGCAATATCTTTAGCTAAAACTGTAATAGCATAAGTATTTCCAGAGTCTAGATTTGTTAGTGTATAATTATTGTTAGCACTTGTTCCGTTCAAGACGCTATTTGCATAAATTTCATATTTTGTTACACCTACATTATCCGTAGAAGCTGTCCAAGTTGCATCTATACTAGTTGTTGTGTTGTTGCTTAATGAGATGTTTTCAGGAGCTGTTGGCGCTTCCGTATCTGATGTTATATAAAGGCCCCAAGAGTCTATAGCGTCGTCTCCACCCCAAATTCTTGTAGCTAAATAAGCATTGTCTATAAAAGGATTTCTATTTCCTTGCGCAAATGTGTTATTCGTGTTTTCGTGGTATGTATTTCTTTGTCTTTCAAAATCTGAAACTGGGTCTTCTACATTCCATTCTAGAAATAAATCGATCATATCATCTGGCGTAGAAGAAGAACTTCCAATTCCAACACCATTTGGCTTACATTGGTTACCATATCTAATGTACATATACATCATTATTCTGGCAACATCTCCTTTCCATTCATCACCAGGATACCAGCCACTATTTTGATCTCCAGCATTACCTGATCCATTTGCAAATTTTGTGCTACCTCTATCATTATTAAAAAGCACATCTGAAGGGCGCAAATGATGCGCGTCTGCTCCGGCGCCAACTTCTCCTAAATTTGGAGTTCCAAGTGCTTTTGGATATACATGTTCACGGTTCCAATCTCCTTGCCCGCCACCATTTTGATTTACAGCTCTTGTTCTAGAAGTTTTACCAGATTCAGAATAGCCGTATACTAATAAAACTTCTGAATCATTTACAGGATTCAAATCTGTTGCTTGAAGCGCACCCCAGCCGTAAGATAAAATGTTTGTATGGGCATTTATCGTTTTAGTTGCTAAGTTATCTTTTAGGGTTGTGCCTTCTGCGGTTAAATCTACATTATTATAATAATCTTCAGCTTGAGCGTTAACTAATAGATTTAAAAATAAGGATACTAAAAGTAGTGTTTTTTTCATTTTTCAGTGTATTATAATTAGAATATAAAAAACGACTCATTTTGAGTCGTTTTTTTGTAATTTCATGTAAATATAAATATTAATTTTTAATTAATTTCTTCGTAATAAATTGTTTTCCAGAATTAATTTTCACTAGATAGATTCCTTTAGCGAACTCGGAAATATTAATGCTGTTTTTACTTTTAGTAACTTCAGATGATTGTATCAATTTACCAAGAACATTGTAAATATGGATAGTAGCATCTTCTGTTACACGAAAATAGATACGATCTCCATTTGTTGGATTTGGAAACATTTTAAAAGATTCAACAGTACTGCTTTTTGTACTTAAAGTGGAGGTATGACTCCCGATACCGTCAAAAGTGTTTGCATCTAAAGTATCCCATTCACTTGTAGTAAATGTAGTGTTAGGAACAGAAATAGTACCTTTTCTTCTGTAAGTCACATTTTCAATATGTTTAGATCTACTTGAAATATCACCAATAACATCTATTAGTACGCCATTTTTATACAAACCGATTGGGTCATCTCCATTAAAGTTCATTGGAGAACCATATTGATATGGTGGTGAAGAGTTATTAGGTGGTCCAAATAAATCGGCGGCTTCTAAAAGTTTACTATCATTTGTATCTACATGCACAATTACAAACACATCACCGGGAACAATATCAGCGTTTCCTAATGGATAATCATCTTTCCAAACCCAACCAGTAGAAGAAAATTTTTGAATAGAATACTCTGATAAATTTACAGTTGAAGCAGTTAGGTTAACAATTTCGATTGCTTTATTATTGTCTTTACTTGGTTCTGCATATTCAGAAATAAAAAGCTCCGTAATTCCATTAGAGGTTCCAGCTGTGGTTGTTCCATCTATAGGTACACTTCGATTTGACTTATTGTTATCAGCATCATATGCCACTATTTCTACTCCGTATGTAGTTTCAGTCCTTAATCCAATTGCTGTATACGCATTTGTTTCGGTTGTTGCAGTTAGGATATTATCTACATATACCTCATAACCTGTTACCACATTATTGTCTGTAGCTGCTTGCCAAGAAACTTCAAAAGAAGAATCTGTTGCATTACTTATTGTAAGATTTGTTGGTATCGACGGCGCTTGCGTATCTTGAAGCGTTGCTCCACTTATGACAGCGGAGTCAGATCTATTATTTATTAAATCTTTAGCTATAATTTCAAAGGTGTAGTCTGTATTTGTACTTAAATTAGAGATGTTTGTGTTTGTAATTGAACTAGAAGTTTGTGCTGTTAAAACATCATCTACATAGATATTATAGCCTGTAACATCAATGTTATCAGAAGAAGCAGACCAAGAGATGTTGACGCTATTAAAGGTAATGTCACTTAAGGTAACGTCTTTTGGAGTCGTGGGAGCTTCGGTATCTGTCTTTTTGTAAAAATCCCATCTATCTTCAGCAGAATTGCCTCCCCAAATTCTTGTCGCTAAGTATGGGTTGTCTATAAACGGATTTCTATTTCCTTGAGAAGCATTGTTACTATTGTCATGATACGTATTTCTTGCGATTTCAATATCGGAAACAGGATCTTCTACATTCCATTGTAAAAATAAATCAATCATATCATCAGGTGTAAATTCTTTACTACCAACACCTACTGCACTTGGTAAACAAACTTCTCCGTAATGCATATACATATACATGATCATTCTTGCCGCATCTCCTTTCCATTCATCTCCAGGGTACCAAGCAGCAGTATTAGGACCATCTAAACCTTCATGAGAGTCTAAATTTGAATAATTAGAAGTACCAGTTCCTCGGCCATATTTTCTATTATTCCTTGCTGTATTTCTACTTCTGTCTGCAGCTCTTAAATGATGGGCATCTGTTGCAGGTCCTGGAACAGTTATATCTAAAATAGGGTTTGCTAAAGATTTAGGAAAAACATGCTCTCTATTCCAAACGAAAGTTGCTCCGTTTCCCGAGTCTTGTAAATTTTTGTTTCTTGTTCTGTCATTTGTTTCGTCTTGGTCAGCGCCATTTTCCCAACCATAAAATAAAATAACTTCACTAGTATTAGCTGGGTTTTCATCAGTTGTTTTTGTAGCATTCCAAACACTTGAATATTCTAGCTTAGTATGCGTTGCTATAATTTTAGACGCTAATGCATCTTTAAGCTCTGCACCAGCCAATGTTAAATCTACATCATTATAATACTGTTCTTGTGAAAAAGAAACTGAGAAAGAAGTAATAAAAATTAAGATAAGTAGTTTTTTCATCATTTATATTAAAATTAAATTAAAAAATAGATACTTTCTTTTTCTGCAATTACAACATTAAATTAGCAATAAATTTAGTGTTTTATTTTTTTTCTAACAGCGCCATATAGAATCCGTCAAAACCAGAAACGTGTGCTAATACTTTTTTGTCTGACACAAAAGTAAACTCTTTTCCGGCTTCAGATGTTAAGAAAATCTTAACTTGTTCTTGGTTCTCTGATGGCAAAACAGAACAGGTAGCATACACCATTTTTCCACCTGGTTTTACCATTGTAGAATATTGTTGTAAAACATCTTGCTGTACTTTCTTGATATTATCTATAAACTCAGGTTGTAATTTCCATTTAGAATCTGGATTTCTGCGAATAACGCCTAAACCAGAACAAGGAGCATCTATTAAAACTCTATCTGCTTTACCTTGTAATTTTTTAATAGGTTTTGTAGAGTCTATAACACGCATGTCTATATTATGTGCTTTGTTTCTTTTTGCTCGAACTTTAAGTTTACGTAGTTTGCTTTCGTAAATATCCATAGCAATAATTTGCCCTTTATTTTCCATTAAAGAGGCTAAATGCAATGTTTTACCTCCAGCACCAGCACAGGTATCTACTACTTTCATACCAGGTTTAACATCTAAATATGCAGCAACTAACTGAGAAGAAGCGTCTTGCACTTCAAAAAATCCATTATGAAAAGCTTCGGTCTTAAAAACATTGGCTCTTTCTGGTAATATTAGTGCATCAGGATGATTGGGTACAAATTCTGTAATAATATCTTCTGCTTTTAATTTCTTTTGAAGAAGTTCTTTTGAAATATTTAGAGTGTTGGTTCTTAAAATCACATTTGCTTGCACATTTAAAGCAGCAATTTCTTTTGTCCAGATTTCTTCACCTAATTCGTTTACACAAATTTCATCCATCCAATCTGGTATAGATTCTCTATATTTTCTTGTT